>Ga0307509_10006903_pt1 | contig 15078 bp, 25 predicted proteins | sample 10_EM_MG_FD_202245 | JGI IMG/M metagenome (GOLD analysis project Ga0307509, IMG submission 202245) | Populus trichocarpa ectomycorrhiza microbial communities from riparian zone in the Pacific Northwest, United States - 10_EM | ecosystem: Host-associated > Plants > Roots > Unclassified | place...
TCGCCTTGCCTCCCCATCTGCAGGGTTAACTCCTCCGGGATTTCGTCCGACATCTTGCTGAACTCGTCCTTAAAAACAGGGTACGTTGGGTCGCGGGCGGTAGGAAGCATATCGCTGCACTTACAACAAACTTATTCGCAATGATAATCCGGGTCGAGAGAGGGACTTTGGCCCACTGTTTCTGAGCGTCCGCAGAAGATAGGATGGCCTTCTCAAGCTCCTCTATGCTTGGATAGGTCCTGGTGACCAGTGGTTGCTGGCTATGCGGAACGATAGTCGTCTGGTCTTTGGGATCCGACATGGAGATCACGGGCAACGATAGAGGAGGTAGCAGAGATTGTTGATCGTGCCGATATTATCAGGGACGTACACCAGTCCCGGCATTCACATCTCATTTCACGAAAGAATGTGAGGGTAAAGAAGGCATTCGCAATGCGTAGGAACAAACAAATTGAAAATCCCAAGTACAATTACAATCTGGGTCAGTCCTAGCTGAGTGGAACCTCAGTGGTCGCGAGACTTCCTGAGCGACGCTGGATGAGCACAGGGCGGTCAGGGACGTTCACTGAATACTCTTCACCTGTATTCGCCCTCAGCAGAGACAGCGAGCTCCTCGATCTCACCCTGTGCGGAGGAGAGAGCTTCAGCGGTAGTGGCGTGGAACAGGAGCTGGATCCGTTGTCGTAAGCGATTGGTAGGTCGTTGACCCAGGAGACACGTACCTGAGCCTTAATAAGCTCGTTCAAGTTCTTGATCGGCTCGGGCTATATCACGGCACGGTTTGTGTGAATCATGACAAGGAGAAAAGGTGTCGCGCACGTTGTCCAACACGGTTTTCATCAGTTGGATGGCCACCTCGGTCTTCTGGACCAGATCGTCCTCGGCGTTTTCAACTTCAATCCGAGCAGCCTCCTGTTTCGCAGGACCGACGGACTTCAGGCTGCCAACATTAAACGATCAGCCGATAAGCACGATCTCGAGGATCAGGTTGACCTACGTCTGTTTGGCGGCGTCAAGCTCGAGGCGGGAGGTGCGGACGGCCTGGCGGGCCTTAATTGCGACAGAGATATTGGTTTCCAAAGTTTGTTGCCATGGCTGCAGGAATGCAGTCCTGATCGTTTCATCGTGCTGGAGCCTAGCCGCAGCGATCTTCTCCCAGGCAGTGCCATATGCGGTGAGTGCAGGTGTAAGCTTGTCATCCTTGGAGGCCGCGGAGAGGTCGGTGACTGCAGTTAGGGAGGCCCTGTAGAGGGCGTGGGGGAGAGTCTTGTGCTGGGCTGGTTTTGGTTGCACGGGAGCGGGAGCGGGGAGGTTCGTCCCCTGGAGGTTGGCAGCTGCGAAGTTGGTAACGGTCGTACCAACGGTGGAGGAGAAATCAACGATTGATTCCTGAATCTGGGTAGGATAATCGTAGGTTTCGAATTGATAAACCCTTGCGATCCTGTCAAAAGAGAGATGGGTCGAGTGATCAGAGGAATCTGAAGGAGATCGGGCCTACTTGAGGAAGTTGACATGGGCAGAACGAAGGGCGTCTACTCGAGCCTCAAGTTCTTTGTACTCTGCAAGGACCAGTAACAATTAGCAACGATCAAGCGATCTGGGGTCTGGTGGTGACCTGGGGGGAGATCGGTCAGCTCTTCTGCGCTGACCTGGCCGAGGCGCTCCTTTGCGGCCTGGACATTCGAGTTGAAGCCCTTTGCGAACTTTGAGGCAGATTGGCCGATGTTGAGGGAGGCGATGGAGGACGAAAGTTTGTTCCAGTTCTCCATTATCAGAGATGGTGGGGGTTCGACAGAGAGAGGAAGCAAGGATCAGGATCAACGCGACGCGCGTATCCTCCTTCTCCTTCTCACTTATATACCGCCATGGCCGCTGCTGCTCCAACGGTGTACAACACGGTCGGTTTCGACTTTTCTAATCAGATCAGGTAGGTCTTCGCCTCCGTCATCCCAAAGAACGATCTCTCCAGCTCTAGACAGGAACAACTTCCTTGCGGATCGTGGAATCCCACTTCCAAAGGCGACCAGCACCGGGACTACCATCGTCGGCTGTCTCTTTAAGGACGGAATCATCCTGGGTGCTGACACCCGTGCTACCGAAGGCGACATCGTTGCTGATAAGAACTGCGAAAAAGTAAGCGACGAATTACCCCCCCCCCTCGTATTGAACATAATCTCCCTTTCAGATTCACTACATCACCGAATCCATTCGATGCTGTGGTGCCGGTACCGCCGCAGACACAGAGTTCACGACAGCGATGATATCCAGTAACATGGAACTCCACGCCCTCTCGACAGGCCGAAAGCCGAGGGTCGTAACTGCCATGACCATGCTCAAGCAATACTTATTCCGGTCCGCGACTTGTCCGTTCGTTCCACGTCCGATCCCTCACACCAATGTCCAGGTATCAAGGTCACGTCGGTGCTGCTCTAGTTCTCGGGGGTGTTGATGCCACGGGTCCTCATCTCTTCACGATACACCCCCACGGGTCCACCGACAAACTACCATATGTCACCATGGGATCCGGAAGTCTCGCAGCCATGGCGGTATTCGAAGCTCAATGGAAGCCGAACATGACGGTTTGTTAGATTGTCCTACGTCCAAATCCCAGCTGACGTGTTATCAAAGCGAGAGGAAGCTCTCGATCTCGTCAATGCCGCCGTCTCTGCCGGCATTTTCAACGACCTCGGCTCTGGTTCCAACGTAGACGCTTGTGTCATCACGGCAACCAAGACTGATATGCTTCGGAACTTTGTGAAACCGAACGAACGGGTTACGAAAGAGAGGGCATATGGTTTCCGCCGCGGTACGACCGCGTTCACCAAGGAGGAGATACGCAATCTGGTGGTTCACGAAGAGATCATTGGCGTCCGTGATGATGCCATGGACGTGGACGGTTTATAGTTGTTTGATTCATTACCGCCTCGTTTTCACTGCAACATCGTAATCTAGTTGTACAACCCTGCACCCCACCTACTGAGTCTGAGCACCGTAGCCACGAATGCCTTCAGCAAATGACCAGGAAGTTTTCAGAGCCATGGATTCCGAGATGGACACTCCATTTTCTGTGACCTTGGCGATTTGGTACTGGAGATCGGTAAGTCAGATGATGACTATGGAGATTCACGAGACTCGCCTTGTCCAAACTCCGGGCATCGCGATAAAACAATACGAGAAGGCTCTCTTCCAGGATAGCCTGAGCTTCCTGTTCGGTGAGTGTATCCTCACGCCCCTCTACCGCCTTACGAAGTAAGGGTTGAGCGATGTACGATCCATAGCCGGTGGCGATGGTGGAAGCAGAATATGTCGTGCCCAGGAGGTCGACGTAAGCCAAGAATCTGGGGTACGTGACTTGTCGGATGCAAACCGAGGAAGTTGGAATGTGGCCTACCGTTTTCCGTCTTTATACCCACCAACGAGCAGAGAGTTCCACAAAGGGTCCAACTTGGATCTTCGACCGTACATCAACTGGGACAAGTATTCGTGGATCTCAGCTGGCCCAAGAGTATGCTCATCCTGCTCGGTGAATTCCTCGATGACGAGGTCGTCCAACAGAGATTGGATGTACTGGCAATCGGACATGTCTCCGGAGGCGCCGAGAACGGTGTGGTTACCAACGGCGTGAAGACGTTGAACGTCCTTGAATCGGGCGAGAGAACCGTATGATGCTGGGGGGGGGGTTATGAGGGGTGATGGGGAGAGAACGTCTTGATTACGAACCGAGGTTGTCTGCAGCCATCATAATGCCGTCCTTGTATTTGATTGCGAGAACGCTGGTCCCCGTAACGATGGGCTGCCTGTGCACAAGTAAGGTCAGCCAAGGGATAAGCGTGGGGTAGGTTTGGACGGACTGGGTGCGCTGGACTCCCTCAGCGAAGGTGTCCTTGACGTTGTTGGGCCTTTGGTGAATCGGATGGGTGCCGTAGGCATCAAAGGCATCGTTCCTCTGCGGGTGGTAGATTAAGCTTCAGGATCTCAGAGTCAAAGGAAACAGACAGACAGGGCGACCCCAGTTGGTCGGGAAGTGATCCATGGTGGTATTCGAGGAGAACGCGCAAGTGCGTGCGGGTAACGTGACCTCTCTTGACCATGACTGCAGCCGCCACGCCCAAGGATAATGCTCCACCCATTTACCCGGGTGGTGGGTCCAAGAAGGTCTCCAATGAGCCTCTCTACGGTTTTGTACCGCGTAGGGTCGGTGCCAAACAAGTACAGGTTGCCCTGGTACGCGAACTCCACGAAACGCGTTGAAAAAACTGACAGAACAGCAGGATGGGGATGTGAATCCGTTCAACAAGCAACCGCACACTGCCCAATACAAGAAAATTCTCGAGACCAGAAAGAAACTCCCGGTCTACGGCCAAATGTCCGAGTTTTACGAAATGGTGAGCGTTCTACCTCGATCTGACGTCCAGGGGGAGGTCAGAACCTGCTTCAGAGCCCCTCAAGAAAACTTGTGACGAAGCTAACATCCTGGAAAGTTCACCAAACACCAGATAATTGTTATGGTCGGAGAGACGGGGTCCGGAAAAACTACTCAGTGGGGCACATATCTGTACATGGCTCAAACCAAGTACTAACAACCCCCAGGATACCTCAGTTCGTGTGTTACTCAGATCTCCCTCATGCCAAGGGAAAGCTCGTGGCCTGCACCCAACCTCGGAGAGTGGCAGCCATGTCTGTGGCCAAGCGTGTTGCAGATGAGATGGACGGTCGGTTGCTCACACTTTGTCGCTCTGACGGTCACTTACCTTGTCCCGCAGTCACGCTTGGGAAGGAGGTTGGTTACTCCATTCGTTTTGAGGATATGACCGAGCCTGGGAAAACCTTCCTCAAATACATGACCGACGGTATGCTTCTTCGGGAGGCTATGAACGATCCGGACCTCAAGCGCTATTCCACCATCATCCTCGACGAAGCTCATGAACGGACTTTGGCCACCGATATTCTAATGGGCCTACTGAAAGGCGTCGCGAAAAGGCGGGAAGACCTTCGCCTCATCATTATGTCTGCCACCCTCGATGCCCAGAAGTTCCAGCGGTATTTCAGTATAAACAAAGATTCCCCCGCTCCCCTCTTCAAGGTCCCCGGTAGGACGCACCCCGTAGAAATATTCTACACTCAGGAGCCAGAGCCAGACTATGTTGAGGCTGCAATTCGCACAGTCCTTATGATTCACCGCGCCGAGGGCGAAGGGGACGTCCTCCTCTTCCTCACGGGAGAAGAGGAAATCGAGGACGCATGCAGGAAGATCAAGATTGAGGCGGATGATTTGTTTAACCAAGACCCGGAGGCGGTTGGTCCCCTGATCTGCATCCCTCTTTATTCATCCCTCCCTCCCGCGCAACAACAACGCATCTTTGACCCTCCCCCTCCCCGAAGGAACCCGGATGGCCCCGCTGGCAGAAAAGTTATTGTATCCACAAACATCGCGGAGACCTCGTTGACGATCGACGGCATAGTCTATGTCGTGGATCCAGGATTCTCGAAGCAGAAGGTCTACAACCCGCGGATCCGGGTCGAGTCATTACTGGTTTCTCCCATATCCAAGGCCTCTGCTCAGCAAAGGGCGGGTCGGGCTGGTCGAACGAAACCGGGAAAATGTTTCCGCCTGTACACCGAGAAGGACTTTATGAAGGAACTTGAGGATCAAACCCACCCAGAGATCCTGCGGAGCAACCTTGCAAATACCGTATTGGAGTTGGTGAAGCTGGGTATTAAGGTACTTACGCTCAAAACTGGTCGCTTCCTATCGGCTTACAGTCGCCCTTCAGGATCTTGTTAGGTTCGACTATGTCGATGCCCCGGCGCCGGAGACACTCATGAGGGCGCTGGAACTTCTAAACTTTCTCGCCGCACTGGATGATGAGGGTAACTTGACGGCCCTGGGGGGAATCATGGCGGAGTTCCCGTTGGATCCACAAGTGCGTGATCATGCACTGCACTTACGGGATGTGTCTGACCTCCCGCAGCTCGCGAAGATGCTCATCGTTAGCCCCGACTTTAAATGTAGCAACGAGATCTTGACGATCGTCTCGATGCTCTCCGGTATGGGGTTTTCTCTCCCCTAGCACGTTGCACGCTAACATCGCCCAGTACCCAACGTCTGGCTGCGACCGAACAATCAACGCAAGGAGGCAGACCAAGCCAAAGCTTTGCTCACGATTCCGGGCGGCGATCACCTTACCCTTCTCAATGTCTACAACTCGTGGATGCAGAGCATGTGCGGAGCTTTCCTTCCGGGATTTCTGTCTAACAATATTCTCTCACAGATTCGAGGGATCAAAACTGGTCATGGAGCAACTATGTATCCCAGCGTGCGCTTCTACAAGCGGAGAATGTCCGGCGACAGTTAGAATCAACAATGGTCCGCTTCGACGTTGATCTCGTTTCGGTTGGTGAGGGGCCGAAACTCTACCAGTGGGTTCGGGAGGCTTTGGTCTGTGGCTTTTTCATGCAAGTTGCGCACAAGGAGGAAAAAAGCTATGTTACGATTAAAGACAACCAACAAGTCTCCCTTCACCCGTCGTGCGGTCTGGATACCCAGCCGGAATGGGTGCTGTTTAACGAGTTCGTTCTTACCACTCGCCATTACATTCGCACGGTTACGGATGTGAATCCAGAGTGGTTCGTGCACCTTTCCATCTCGGGTGGCTCAACCATTAACGTTTCCTCTAGGTTGCTACGGGATGCGGCGAACTACTACGATATTGATTCGTGGAAGGACAGCGAGGTAAAGAGCTCCCTGCTGCGGATCAGGAATAAGTTACTCGGAAGGAGGGGTGACGCTCCCCCTCCTAAAAAGAGGGCAAAGTCTGGGGTGTGAGATACCCCCACGCTATTGCTGTATTCCCCAGCGTAGAACGAGACTGGCTTCCCGAATCAGGTTGCATAATCGAACTATTTCCAATGGTCCTCTAGTATCGGATTGTCTTGACTAGCACCGAGAGTCAGACGATACAAGACCTGGGCAGACGGCCCCCGGGCCTACGATATTGCAATTCGTGAGGCGGCGATCGCCATGGCCTACGGTCGCTGGACGTCGGCATTGCTCCAGCAATAATCAGACATATCGCTCGCAGCGGTACAGCGCTGGCGCGGTATAAACAGAGAAATAAACTTAACAGAGCACAAACGAAAATGGTGGTACAGTACAGTAACCGAATCCAGTACGCGTCCAGTGGGAGAAAAAAAAAGATACCAATGCACCTGAGCGTAACGATCGCGGAGGTTAATCGCCATCCTCCATCGACTCCTTCTCCAGTTTTTTCTTCATTGAGCTCACTAGATAATAGGGTGTTAACGCTCCGAGGCACGATGAGGAATTATAGTTCACCTTCTCTAGAGATCTGCCCGGAAGATATCCAACCCTGAGGGAACGCCTGTACAATCTACACGACCAGCGAGTTGGAATGGGGATGTAACAACCGGGGTAACCAGCGTACCTTCTGGTATAAACTTTTCCTAACCCCCTGTTCGCTGACGCTTTGTCCCGTTCCTTCAAGCGTGCTGGGCCCGAGCGTCAGGACTCGCTCCTATTGACTGGGATGACACTCACTTGCGTTCGTTCTCAATCCTACAGCACTCGTTGCTGAGGCAGACCAACTGCCATATTATAGACTTCATTGGTTCAGTGAGTCGGTATTTCTTCGCTGGGGGGTGGGCCTCCTTCGCATTCGCTTTTGGGGCGGCGTCTTCAGCGCCACTCGGTGCTGTCTCGTCACCGGCGTGAAGGGGGGCTGCGCTCCCGTTGGCAGCTGCATCTCCGGATACAGACCCAGCCTCAGTGCTTTCCGCCTTGAGCTTTTCCTGACGCTTTTCTGGGGGGGGGGGTATTAGTCGAGGCGAAGAACAGACCATAGCTTACATACCCCAGACCACAACACTCTTCTCCCATTCCTCTTGGGCTTTAGTAAAGCCCTCCTTCGTCAGCTCGGCCAGTTCAGCGAGTAGTTCATTTTGCCGTTCCGTAAGAATGGCAACATGTTCTTTCCAGATGAGGCGTTTAATGAGCTTCTGTAAAACTTGTCAGAGCGTGGAAGCAGACCCGTGGAGAATCATTTACACTGAGCGTATACCTGTTGTATGGGAAGATCTTGGGCATGAAGTTGAAGAAATTGTCATCGTATTCACCAAGGACGACTGCCTTCAGGGCGACTTGGGCTAACGTGGGTTTGAGTGCTGGTGGGAATTTCCCCTTCACCCACGACTCTGACGGATGCGTTGATAAGATGTGGAACGGTATGGGTAGGTTGCGCTTACCGTTGGCGATTGCCACCTTTAACGACTCAATCATCTGTTCGAGCTCAGGGTGGAATGGGCGAACGTCGGTTCTCCTCTTCTTTACCGCCTCGCTGTGGTCTTCCGCGGATTTCCTCTTCTTATCATCGTCTTCGGTGCCATTCGACATGTCCTTGGCGTTGCCAGTTGACCCAACAGTAGCTAAGACTCCAGCTGGACTCAGTAAATTGACCTTCTTGCTCTTTGGTTTTCTCGCCGGTCTAGAGGGGAGATCAGTGCCATGCGCCTGACTCGCTTAGTGAACTGTCGTCACGTACTTGTCTTTGAGGAGCGCAACCTCGCCACTCGATACGTAGAAGCCTTGTTGCTTCGTTTGGGCAAAGAATGTCCGCTCATCCATCGGGAGTTCAGAATCATCGATAAAGGGGTCGGACGTGTCGTAGTATTCCATTGCGGCATTCCTGCGCTGGTTAGGGGAAAGCATGGTTAGAATGTATGCGAACAGGCTCAAGCAATGTACACGTACTCTTTTCTTCTTGGGCTGCGGCTTTCCCTCGTCTCCGCCTTCTGCCTCTCCCTCACTGTCACTGGAATCCCGTTTAGCGGGTTCTGGCGTCGGAGGACGTTGGTCAGTCTCCTTCGCGAGCGCAGAGAGGTTGACTTCATAGTTATTGGGACCTCCGAGCTTGATCTCGAGGCGGATCGTCCGTAAAGGTGGTCGCGTGGGAGGTGGTGGAGGTGATGGGGATGGGGAGCGGGCGTGCCTCGACGACTTGGGTTTAGCGCTGACAGAAGTGGAGGGAGAGCCGTCTGGCTTTGCCTTTGGGTCAGGTTTGTTAGTTTCGCTGGACGAAGCGTCGCCAGAGTCGTTGTCGGTGGCGGCGGACTTTGGACTTTTAGCAGAGTCTGGTGAAGAGGGAGAGGGGGGAAGTGGTGAGGCGGAGAGGTCGGCGTTGTCGGCTGAGAGGGGGGATTTACCGTTCTGGCCTGGGGAAGGGTAGCCAAGGTCGGGGAGAGCCTCTGTCGAGCCGTTCTCTCCCTCTGCGGTCGACATCAGTCGCGTTCAAGAGCGGCGTGGGGACCGGGGAGGCGGGAGGAGGGGAGGGGAGAAAAATCGCCCAATAAGGAAGGTTCAGACGATAGTTGTCCATTTCCACTTTATTTTTTCTCATCTCCAACGCTTTCAAACCCTCGGTGCTTAGTACTTTGTTCCGTCCCCGTTCCGTCGCTCCCATTCGCTCGGCACTTCCCATCATCCGCCGGACTTTGCCGACCACTAAAGTTGCGTAGCGCCGTATCCAAACCCAGACCCCTCCAAACCCCGGGACACAAGCGCAAAATGATTCGCTGCGTCCTTGACACGTTTCGTGCTTCCTTTTGTACTCCTTTACCAATCCTATTCAGATTCCGAGAAACGACTCGAAACAGGAACGACTCAACTGGTTCATCGCGGTCAAAAATTTCTCCTTTGTTTCGTTATCAGCCTTGCACTGCCCCAAATCATTCTGGGTGGTGGGCTTAGACATGAGCACAGGCCGCTGTATGGTTTCACTACGCACCCCGAACAAAACGTCGCGAGCCCATATTCTGCTGTCCCCAGGCACTCTGGTGAGGAGCCAGACAAGTAGCGTAATCAAGTTCTGAATCACGGAACGGGGAGCAACACCCGCCAATCCGCATAGGATCCCATGCATGATCCCACAACCGAAACTCCTCATCAACGTTGACCTAGCCTCAGCTAGATCGTCCTGACCTGATGTCTTGTGCAGAATCGCTGACTATGAACTCTGTCAGTTCACGTTCTGAAGTCAGGTATAGTTGAAGCTGACAATGAAGGCACAGCCTGCGACCATCGAATACCTCTCCTGCAGCCCAAGCGACGCGATCGCGCACTGCATCAGCGAGTTAAAGACCTCTGGAGGCAAGTGATAGAAGGAGGCAACAAAATGGTTCGCAAACTGCGTCACGAATGAACAGCTGCATCAGGAGGTGGAGCTCGGGGCTCACCGACTCCATGCAGGAAAAGAATCCTTGGACTATGTCTGGGTTCTGAACCAACAGTGAGGGTGTGAAGTGCTAGGCGGTATGCGGTAACTTACGTCCTCCATCACTCCCGGTCGGCCGAGGAATATTAATGAATCTTGTAATAACCCGGGTAAAATTTGTGATACAACTACCTGCGCCCCCTTGTTGTTCGTCTTAAATCTGGGGGGTAACAGTGATGGGGGGTCCAGCTGAATGACGAGCATGCTGATCAAGGACAACCAAGCCCCGGTTAACTGTTTTTGTGCCGCCAGACAGACTATCTTCAGCAGTGGGCCAGAAGGCAACGATATGAGCGTCATATCGGAGGGTAACGAGGTCATTGCCTTGATAAATTCGCTGAGAGCCTGAGAAAAGTGAGCAAGTGGTTAGATGACAGAGACAGAACGCCCACATCTCCGACACTGGCATCGGTGGACCAAAGCTCAACGGTTGACGTGATCGCCTGCATTAGAAGATTACGCAGGCCAGCCATTCTCGCGTCTTCCCAAGCCCTGGTTAGTCTTTCCGTTTCTTCCAGTGCCTCCACGGAATCATCGATCGCCAGAGGCGAATCAGACGCGCGTGTTAGGCCCTTGCCAATCCCAGTCAAGGCCTGGAGTTGTTGAATTGTGAGGTGTCTGGCGGCCTCCGGGAGCTGAACTGCAATTAGCTGGCGTGCAAGGCTGATCTCTGAAACGTACACGAGAGGACATTTGAAGCGCCTCGAAAAGCCTTGTGACGATAGGGTTCACGATGCTCTTGGAAACGTCAACACGAATTATTTGTTTGGTGGACAAGAATGAACCCCGTACCTCCACTGGGCCGATCCCATCTTCTGGTTGCAAAGCTTGGATAACACTCGAGATAGACTGTAGGACTTTGGATCGTTCGGTGTCCTATGATCATGAGTCAACGGAAGGGAATGGAATCGGCTCGATCCTCACTGGAATATTCGCAAGGCTCGCGTGGAGGGCACCGAAGGCATGCAGGTGAGGAGCTAGCGCCATCCGATTGGTGTCACAAAGGCCCTTGAGAGCATTCGCCGCCGGTAGACACAGAGATGGTTCAGACAACGCTTCAACAACATATTGAATGGAGTTCATCAACGGCGACGGGCCGTTTGTAGTACTTTGTGGTTGCGTGGTAAACCAAGACGCATAAGAACCTGTCGTCGTCAGCATCAAGGATACGCGAGATAACGCGTGCTGTTACCTATTAGAACGACTGTGGTCCTCCGCACGCGGGTGGAGCCAGTTTTTGGGAACAGCCCAAGGGTTTCGGAACTAAAAATCCGTTTGAGGTCCGCGTTATCTTCGACGGGGGTACCTTCTTGGATGGACATCAAACAATGCAAGGTCGCCTCTATTTCCTTGAGAATTATCCAGTTAACCATGTTGCAACGCACGGGTGTGATTACACCTACATCCCACTCCCTCTGGTCTGGTCCCGCTTGAAGGCGTTCGATGACATCGCTGACGTAGTAACTTGTGAGGTCCGACCTCAGGATGTAATAACTTATCATAAATGAACAACGCTATGGTAGAGCGCACGGTGGAGACACTCACGCGTTGATCAACGTATCACCGACGTCACGCCGGTACCTACGCTGGTGTTAGCCCCATATGAATCGGCGCTCGACAGTAATGAACAAACACTTGGAACTTCTCGCACTGGTCTGTACGCAAGGTAAGACAGAATACAGTCTGGGGAGGGGAGACTTACCCCTTGGCCACGAACTGTTACTTGGCCAGATAACCTTTCTCCGCAGTATTTGGACCAGCTCACGATACAACGCCTGTGTTACAGTGGCCTGTTCCCCCTCCAACCCTGGTGGACCGGTTCCGTCTTCGTCGAAGTCCGGGTGGTAATCTGCCGTCCAAAGCGACTCCTGAAACAAGTACCAAAATGCCAACGTCATCTCGCTCTCGTCTTCGTCGAGACCAGCGTATCCAGGCAGCCCGGTGTACGATAAAAGTGCACGCAAATAGGCTTGAACCAGATATGATTTCGTGAATCCGGAAGGAGAGACGATTGTTCTTGATGTGATGTTTGTAGCGAAATATGATGTGGACTGCTCACCCAACGCAACAAGGAGTTTGCAGAAAGAGTGAGAGACGGAATCAACAAACCCGCCTGTTGGGCTGGTTAGTATCACGGTCATCACACACCATGGTGGGCCTACTCTGAATGGAGGCTCCGACTATGGCCCCGCCCCACTTTTCAATCCAAATCAGCAAGGGCTCGGTGAGGGTCTTGGAGCCCGACCCATCGTAGAATGGGGGGTGTGCCATTAGCTCCTGCAGCGCGTCGGAAGCGGGAACAAACAAAGACTCGTTGAAGACGGGCGGGGGACCAGATGTTGGTTCAAGGAGAGATATTAAGGGCGGGATTGCCGGAGTTATGTCGCTAAGGGTCTGGTGTTCTGCAAGTAGTGTTGAACGAGATTCGGATTGAAGTACCTTGCAGGAATCGAGGGCATCCAGGCCGCAAAACATCGTAAAGCAGACTCGAATTGTTGTGGGGGAAGCGTGGATCGTTGTTCAACAGTTGACATGACCGCTTGCATCACGGCCGGAACGGCTTGGGAGATGGATTCCCTTAACGTAGACCTATTTGAAGTTGTCAGAACAGTTTCCTGATCAATCCGGTGCATGCGTACTTCTGGTTCGGTAATAGTTCTGTAGTTTCTGCTTCTTCAGCAACTATGGCCAGGAAGTCCAGGATATTCCCCGTCGAGATGTTTCTCCCCGAGAAGTGGTTTATGCAGAAGACAATCCAGTCTGGCCATACCGGAGGTCGATTCACGGACAACTTCAATGCAACAGCCGTAATCTGAAGGGGTAAAAACCAGAGCGGTAAAGAGGGGTTCGGCCGCTTACTGCAACGAAGAGTTTCCGCAGTACTGATCTGCTCTGTCCCGCGAACACCGAATGGGTGGCAAGGTCCAAGACGAGATCGCGAAGACGTAGAGGGTCTCCAGGGGGGGAAGTCTCCCTAAGAAGAGTTTAAAATGGCACATAAACTTAATAAAGGGTTGGAAGACGTGCCAGTCTCTAGTTATCTTGACTTGTATGGTGTGGGCGCCAAAGAACTGAACATTGGGATCGGGGTGCTGAAGGAAAGGAATCACGAGGCCCCAAGCTTCCGGACGTTTCTGAACTTCAAAAAGTTCACCTTGTAAGCGTTTTTGGTCCCCCAGAGTCAGGTTCATTGCTGGAGCATAAGCCTGCAAGATCAACTTTACGGGAGTCTGGTCAGCGACCATCAACGGCAGAGCAGGGGTGGAGCACCTGGGCCGCGGTCTCGACATCGCTGGGAGATAGAGTGGGGACCACGCCTCTTCCATCCATGACGCGGGCGGTGGTTGAGAGATGGCGAAGCTTGATCAAGAGAGACCTGTAGCGTTGTTGACGAAAAGCGCGAGGCTCGTCAGTGGCCGTCGCGATCGACGAATGATCATCACACGTGAAGTCATCCGACACCAGAGTCCACCGCTGGGTCTCGAGACGGAATTTCCGACCGTTTGTGGTCTTTGTCCGCGTTTGTGTGGACTATGGTGCTCTGCTCGAACTCCCACCTCTTAAATCTTCGGGGCCGGTTCTTCGTGGAGTTCCACTCGTCTTTGATCACCAAGTGGCATTCGAAGACAAACATTTAGCCGAGGTTTACAATCTAACAAACTATTCGAGCTGGGCGTCGTCGTGGATTTTCCCTCCTCGGCTCGAGGCTGTGGTCGAGGACGGAGTTGGTGCAGTTTACGGAATAGGTTCGCGTCCCGTGGACCTCTCCCAGCGGGTTCGCTTCACCTGTTTTTCCGAGCTCATTGAATGCTATATAAGCTGCCTACATCCGCTCCACTACCAGCCCAACCATCCTCGCACCCCCACGAATCGGTTGCGCCGGCTCACCCTTTCTCCCAGGTCGGCGCGAACTGGGTTCAAGGAACGGGTGGGACCAAATCAAGGGCCAGGGGGCCAATCTGGGCGCTCGTCGAGAAACACGGGGTAGAGACCTAGTACAACGCGTATTACGAAAGCTTGTGTACGTCTCTCAGGTGAGTTCCTAGAACTTTCATGGCGTGAGCACTCACAAACGCGAACGCAGCAACTTTTGATCACACCGGACGGGTGGACTACCTCGACGCATTCGATGCCTTTGATCAAGCTTTCGTTGACGTCGCCGTCAGAGCCGGAGTCCGAGTGAGGCGGCGTCAGGTGGACTTGAGTGCACGTTCTGCCTGTGGTCTCGTGGGGGCGAACCAAAGAACGCCACGTGAGGAAGCCATAGAGTACTTTTTTTGTGATTGGGAATATTCACGACCACCAGAGGTTCGCATGGACCGCTAGTTAATTTATCCTTGTCTGATCTCTCCCGCCAGTTGTCGTCGTGGATTGCCGCGTCTTGGGTATGACTTGCTACAAAACTTCGCCAAAGGGACGTATGATATAGACAAGGTGGATTTTCCGGGGACAATGAACTCTCCATCGATCGACGGGGATTAAAGACCTTCATTCAAAAAGAGGCTGAAGAGTTTCTCGAGCCTGGGCAGGTTCTCCTGAACGTGACCGTCAAGAGTAGGGGAGGGTGTCGCGGTTAGCCTATTAGTCGATGGCTCAGAATTGCACGCGGACTATGTCCTCGTTACTTTTAGCTTGTGCGTACTACAACGCGACGACGTGACTTTCGAACCAGAACTCACCTCGTGGAAGAAGGAAGTAATTTAAAACATTGGGATGGCACGGATCGCCGCCACTTAACAATCGCTTTACCCACAGGGAATATATGCCAAAATCCCCCTCCAGTTCCCGTACA
>Ga0307509_10006904_pt1 | contig 15077 bp, 24 predicted proteins | sample 10_EM_MG_FD_202245 | JGI IMG/M metagenome (GOLD analysis project Ga0307509, IMG submission 202245) | Populus trichocarpa ectomycorrhiza microbial communities from riparian zone in the Pacific Northwest, United States - 10_EM | ecosystem: Host-associated > Plants > Roots > Unclassified | place...
CCGAGTTGAAAGCATGATTGTTTCTGAAAGCGTATACATACGTAGATGCAAGACCTCCTCGATCACGGAGAAGGCAGGAAGAAGCAAGAGGAGGCCGAGTTTGCACGTATCGATGCCGAAGCCAAAGATGAGCGAGACAAGGAGGCGGGTCTCCGCGGAAAGGTTCGTCCACTCCACATAGCGAAATCGCGGACGAGAGTGACGAGCGCACCCCGCAGATTTTCGACGTTCTGGATGGCCCGGATGCCCGGCCAGCCGGATCAAAACCAGCGGCTGAGCATGGCCTCAAGGATCGGGTAGGGCACGATCTAACCCTTGCAGTAACTTGGGATTAACTCGTCCGATGCACTCAGGTTAGGGAACTCTGGGGCGGCGAGGCCAAGCAAACCGCGGCACAGCAGGAAGATATCGGAGACAAGGTCTTGGATGTTCTCGCAGGGGGTAAAGGAAAGAAACAGAAAGAAAAGGAGGCTCAGAAGAACTGGTTTGCGTCCAAGGTTGGTGGAAGTGATACCCAAGTCTGATAGCCGTCCTCATTGCGTTCCATAGGTCAACCAGATGGCTGGAGGAGGCGAAGCCGGAGAGCTCGACGAGGATAAGTTGGACAAGGGTACTTGTGAACCTTTCTCGGGCAACTCAGTCCAACTAACCGTTCGTCTAGCGGTCGATCTTTTCCAGCAGCACATATTGAAACAGGGTGAACAGGTGAGGACAGACGGGTTGTCGCTATCTCCCTGAGCTGAGCTGAAGGCGATCCGCAGAGCGACGAGTCTGCCATTGAGCAGCTTAAAGACGAACAGATCTCCGACGCGATCAGGATGGCGTTCAAGTCTGTCAGTGGTCGCGAACTGCCCACGAAGGACAAGTAGGCTGGGCGATGACTTGATCAGAACGGTCAGATCATGGACATCTGCTATGAGCACCCATGACAGAACACCTTGCGTTTCGCGTAAGACCTTTGTATGTACCCCCCAATGAACGAGTATGTCCGGCACAGACCCCTTCCTGGAGCACAGTGGGAACAAATAAAGAGGTGGCGGGCGATCAATTCGTTCTAGCACCTTCGATCATCTTCGCCGCCCCCGTTGTTGCGGGTATATCAAAAAGCGCGGAGGGGTAAACATATACCGTCGTGCTCGTTTCAGTTCGTCAACACCACCAGCCCCTCGAACCTTCGGTTATACCCACATGGCTTCAGAATCGGATCGACCGATAACCTATTTCGATGTCTCCATCGGTGATCAGCCGATTGGACGCGTTATCTTCTCGCTTTATACCGACCTGGTCCCAAAGACCGCGGAGAACTTCCGTGAGGATCTCATTTTTTTCCAATGGTAGTTCTGTGTTGAACTAGAGTGCGGTCTAGGTGCGTTATGTACTGGAGAGAAGGGCGTCGGGCAGTCGGGAAAGCCGCTGCACTTTGCGAAAAGCGGCTTCCATCGAGTGATCAAATCGTAAGCCAGCGCCGCACCTCTCAGATGGCGCTTTACGAGTGTACCTTTGGATAGGTTCATGATCCAAGGTGGCGATTTCACTGCCGGAAACGGGACTGGTGGAGAATCGATCTACGGCGAAAAGTTTGAAGACGAGGGGTTCCTCAGGAAGCACGACAAGCCGTTCCTCTTGTCTATGGCCAACGCCGGCCCGGATACCAACGGATCTCAATTCTTCATCACCACCGTGGATACGCCCCACCTTGACAAAAAACACGTCGTGTTTGGTGAGGTTATCAGAGGAAAGGGTGTCGGTGAGTCCAAAGCTTTTCCCCACCGTAGATTTTCCTATGTGCGGTTCGTAAACCGGGTATTTCAGTTAGGAGGGTCGAGCAAACGCCAACCGCGAGCGGGGACAGCCCGATTTCTCCATGTGTGATTACCTCATGTGGTCAATTACAACCCGACGACCCGTCACTGGAAATCCCCGAGGAAGGCGCTTTTGGGGATAGGTACGAAGACTTCCCAGAGGACGAAGGGCGGGTCGAGGTCTCGAAACCAGATGTCGCCTTGCAGGTGAATAGAGGTCATTTCCTTTGATCGTAGGGGGACGCTAATCTAGGTTCGAAAGGTGGCGAAAGACATCCGTGAAATCGGAAACAAACTCTGGAAGGAGGGCAAGTCCGAAGGCGCACTGGACAAGTGGCAGAGTACGTTTATTTTCTTGTTTCTCCCAGCCATTTTCTGAATATGCGTGGGTACCCTTACAGAGGCGATCCGTTACTTAGATTACCACCCGGAATATTCCGCCTACCTCGAGGGTAGGACTCCGCTTTCTGGAGATCCGGAGAATACCCAGGACGAAGAGGATGTGAAGAGGAGGCGGGGGTTCCAAGAATTGCTCAGCGCACTCCTACTCAACTCTGCCTTGGGGGCGATCAAGCTTGCTGGTTCGCATTTGCGAACTGCCCTTGCCTTGACGAATAGGGCAGTGGGGATTGCCCTTTCTGACGCTGATCGAGGTAAGCGTCCTGGGTTGGGTCGGAGATATCGGTCAATGACGTTCGCATCAGCAAAGGGATTATATCGACGGGCACTGGCCCGTGTCGCTCTCAAGCAGGAAGCGGAGGCTGAGAAGGACTTGATTGAGGCGACCAAGCTCGTTAACGATCAGGCGATCTCGTCGGAGCTTGAGAAGGTTAGAGCGTTGCGCAAGGCCAACGCGGAGCGCGAAAAGGCCAAGTTCAAGAAAATGTTTGCTTAGAGAACAAGAAACGGTAGGGCGAACGAGAGGGCACAACATGTTGAAGAATTTGGCGCAGTTTTAAGTACAAATACATGATTATTGACTTTCAAAGTACACTGCTACTTGAAGCAAGGTCAGCAGATACCTCGGGCTGCGGAACATGATTCGCGCACATTTGTTTCAGGAAGCAGAAGAGACGGCGGCAGAGGAACGAGCGATGGAGGCAAGGTCAATGCCTGTTTGGTTGGAGAGTAAATCAAGATATGTCGATGGCACACGACCAACATAGAGCTTACCATCCTTAAGAGCACGCTTGCGGATCTCACGAGCGGCAGTGACGTCTTCCTCAGAAGCCACACTGGAGCGTCTGGTAAGTTCGGGTTTCTCAGCGGGCTCTTCTGAAGGGTGTGTCTGGTGAGTGGGGAGTCTCGTGCAGTGCGTGGCGGGTACCTACCCTTGTTGGCGACGGACTCTTGTCTTTCGTCGTCGAGAGCTTCAGATTCCAAGAGGTATTCCTCGTTGACGCTGCCCCAGTTGTGGCCGCCTGCGCCACCCTTGCGGAGAGCCTTGTCCATACCAGACTTGGACTCGGATCTGTCCTTGATGATGGCACGGGGAGAGAGAGAACGTTCGGTGCGAGTCATGATGGAGGCGTGGTGAAGGAAGACTGTTGAATTGGCTGGGGTTTATATAGGAGGAATTACTTAACTGGCCTTGTGATCTCTTGTGGATCAAAGGTCTCAGCCGGACCGTCCCACAAAAATAGTAAAATATTCGGCCTGGGCCCTCTCGTCCTACCCGAACCCAGTCTTCTCTTTCGACCACCAAAAGGCGAAATCTAGCGAAATGCGGGGTAAATGATGTAAGATCAGCAGTCACGTGCACACTGCCTCTTCACCCAGCACCAGCCTGCGCCTCAACCTCGCTGGACATGGCCGAGATCGAGGCCATTGAGTCAGATGTCTACTATTTCCTCCTCCCCACGGAGGAGGCAAAGGTAGTTGCCGAATGCGTCGTCGTGCATTCTCCTCAGCTGTCCGACCAGGAGACAAAGCCTGTCTTTGTCGAAGAGCGTATCAAGCGTGTTCTCGCCGTGATCTCACACAAGGCCGATGAGTATCAGACCCACGAGCAAGGATGGTGAATCTTTTCGTCACGTACACCCCCTTTGGGATCCTCCCGTGTCGGAAACTCATGGTTTCCTATCAGCCTCTTCATCTTCAGATTCAAGTCCACGAACGTTGTGGAGGGTGCAACCCCCCCGGCCGAACTCGTGATTGACCACGTTATCCCCATCTTCGGAGATTTCTCGATTGAGGTCGCTCAGTCCAAGCGGAACACGATCGACTTGCGAAACCCCTCGTCACCGCTGACGAGGAACCAACCAAGGACGGGTACGCGTCTCTCCCGTGCCCTTTGAACACTACCGCCCCATTTTCTCCCTTTGAGCCACTTGATATCGCCGAACGGCTTACTCACTCTCGTAATTTGCCAAACAGAACTAAGAGTCACCATCAATCCAAACCATCAATCCACCGAGGATCAGCACACAGCACCAATCACTCTCCTCGCAAATGACCTTCAGCGATTGCGATCCGTTCTTGCAGAATGCAAGCGATTGAAGCAGATCGCGGGTTTGTCCTTTGTCCCTTTCCTGCATTCTCCGAACCTCAAGGGATTAATTTGAGTTGTCTAGATGAGAAATTTGACCCAGCTGCGGGACCCACCGCGTTTTTCTGGGCCCTGCCTTACCTCAGCACGGCATCTCCTGCGTTCTGTACGCAACCACACCTCGTGTCCCCATCGTGGTGCTTTCATGGCTGATATCGTTTCAAACAGCTATTGTTCCACCTGATGTTCGCTTATCTCACCGCCCACTGCACACACGTCTTTCACCTGCGAGCGCCGGTCTACCGGGTGATGACCTTGCGGACATCCGACTCATCCGCGAGGAATGGATACCGGAAGCTGGCAGGATCATTTGTAACAAGGCGAGGGCGAGGCACGATCTCAGGTGAGGAGCGCCCCCCTTTCTCGTAATCAGAGCGCATATACTCATGATTCTTGGAAGGATACGCCTTGGAACGTTTAATGTGAATGGGAATTTACCCACTCAGGACTTAGGGGCGTGGGTTCGGGGGAGTGATAACGATGTAGATAAGCTGATACCATCTCTCAAGAAACTTCCGGATATCACGCTCGGAGAATCTGATAAAAAACAGGGTGAGTACCGGCATCGCACATTGATAACTGTCGGCCCTTGAGTCACTGACATTGACACACCCCAATGGAATAGATGAAATCGCTGACGACCCTGACATACTCGTCGTGGGATTCCAAGAACTCGATCTTTCTACCGGAGCACTGCTGTACTCAACCGAAACGCTCCGCGAAGACGCTTGGACGTCCGCCGTCTTCGCCGGCCTGGGTGAAAAAATTGAGCTGTACGATAAAGTTAGTCATGATGAATCTTTTTTCTCAGAGCGAACGAAATGCTATCCATCTTCTCGCGGTCTGGTAGTCTGCTTCGAAGCAACTGGTCGGAATGCTCATCATGGTCTTCATCAAGAAGACCCTGAAGGAGTGTTTTGAAGACATCAAAACGACCTCAGTCGGAGCAGGGATCCTTGGCTTGATGGTATGGAAATATCTAAACCTAGCTGTGTACACGGGGATGTGACCTTTCCTAGGGCAACAAGGGTGCTACCGCCGTTCGGCTCAGTTTCCACCCGAAGCACCCGTCAGGGAAACCCTCCATGCCGACCGTTCTGACATTTGTGAATTCGCACTTGGCTGCGTTTGACGATATGGTGGACAGGAGGAACACAGATTTCCACGACTTATCGTCCAGGTTGCTGTTCCGTCGACAGGGAGGCCTGAATTTGGACGCACCTGCAGAGAGCTCTCCACAGGTGGACATTTCGGTTTTCGAAACCGATGTTTTGTTCTGGATGGGAGGTCCGTGGACAACTCCCCCAACTCGCGGATATTACGTGTTGAACTAAGGCACCGGGTAGATCTGAATTACCGGATCGACCTTCCTGGTCAAACGATCCGGACGCTGTTGACGTGGCCCGGGCCTGCAGAAGTAAATTTAGCAGAGCTGCACAAGTACGATCAGGCGAGTCCCGGGTTCAGGGCAGAGTGCCGTGCAGTGCTGAGGATGGGACTACAGTTGCGGACCTCCGTCCAAGAGCGCAAGGCATTCGAAGACTTTAGGGAGGCAAATCTCACGCATCCTCCGTAAGCACTTGACACACTTCTTCCGTGATACTTTTCTGAGAGCCACGGGGATTAGAACGTACCGCTTTGCCGCTGGGCTGACCACAGACCAGCTTGGTTACGATATCAGGCGCGTCTCGAAGGTCGCCATTAATCGGTCCTCCTGACGACCCCTACGGCAGACGGAAGCCAGCGTGGACAGATAGGATACTTCACGTGCGCTCAAAAACGACGCCTGTCGAACAGTTGTCATACCAAGGCCATCAGAGTATCACGATGAGCGACCATCGGCCCCTCTCAGCTGACTTCGTGGTTTCGGTATGCAGAACGGACCCCGGCTCATACTTTCTCAGAAATTCACCCCTTCCCCCAGTGCGATGTCCTGGACCTCTCCGAATATGAGGCAACCATGAGGAAACTCAACCGACAGGTTTTGTATATGGAGGAACAGGAGACGCCTCCAAAGATCAGCCTTGAACCTGCCTCGATCGATTTCGGGGCAGTTGGGTACTTGCGATCGGTGACAAAGACACTTGAGGTGAAGAACATTGGAAAGGTCAGTGCAGAATTCCAGGCATATGGACCTTCCACCGATTCGGTTCCAAAATTTCACACATGGGAGGACCCTAGATACCCTGCGCGTTCTGGTTCGTGCCTGTGGAGGTAGAGGAACTAATCTGTGCGTCTATTCCTGACTTTAAGGGATCAGATCAGAGCTGAACTACATGGAATACGAAACGCTAGGTCCTACGTGGTTGAGGATCGGACCTATGACGGTGCGTCGCTTTTCGTACGAGATAAATTGGGGTGGGATTGACGTAAAGCGGACCCCGCAAAACTATAGGGGCTATTGTTACCTGACGAAAGCATGGCCATCGCGCTCACGATTGACATCGACGGTGAGATGGCCGCCGAGTTGAACCAATTCCGACCCAAACTCGAAGCGACGTTGATCCTGCACGTCGGACTTGGCAAGGATCACTTTGTACCTGTGTCTGGGACTTACGGTACGTCACTCAGTTCTGCGTTGTTTGGGGTTGTGTGCGTGTGTGCACGTTGGGGATTTACGCGAGCCCCATTGCGTGATTAGTGCCGACGTGCTTCGCAAACACGCTCACACACCTAACGCGGCTCAAGAGCCCCATAAGAGAGGTGAAGTCTATGGACGACCTGCTCTCCGAAGAGGACGCGAAGAACGCCCCAAGGGAAGTGATGAGACTCGTCAACCACATGATGTCTGGTGACGGGGATGTGGTAAGTGGTGCTCGCATTACCCGGGATTTGGTTAGCGCAAGTGTCTAGGTTCGAGGCCTGACGCCCAATTTTTTATTTATTTGTGGACAGTCTAACTTGTTCACTGTTCGCGGAGATTCAAAGTTGGTGGAGATCATACAAGAGGTTTGATAGGATTTCTACTTGTCACCCGCCTGGGAGGGGGGCGGTCGTGTCCGGGAGCCGTTGACTGATGCACTGACGAATGATTCCGTACAATCTAGTGCCTTGACACTGGGAAAGATTTCGCGTTCCCAGACGATTACACAACTTCGGCGATCTCGATCGGGTTTGGGGAGGCGTTATTACGGCTCCTTGGGTCCTTGGCTGAACCGCTCATCCCGACCTCGTTGAACGCGGCTTGCGGGCAGGCGACCTCAAAGGATCAAGGGTTTGAGGTGAGCAGGATATCCAGTTCCGTGTGGCTTTCGGTGGCGGTCTGGCCGAGCCGAATACGGTCCACCGCAGCACCCATCACTCGGCTACTGTACGCTTGTTGCTTATTCCCTCTTTCTCATTGGTACCGGACAGCTCCTCGACAGGTTTCCACATGCTTCCGTGAACGTACGTCGGGAAAATTTCCATTTTTGTTGTTGTGGGCAAATCGGCCACACCCCTGCTTGCTCCACAACCGCGCTTATGGCAATAAACACAAATGAGAATGGGGAACTGACCCAGATCTGATTAGGTTTGGATCTCTGTCACGGCGTTCCTACACTACATCTGCCAACAGTGTTCCCCAGACGAGACGAGGATTGACCGAGCGAAATCATTAGGTACGTCATTTATCGCACTGCGCACCCCCCCCGCCACGCATCGTGGTGAGATCCAACGCATTAACCTGTCAACAGCCGCAGTTTTTGCGCCAGTCGTATTCCGCGACCTTCCCGGGGAAAACATATCGCCGATATCTAAGAGAGACTTTATTTTGCTCTTCATCGCCTAGCGTCGGGCGGCGCATGACTTTTATACACGTAGCATCTGATCGAATTCGGCATGTTTAATTGGACATGACGCGGCGCCGTGTTTCCCAGAGGTGGTGGAAAAGAAAAGAATATCATACATTAAGTGCTACCTACTCTCAGTCTATGACCAATGAAAAAGCAAGTCAAACGGATCCAAAAAAAAAAAATTCAAAGCGTTGCGACAAAAGCGGGCGGCGGGGATATCGTCGGCGTGATATTACAGCATGTGGGAATGTTGTGGATCATAGCAAGAAAACAGGGCGAGCAAGGGGAAGGGCGACCGATCAAGTGTATCCGGGGGGGCGTTGACCGTAAGAGGAACGACGATAGTAGTAACTTCCGTCGTCGGGGTAGCAAGGCTCTAACCGACGGTCAGTAACAGGTGTGATGTACGGAGAGTCATGGTCACCCACCCTCGTATGCGTATGCTTGCTGGTTCGAGTACGATGGGTGTTGGTGGTCCCTAATCCCTGGCTCCTCTCTGTGTGTGCGATCGAGGTGCTCCTCGGGTTGGGGAGACCACATGCATTGCTCGAAGACGTTCCCGAGGTCAAAGTCGAGGTAGAACTGGAGATACTCCGGCTCCTCCTTCAACCCCGTGTTCTCCTCTTGCTGCCAAGCACCGCCTTTGAAGATGAATGGATCGAGGCGGAAGACACCCATCATTTTCTTCATGTCCTTGGTAGCGTGTGTTGCACGCAGCGAGGGACAAGCGGTGGTGGTTGGGGCTTGTACGCAGTGAGCCATAAGCGGAGGGGGGGCCTCGATTATGAAAGAGGTGTCGATGGGTTCTGACTTGACGCGGACATCGTGCCTCTCTTGCCTCGCCTCGTCCTGATCTCGTTCTCTGGGGTTGGACGATGAGAAGTGCCGATGCTGGTCGTCGTCGAGGACGTAAAGTCCTGAGCCGTCCCAGATGTAGTCTGCCGAGGGCGATTTGGTCGAACCCGCCGACGAGCACGGGGAGAGGGAGGGAGAGAGGGCTGGCAAGGGGTAGTTTGAGGAGTGCGAGTTGTAATCCGAGTAGTAGTCGTGGTGGTAGAGGGATGTAGAGGACGAGGAGGTCGCTGGCCAGTAATCGCAGGAAGAGACGTCTTGGATGGCGGAGCCGGGCCAGCGTCTCTCGGAGGCGTTGGGGTCGAAGGAATTCTGCATCGTGGACTCAAAAGGTAAGGGCGAACGTTCCGAACATGATCTCTATCATATATATATATTTCCGACGAAAAAGTCGAGAACATAAGTCTAGTATGTGTGTTTGTAGATATTTGGCTGCCGCCTCTCCTCGAGAAGTTTTCCTTTTTTGGATTGGCGCCAGAAGTGGGAGGCAGCGGTCGTGGGAACGTGATGCAATCCTGTTGATTGGTGTACGTTTTTGACGTTCGAGATTGTATCATCGCGCTCTCAACCAAGGGAAGAAAATGTGGGTGGATCTAGACATTATCTCCGCGGACGTAAATCCGGCCCCGGCTTACTCGGTCATTCCATCCATCCATCGACCAACCCAGAGCCTACTCATGTCCCTCCGGCGTCTCAATCCTTCCCGATCCAATCCTGGGCCACGAACAACCCTCCTCGACCCGGAGAATTCCGGCACGTTGGGCCTGATCTATGAAACGGTCACAGACGTCTTGTTTGGTGTAGTTGCCGGCGGCAACGTAAACGCGAGATCCGCCAGATTTTGCGAGTAAGGCGACAAGAGAGTTGACGAGTGTGGAATGTGAACTACCGAAATGCAGCAAATCTGACATGATCACAATGTCAAATCCGGGGCCGGAGTCGTTTGGAAGGAACTTGCTGGAGTTGGGGAATCTGACATCAGATGATGATTGTCAACGGAGGTGCCAATAGAGAAACTCAACAGCAACTGCGAGACGTCGGATCCCCATTCAAACTATGCACATTCAATCTTACAATACTCTCCCTTCTTCGCCTCGCTTTCCTCGGGGGGTTGGTGGCAGACCGTGGGATGAGATTTCCCTCTACGTTCCCTCGTTCTTTCAACGTTCCCGGTGAGCGTGCGCATGATCGATGGTTCCGGATATTCTGTGACAACCACCAACGACGCCTGTCTCCCGTTTGGCAACGTCGCAGCCAACAAAGAGGGAAGCGCGCTCCCTGCACCTAGCTCCACGACTGATCGGACAATCAGTTCAAGTGGATCGTGTGTGATACATGTGCTTCGAATCTCAACTTGTCCGGTTTTCGACAGTGATCTGGCCCGTTTCGATGGCTTCCGCCAAAAGAATCGAAGGAGAGGATAGCGCGTTGGCCATGACACTTATAGCCTAATTCCACAGTTTCCAATGGTGCCCTCGTACCTGGAGCGTCTCTTCTTACCTTACCCTCCTGCACACGTCCCCTCAAAATCAGCCGATCGACAATAAATCCCGTTCGAGTTGGTTCACACCTTTGGAACCACCCCAAGTTTCAGTCCCCCGTAGTACACGAACCCATCATCCTCCTCAACCTCTGCCCCAAACAGTCCCAGGGCGTCGCTGAAATTTTCTTCCATGGTTCAGAGGGGAGGCGAGAGAGGAGGGAAGAGAGAAAGAACGGGCTCCTCCCGTACATAATTTCCAAATTTCCAATCAACGAAAAATGGAAACCCCGAAATTGGCGTACAGCTTGGATGGAACGGTGTTGTAACGCGGACACCAAATCATCAATTTATCGGGTAACAGGTTCTCCATTCTAATCGAGACATGCTGATAGGATGGTCGCCGGCGTTTAGCCCGTTCCACCACTCACGCACATCCAACCAAGCACGGTTCTCTTGCTTCACCGATCTGATCCTCAAGTACGTTTCGTCACGGCAGCCAATGATAAGATGGCCTGTCCCTTTTCGGTCGTAAATTCCAAACCCCACTGGTGGTTTCGCGGTCGTTATTTGTAGGCCCGTGGCTCGGTTGACAGGACTGCCGTTGGGCGGGAAAACCGCTGGTTGGTGGAGTTGCAATAGGGTTCTACCGGCTTCTAGACTCTGGCCCGGTTTACGAAATTCAAGGACAACTGGTTTCTGAAACAGGGCGGGTGAGGGGGACTGTGTTGAGCTGAGTTTGGGTTGGTGTCTCACCTCGAGAGCACGGGAGATTCGGACAATCCGATCCGCGGTTTGCAACCTTGGATCTACGAAACCGTCCGCAGGCGAGATCATGGGCGCCATTTTCAATTCTTCCCGAATCTCCTGTGGTTCCGCCTCGACCTTGGGGGAAATGTATGAGAGAAAACAAGATAAGGAAATGCAGGGTGACAGACCTTTGAACGTGACATCTGCCGGAGCACGGAGACAAGAAGGCGGCCGCCTTGTCTCCCCAGAATGTCCCGTAATTGGCCAAACGTGGTTCCATCTGCGATTTGCTAATCGACCCTGTAAACTTGGCGAGTTGAGGGAATCGACTTGGCTCACCGTCTTTTCGCTCCCCCAGATGTCGCCAGAGTCAACGGGACCGGCCCTCATCTTGAGCATTTCGATTACACATACCCCACTCTCTCTTTCGCCGTTAAGGAGCGCGTGTTGGATGGGGGCTGGGCCCCGGTAGTGAGGCAACAAGGACGGGTGCACGTTCAGTCTCCTCCCAGGCGAGAAAAGTTCGAGTTGTCCCTTTCTGAGGATCCGACCAAACGAGGCGGTGACCAATATATGGTTTGACTTGGGATTCCGTTCATCCGGCGAGGCCGAGAATGGCGCCGGAGGCTGTATACACCCAACCACGATGCTGATGAGCTGATCTGCGCCTGGGATCGTACGGCCTCGCGTTAAAACCACTTACCACCCAATGCTTGAATTCTGATTTCGCCAAGGGTATCGAGTGTGTCGCGAGTGCCAACTCTTGCCCCAACAGTTTCAAGGGTGCTAGGCCACATCGTCAGAACAACCCTGGGGGGGAGGTTAATCCAACGCACATATGGACAATTGGCTCCCGCGTCGGCCAACACGATGGTCGGGGTGGGTCACGAGTGTGATGCTCTGCCACACGTCTTTTCAACGTATATACAACCAAGAACCCGAGGTAAAACACGCCATACCTTTCGCAGCGTGTAATTGCCTCAGCACCGAGCAAGAGAATTCGTCTCTGCCGAGGAACAGGATGTCGAACCGCCCGTCCGGCGGCAGACTCGTCAAGCCCCGGCGCGGAAGATTGTCCCCCGCGCCGTGGACGAGTTTCCGTCGACAGTGCGTCCAGAGCCACGGCGTCATTGGCGTCCAGAGTTGACAGCACACAAGTCGCGCCGAATGTACTTTCAAGCCACGTGACGTCACACGCAAGGCTGCATCAGAGATGATCGAAAGTGGCATACAGTTTGGACCCGGTCGACCATGTTCTCGAGATCGTTTCAACCGAGTATAGTCTCCCTCTTTTCCTCTACCGGATCTGATCCGTTCACCGGTCTGTGGATGGTCGAGAAGGACGACACTCTTCCCGAAGACTCTTTCATCCACCTTCTTAATGACGAAACGTCTCTCCCTGCCCCCCCAAGAGACCAAAACCTCGTATCAGACGATGACGCCAACACCTCGAGCCAGATGACGAGACTTGACCAAACCGTGCTTCACTTGCAATCACCCACTCTTCCTACCACCTTCATTCGATGTCCCTCTGTCGGTTCCGATCTCCATCTCAAGCACCCTTGGCTCCACATCCAGGTAAAAACGCTGGGCCGCGAATGGTCTTTCGAGGTCGGCATAGTGGACCACGCCGGTCGAGAGGGAACTGTTCGGTGTTCCACATTCAAGGTAACCGCACCTCTCCCATTCTAGGCTCATCATTCATCGCGTTTCCACCTCCAGAAGCAACCGTCTCTGAAACTCTCCCCGGACGCTCCCCCGCTCCTCCATCTCCCCCTCACATTCCCACCTACGTCATCTCTCCCCCTTACTTCGTGGTGTAGCATAGACCTGAACGTCGCAACCTACCTTCCGTCTTTTTCAGCCTCCAGCCTCCTGGCCACTCCCGATCATGAACGCTCCTCGGGACCGATGAGACCCGTGCCGAGTGGCACCTTCTCGCACATATCCTTCATCAAAGTCTACGCCACCTGCAGGCTACGCAGGATTTGGCTCTCTGAGACCTGGCCCTCGGATCAGCGACTTCCCTGGGAGTTCCAACTTTACTCATCTACCTGATCTCTTTCATCATATTACTCACAACCTCACGCATCACGCCACCAGCACCACCCCACATACACCCGGATGTTTATAACCCATCTAGTTGTCAAACATTTCCTAATCTCAGTCTCACAAAATACTTCATTTCGTGCGATATTCATTAAACTCAGCAGATAGGGCGTTGGCGATAGCTATAAAACAGCAGGATCAGGACAGACACGGAACGAACGATATGCAGGTGGGGGTGGAATGATTCCAGATCTACGGCCCCGCTGAGGTGGCATGGAGCAATCCCATCCTCACCGCTCCCTCTAAGCCTTCCAATACCTCCCGCGCTTTTCCCTTATCCTCCGGCAACTTCTCCTTCCCGCTCACCAATCCCATCAAATACGCAAAGTCCGCTTGGAGAACCAACGGTAACCGGGCCTGCTTCCTCTTTCCCTCGATCTTCTCCTTGAACTGCTTCGCGAAATCTTTCGAGACCAGATCTGCCCGGTCGACCACCGTAGTAGGCACCCCGGCGAGGGATGCAACGTGCGTGCCAAACGAAGAAGAGGCGATCCCAGAGACTAGCTTGTAAAGGAACACGAGCTAAACACGGGTGATGGTTTAGTAGCCGAAATGAATCCGCTTCGCGGAGTGAGGATGAGGTGTAATGGAAGATCAACTGACCTCTTGTTTCTCATCGTCCAGCATTGTCTTCATGTGCATATTGCGGATGTTGGGGTGGTACGCGAAATCGTCCGTCAATGAACCGTAATGGGTCGCGAAGAAAGATAAGGATAGCGTGTGCGTCGCGAGTTGGTGTAGCACAGCCTAGGTAATACGTCCCTGTCAGTTCGAAACCTTTGACGGTCGGGCAGAGTGAATAGGTGACGTACGCCAGCAATTGCCATCCCGTCGTACGTCGAGGTACCCCTTCCGAGTTCTGCGTGAAATTACGCCATGAGAACCACGCGCAAGGGTGTATCCACCTCTATCGTGCTGACTCACCATCCAGAATAACTAATGACTTGGGAGTCGCATCCCGGAGGATCTTACAGCTGCCCATGATAAATGAGCGTCTGTGCAGCAACCCCAAAACCTGATGAGGTGATACGCACCATTCATCGAGCTCGACCTTGAACGTGCTAGCGTTCGAGAACATGTTGTCGTACGCGCCCATACGTGTAAGGATCGTGTCCACGGGACAAAGCCTTGTACAAAAGAACCAGATCAGCGTAACCCACATGGCGCACAGGTTAGAATAAGAAAAACCTTACCTGGCGCTAGAGGCGGGAACGAACATCCCAAGTTGAGCCATGACCTAAACGGTGTCATCAGCTGGGGAGGAAAAGATAAGCAGGGGCCTGCGGGAAACCGACCACTCCGGCAGCAGCCATTCTCATAACCTGGTGTGAGCTATAAGCGATCACGACCCCTACCGGCAACTAAACCAGGCTTACCGTGGATTTCCCGCTGTTCGCCGGGAACGAAACGACGGTCAGAATACCAAAAGTAGGAGCGACGCGTGATCGGTACAATCTTACCCCATGTTGGGCCCTACGGGATTTTCGGCGTTCAGCTTCATGATCACCCCTCGCACACCGAGGATCAAACAGACGGACCTGTCAGCAACGCGATCTTCCCTTTGTCTCCGCCGAGTTGGACATCATTCGGAATGAAATCGCCCTTCAACCTCTCGCTCGCACATAACGCGGGGTGCCTCAACTCCCTAAAATCCACAAACGCGCTGTCCCCTTCCACGATCTCCGGTCGACATCTCGGCTCGCCGAGCGCCACAGAAGACTTGGCCAACGAGATCAGACAGTCGAGTTCAGATAACGCCCGGA
>Ga0307509_10006905_pt1 | contig 15077 bp, 14 predicted proteins | sample 10_EM_MG_FD_202245 | JGI IMG/M metagenome (GOLD analysis project Ga0307509, IMG submission 202245) | Populus trichocarpa ectomycorrhiza microbial communities from riparian zone in the Pacific Northwest, United States - 10_EM | ecosystem: Host-associated > Plants > Roots > Unclassified | place...
GGATCCGGGAGGCGGACTGCAGCATGCGTTCCTGCCCGTGGGCCTGGCGGCGCAGCTGGACGAGTTGGGCGTGTTGGGCGCGGGCGCCTCGCTCGCCGCGGACCGTGCGGCGAAGGTGGTCTACGTCTCGCCGAAGCGTCACGGGTTCCTCGCGGGATTCTCGTTCGCGCCGGATGCGGACGATGCGCGGTTCGGCGCGCTCACGCAGGCAGGCATCGTGCATGAGAGATATTGGGACTCCAACATCCTTAGGCTCGGTGGGTCCGCATCGATCGCGCGTGGCACGAGGCGGAGCATTGATCCGGTCGGGGACCTGCATTCAGTCAACATCGGCGCGGCGCTCATTCTCGACGACGACCTCATGCTCGGCGTAAGCGCCACATGGAATGGCGCGAGTGGTACCAGCCGGGTCAACGGCGACACCAGTTCCGCATACGGCGTCACCACCAGCGTCAACTACAACCGCGGCCGATGGACGATGGGTGGTTACCTGCAATGGTCGACGTCGGAAGGTGACGGCGCGCTCGCCGCCAACGATCGGCTGGCCGCTGCTCAGGTCGGGATGTCATACCGCGTCACGACGAAACTGCGCATTTACGCCGCCTGGTATCGCCTCGACTTCATCGACGAGGGAGGCGCCGGCGCGTTTGGACGCCAGGCTGGTAGCCAGATTTTCTTCGGAGTGCGCGCCGCGCTCTGACAACCCAGAGGAGACACGCATGAATATCCCCGGAGTGAATCGCCAGTCGATCCTTGCCGCCGCTATGGCCACGCTGATCGGTTCGGCTGCCGTTGCGCAGGTGCATCCCGAGAAGCCGACGTACCCGTACGAGAAGTGTTACGGAGTCGCGCGTGCCGGGTTCAATGATTGCTTCACCGCGAAGAATTCCTGCGCTGGCACCACGACGAAAGACAACGAGCCGCAGGCGTGGATCTACGTGCCGAAAGGAACCTGCAGCCGAATCGTGGGTGGCTCGACCGCGGCTCCGAAAGACCCGGGCTGAGCTCCGGGTTGGCGGCGGGCCGATAGGGATCGCGGGCGCGGTATGCTTCGCGCGGTGAACGCCGCGCTCCGCACGCTGATCGCAATCGTACTGCTGGCCGGATCGGTGCCGGGACTCGCTTGCTCCGACCGCATCCGAGCGGGCACGCTTGACCTCGCCACTGCGACGCTCGACGACATCACCGCGGCGCTCGCGCAGAAGAAGGTGACGTCGGTGCAGCTGGTCGACGCTTACCTCGGCCGCATCGCGGCGTGCGATGACGAGAAGCACGCGATCATTTCCATCAACCGCGCGGCGTCGCGCGAGGCGCGCGCACTCGACGCCGAGCGCGCCGCTGGCAAGCTGCGCGGCCCGCTGCACGGCGTGCCGGTGATCATCAAGGACAACATCGATCTGGCGGGCGCCGTCACTACGGCGGGATCGTTTGCGTTGGTGGACAACGAGCGCGTAACGAGCGCGCCCGTCGTCGAGCAGCTTGCGAAGGCCGGCGCCATCGTCATCGCTAAGGCGAATCTTTCCGAGTGGGCCAACTTCCGGTCGAAGAACTCCGCCAGTGGCTGGAGTGCGGTGGGCGGCCTGGTGGCGAACGCGCGCGACCCGCTGCGCTCGGCCTGCGGGTCGAGCTCGGGTTCCGCGGTGGCGGTGACGCTGCACTTCGCGCCGCTCGCCGTGGGCACCGAGACCAACGGGTCCATCGTGTGTCCGGCTTCGGTCAACGGCATCGTGGGATTCAAGCCGACGATCGGATGGATTTCGCAGCAGGGTATCGTTCCGATCAGCCGCACGCAGGACACGGCAGGGCCGATGGCCGGGAGCGTCGCGGATGCGGCCTTGTTGTTAGGTGCGATGGTGGGCGAAGAGCACGCGCAGGATTTTCGCGGCGCGTTGCGGGCCGACGCGTTGAAAGGGGCGCGGCTCGGCGTCGCACGGTTCATCAAGGGCTACTCGCCGCGCACGGACCAGGCCTTCGAGAAGATGCTCGCCTCACTCCGCTCCGCGGGCGCGGAGCTGGTGGAGATTCCCGACTACGACTTTGCGGATCTGCGCGACCTCGAGTCGACGATCCTCGTCACCGAGTTCAAGGCAGGTATCAACGCCTATCTCTCGACCGCGCCACCGGCGGTGAAGCCGCGCACGCTCGAGGCGCTGATCGCCCTCAATCGCGCCGAGCCGCGTGAGCTCGAGTGGTTCGGCCAGGAATGGTTCGAGCAGGCGCAGGCGGGCGGTGGACTCGACGATCCTGCCTACGTCGCCGCCCTGAAAAAGGCGTTGCTGTTGTCGCGAGCGAACGGCATCGACAAACTACTCGCCGACAACAAGGTCGTGGCCCTGGTGGCGCCGACCAGCGGGCCGGCGTGGAGCGTCGACCTCATCAACGGCGATCGCGCGGTCGGCTCCGCGTCGCTGCTGCCCGCGGTCGCGGGTTATCCGCATCTCACCGTGCCAGCCGGCAACGTTGCCGGGCTGCCGGTCGGTTTGTCGTTCATCGGAACGGCAGGGTCCGATGCGACCCTGCTGTCCCTTGGCTATTCGTTCGAGCGCGCGCGCGACGCGCGCTGACTACTGCAGCTTGATCTCGGTGACGTAGAACTTCGGCAGGTCGGTGCCCGACGCGTTCTGCACCCAGAAGCCATCGATCATCTTGTCGTCGGACGCGAGCGTGACCAGCGGCACCTCGACCTTGGTCCACCCGGTGTTGCTGATCTTGACCAGCTTGCCTTCGCCGTTGACCTTGCCGTCGGTGAGCAGGAACACGCGCACCTCGCGATCCGGTACCGAGCCCTGGATCAGCAAGTCGATCTTCGAATAGCCCGTCGTGCTGAACGGCGCGTGATGGAGATACAGCGCGGACCAAGGCGCGGCCTCGATTCGAATCGGCTTGCGCGCACTGCCGCCGAGCTCGACTGACAGCTCGGTCTTCGCCCAGCTCCAGTTTTCCCAACCGGCGCCCAGCGCCGTGTCGTAGATGGACAACTCCTTCGAGGGTTCGTCGGCGGATGACGCGAACCCCGCGCCCAGTGCAAAGACGGCGACGACGCTGCACGCGCCTCGCATGATCGTTGTGAACATTTTTCTGGCCCCCTGAGTAAACGTCCGCGCGTGCGTAGGCTAGCAATCCGACCGGCAGCGGCGCTACTTCTTCACGCGGCTTGACCAATGAATGTGCGCCAGTCGCCAGCCGTCCGGGGTCTTCGCCAGCACCACGGTCTCCGTCGAGATCAGGTCGACCGGTTTCTCGCCTGCCGCCGTGATCTCGGACTCGGTCGCGATCCACGCGAGGTCGCCGACGGCTTTACCGCGACGCGATATCCGCCGCACCGTGGCATTTTGCAGGAACTTCGAGTCGGCACCCAGGTGATGACCGGAATATTCGGCCCGCGATTTCTCCGACTCGCCGCCTTCGAAGACCAGCAGATCGGGCTCGAGCATCGCCGCGGCGGTCTCCGCGTGGCCCTGATGCAGCTGGTGCTGGAACTCGTCGACGATCTTGGCGGCGTCCACGGCCGAGCCGTCCAGTGCGGTGCCCGGCGGCGCGTCGTCGTCCGCATGCACGTGGTCGGAACTCTCTTCTTCTTCCGCGTCGTGGTGATGATGGCCAGCGCCGGATTCCGACAGTTCCCGGTACTGTTCGGCGGTGAGCGAGGGCAGCTTGCGGATGAACGCCACCATCGACCACAACCGGGTGTCGTCGTGGGTGAGCCCCCACGCAGGCATGCCGGTCATCTTGATGCCGTGCTTGATGATCCAGAACTGCTCGGCAGCCGAAAGCGGCATTGCCGGGCGCGCGAGCTCGGGTGGCTTGGGATACAAGCCGGCGCGCAACTCGGTCTCTTCCGCCCCGGGAGAGAGGTGGCACTCGGCGCACATCTCGGCGTACTCGCCGGCTCCGTCCGCGATCACCTTCGGATCGATGAGGTTGTCAGGCACCACGACGTCGTGAGCGCTCTTGGCAATGCCTTGTTCGCGAGCGATCTCGAGCAGGCGCGACACCGGCGCGGAGTGTGGTTGGTCAGCGGCGACGTTGAATGCGCCGGCGTAGGCGAGTGCCAGTCCGGTCAGCACGGCCAAGAACAACGTGGTGGCGACTGTAATCAAGGTCTTCATGATTGACCTCCGTGATGATCCATCGATTCGGCCGGCGTGGCGGGAGCCAGCGCGGGTGCGCGCACCGGCGCGCCGAACTCCGGATCGGTGCTGATGCGTTTCGCCACCGAGCCGGCCGGATTCCTGTACCAGCCCGGGTCGCGGTAGTCACCGGGCGCGAGGTCGTCGCGCACCTTGATCAGCGTGAACATGCCGCCCATCTCGAGATTCCCGAACGGGCCCTGGCCCATCATCATCGGCAGCGTATTGGGCGGGCCCTTCAGGTGTCCCATCTGCGTGTGGTCCTGGTGCTCGGCCATGCCGTTCGCGCCCATCGAATGAAAGCCCGGCATCAGCGCGCGGATTTCCTCGGTCACGCCGGACTGGTCGGTGCCGATGTTGTTAGGGATGTGGTGCCCCATCGGGTTCATCGTGTGATGCGCCATGTGGCAGTGGAGCGCCCAGTCGCCGGGCACAGCCACGAATTCGAGGTCGCGCGTCTGCCCTACACCCACCAGCTCCGTCACTTCCCGACGCCATTGCGACTGCGGCCAGCGGCCGCCGTCGGAACCCGTTACGTGATACTCGACGCCGTGCATGTGCACCGGGTGGTTCCACATCGAGAGATTGCCGACGCGCACGCGCACGCGCTCACCGGATCTCGCCACCAGCGGCTCGATCGCGGGGAACACCTTGCTGTTGAAGGTCCACAAGTCGAAGTCCTGCATGATCATCGGATCCGGGCGCCAGGTGCCGGGATGCAGCGCCCAGTTGTGCAGCAGGAAACAATAGTCGCGATCGACGCGCACCGCTTCGCCGCCGCGCGGATGCATGATGAACATGCCCATCATTCCGAGCGCCATCTGCACCATCTCGTCGGCGTGCGGGTGATACATGTGCGTGCCGGACTGCCGGATCGTGAATTCGTACTGGAAGGTCTCGCCCGGCTGGATGTGCTCCTGCGAAAGGCCGCCGACGCCATCCATTCCACTTGGCAGGATGAAGCCGTGCCAGTGCATGGTGGTGTGCTCTTTCAGCCGATTGGTGACCAACAGGCGCACGCGATCGCCCTCGACCACCTCGATGGTGGGGCCGGGCGTCGAGCCGTTGTAGCCCCACACTTTCGCGCGGCACCCGGGCGCGAATTCGTGTTCGAACTCCTCGGCGACGAGATGGAATTCCTTCACGCCATTCACGAGCTTGTACGGCAGCGTCCAGCCATTGAGCGTGCGCACGGGCCGATAGCCGCGCGCCGAAGTAGTTTGACCGGTCGAGGTCGCAGCCGCGGCCGCGGCTGCGAGGGAGGGTGCGAGCGCGCCGGCGCCTGCGGCGGCGAACAGGTTGCGTCGGGACAGTCTCATCGGGGTTCTCCAGGAAGTCCGAGATCGAGCACCGCCGTGCCGGTGGTCACGGGAAGATTCGCACCCAGCGCGCGTTCGAGATCGACGCGAGCCAGCCAGTAGTCGCGCACCGCGTCGACGTATTCGCGATACGCGGCGTACTGTTCGCGCCGCGTCGCGAGCAGCTCGAAGGCGCCCGACAACATGAAGCTGACTTCCTCCAACGTATGCGCGCTCGCGGCTTCGCGCTGCGGCACCAGCGCATCGCGATACGCAGCGGCGATGCCGTGTGCCGTCGCCAGGCGATCCAGCGCAAGCGCGGCGTCATTGCGCACCGCCAGTTCGAGTGCGTCGCGTCGCGCCAGCGCGGCGTCGCGAGCCGCGGTGGCGCGCCAAATTGCGGCGCGATTGAAACCGAACAGCGGCAACTTGATGGCGAATGTCGGGCCACGTAGCCGCGCGCCGTCGGTCTCCGTCTCGCGCTCGTAGCCGAGCTCGAAGTCGCCGAGCCAGCGCCAGGCGCGCGCCGTGGCGAGGGCACCGTCGAACGCGTCCGCTTCGCGCCGTGCGGCCGCGAGGTCGAGACGCGTGGCAAGTGCGCGCTCCAAGAGATCCGCAGGTGGCGACTCGGCGTCGGGAATCGCCGGCAGCCTCGCAGTGATTTGCCAATCGTCGCGAGTTGACAGTCCAACCAGGTTCGCCAGGTGCGCGCGGGCGCGCAGCGACTCGGCACGGGCGCGGGCCGCGTCGATGTCGCCGCTGGCCGCGGCAGCCAGCTCCTGGGCCAGCGCGCGCGGCGTGATGTTGCCCGCGGCATCGAGCCGCCTCGCGTATTCGGCGGAGGCGTTGGCCGCGCGCGCGGCGAGTGCGGCGACTTCCGAGTTCTGCGCGGCCGCCGTCGTTTCGTACCATGCGGCACGCACGTCATGTTCGAGCGCAAGGACACGCGCAGCGACGCGATCGCGCGCGCTTTCGCGGCTGGCGCCGGCGAAATGCGATCGGGCTGGCATCAGCAGCAGGTCCGCGAAATTCAGAGACACGCTGCGCGTGATCTGTGACGCACCGCCGTCCGCGATACGCGCATACCCGAGTGTCGGGTTTGGCAGCGTCCGCGCGTCGATCTCGTTCGCCGCGCTTACGCCGAGTTCGGCATACAACTCGCGCACCGTTGGACTGCGTTCGAAAGCCAGTGCGATCGCCTGGTCCAGGCCCAGTGCCGCGGCAGAGGGTGCGGTTGTTGGCCGGGAATCCGGCGCCGCCCCCAGCGCCGCGACCGGCGCGCCGCGCGCCTTCAGTCGATCGTTGACCGTGGCCGCGCCGCGATCGTGTGGTATGCCCGCGCAGCCCGCGAGCAGTAGCGCCAGCAACGGCGCATGAAAAAATAATCGTCTCATGAGTCTCTCCGCCAAACAGGAACGACGCGCATGCGCGCGTGCTCACGTCACACGAGGACGTTCAGCGGATGGGAGGTCGGAGAGGATCGTCGAGCGGATCTGGCGCGACGTGGCGCGCGTCCAGCATTGCGATCGCGGTGTCGTGGCGCGGATCCGCCGGCGCCGATAGCGAGCTGGAGAGTGGCACGGGTGGCGCAGCGCAGGCGCAGGAGCCGCCGTCGCAGCAGGCGAGCGCATGACCGGGCTGCGCGCGCTCGTGCGCACCGGTGCGATGTTCGGGGCAATCCGTCGCAGCCTGGGCTTCCGGCACCGAGCCCGGCGTCGAATGACAGTGGCCGCCCGCCGCCAAGTGCGCCCACGCCATCGGGCCGCCGCCCACGTTGAGCACGAGCGCGAGCGTGACGGCCCAAAGCCGGGTGGTGCGAGTTGCGAATCGCGAGCTCATCGGGTTTGAAAGCTAGGCTTGCGCGTGGCAAATGACAAGTGAACTCCTCCCGCTTTCGCCGTCAGACATGGGCGCGCCGCAGGCGCAACGCATTCGAGATGACGGAGACGGAAGAAAGGCTCATCGCGAGCGCTGCGATGAGTGGCGACAGCAGCCAGCCGAAAGGCGGGTACAGCACGCCGGCCGCGAGCGGGATGCCGAGCGCGTTGTAGCCGAAGGCGAAGCCCAGGTTCTGCCGGATGTTGCGAACGGTGGCGCGACTCAGCTGGCGCGCGCGGACGATGCCGGAGAGATCGCCCTTCACGAGCGTGACCTGCGCGCTTTCCATCGCGATATCGGTACCCGTGCCCATGGCAATGCCGACGTCGGCGCTGGCCAGCGCCGGCGCGTCGTTGATGCCGTCACCCGCCATCGCCACGCGTCGGCCCTCCGTGCGGAGTCGTCGTACCACGTTGGCCTTGTCTCCCGGTTGCACTTCGGCGATGACCTCGTCGATGCCGAGTATGCGGCCGACGTGATTCGCCGTCGCGCGTGCGTCGCCGGTCAGCATGACGATACGCAACCCGTCGGCGCGCAATGCCGCCAGAGCAGCCGGCGTGCTGGGCTTGATGGCGTCGCCGACCGCGATGGCCCCCAGGAGTTGGCCGTTGACCGCGAGAAACATCACCGTTCGTCCCTGCGATCGCAGCACCTCCGCCTGATCGGAGAGGACCAGAGTCGATGCGCCTTCGTCCTGCATCAACGCGGCATTGCCGAGTGCGAGCCGATCCGTGCCCACGGTGCCCCTGACGCCCTTGCCCGTCACCGACGCGAAGCCGTCGGCGCGCGGGATCGAGATCGATCGCGCCGCGGCTCCGTCGACGATCGCCCGCGCGAGCGGATGCTCGCTCGACTTCTCGAGTGCCGCCGCCAGCGACAACACCACATCTTGGTTCGCGGGCGCGATCGCGATCACTTCCTGCAGCGTCGGATGCCCGACGGTGAGCGTCCCCGTCTTGTCGACCACGAGCGTGTCGATGTCGCGCAGCGCCTCGATCGCCTGGGCGTCGCGGAACAGCACGCCGAACTGCGCGCCGCGGCCGCTCGCGACCATGATGGAGATCGGAGTGGCAAGCCCGAGCGCGCAGGGGCACGCGATGATCAGCACGGCGACCGCATTGACGAGGGCATAGGCGAGACGCGGTTCGGGACCCACTAACCACCACGCAGCAAACGTGAGCAGCGCAATCGCGACGACGGCGGGCACGAACCAGGCCGCGACCGAATCGGCGAGCCGCTGCAGTGGAGCGCGACTGCGCTGCGCCTGCGCGACGAGATTCACGATTTGCGACAGCAGGCTGTCCGCGCCGACCCGCTCAGCGCGCATGAGCAACGCGCCCGTTTGATTGACGGTGCCCCCGATCAGTCGGTCGCCCGGTTGCTTGTCGACGGGCAGGGGCTCGCCGGTCAGCATCGATTCGTCGAGTGCCGACTGGCCTTCGAGAATGCGGCCGTCCACCGGCACCTTCTCGCCGGGACGGATGCGCAGCGTGTCGCCGACGGCAATCGCGTCGAGTGCCACATCTTCTTCGCGGCCATCTGGGTGGACGCGGCGCGCCGTTTTCGGCGCCAGCCCCAGCAACTGCCGGATGGCCTGGCTGGTGCGGCCGCGCGCGCGCAGCTCTAGCCATTCGCCCAACAGCACCAGCGTGATGATCGCTGCAGAGACTTCGAAATACACGCCGACCTGGCCGTGGCCATCTCGCATCTCCGGCGGAAACCAGTCGGGGGCGAAAGTCGCGACCAGGCTGAACAGCCACGCGACGAGCACGCCGAGGCCGATCAACGTGTACATGTTGGGTGTGCGATTCACGATGCCGCGCCAGCCGCGCCGGTAGTAGTCGGCGCCGATCCACAGCACCACGGGCAGCGTCAGCAGGAGCTCGCTGGTGCGCAGCGCCGCGCTCGCGGCCGGAGAGAAATGCACGTCAAACAGGTGCGGCAGCATCGCCACCAACACGACCGGGATCGTGAGCGCCGCCGCGAGCCAGAGTCTTTGCCGCACAGTGCGCAGTTCCGAGTCGTCTTCCCGGGCCGCCGGTATCAGCGGCTCGAGCGCCATGCCACAGATTGGACAATTTCCGGGCCCGCTCTGCCGGATCTGCGGATGCATCGGGCAGGTGTAGATAGTCCCCTGCGCAGCGGGCGTCTCGAGCGCATCGCGGGAGGCGTGAGTGTAGGAGGCTGGGTCAGCGTTGAACTTCTTCAGGCACGAGCTCGAACAGAAGAAGTAATCGTGCTCGTCCAGGCGCACGTGGTGCGGCGAGTCCGCCGTGACTTCCATTCCGCACACCGGGTCGACGCGGCGCGCGGCGGGCTGGCTGATCATCGGGATCGAATGGGCCGAGCAGCAGTTTTCCTCGCCGCCATGGCTCTTGCCGTGATGATGCTCGTTCATTCGTGGCGCTCCTCTCCCAATGCCTTCAGGATCGGGCAGTCCTGCGCCCGGCCATGTCCGGGGCAGGCCGAGATGAGATGAGCGAGGCCGTCACGCACCCGGTCCAGCGCCGCGATGCGCTGTTCGACGTCAGCCAGCTTGCGTTCCGCGGCGCGCTTCACGCGCGCGACGTCGCGCTGCTTCGACAGGCCGAGCAACTCGCGCACGTCCTTCAGCGCGAATCCCAGGTCCTGTGCGCGACGGATGAAGCGCAGGCGCGAGAGTTCGAGGTCGCCATAGCGGCGATAACCGCTCACCAGCCGCGCCTGTGGCATCAGCAGGCCGTTCTTCTCGTAGTACCGTACCGTGTCGATGCTCACGCCGGCCCGCTTCGCGATCGTCCCGATACCCATCGCACTCATGGCATTCTCCTGTGGCGCGCATCGTAAAGTCTGGACCCAGGTCCAGAGTCAAGCATCCGGCATTTACACAACTTTACAAAGGCGCGATTCGCGGGAAACACCCCGATGCGACGCTGTCTCCGTCCCCAAACATGGAGTACTGACATGTCAATCAAGAAACGAGTCGTCTTCGGGTCGCTGATCGCCGCTTGCATCGTGCTGGCCGGCGGCAGCCTGGCCTACGCCCACAGCATGGGGGGCGGCTGGCACCACGGCGGCATGGATCCCGGCGAGATGGTCGAACACCTGCAGGTGCACGTCTCGCACGTGCTCGATGAGGTCGACGCCACGCCCGAGCAGAAGTCCCAGGTGAAAGACATCGTCGCCGCCGCGACGAAGGATCTCGAGGCGCTGCACCAGCAGAACGGCGGCATCCACAAGGAACTGCACGAGATCTTCATTGCGCCGACGATCGATCGCGCGAAGCTCGAGACAGTGCGTGCCGAGCACATGCAGGCACTCGACGCCGCGTCGAAGCGCTGCGCGACCGCGCTGGCGGACGTGGCCGAAGTGCTGACTCCCGAGCAGCGCAAGCAGCTCGGAGAAAAGATGGCGAAGCGGTTCAGCGGCTCTTAATCTGAGGCTAATGCACCGTATCCTGCTGGTCGAAGACGATGCCCGCCTCGCGAAGATGGTCGCCGACTATCTCGCGGAGGCGGGTTTTCGCGTCACGCCCGCGCCCACCGGCGCGGAGGCCGAGCGCCGTATGCAGCGCGAGACCTTCGACGCGCTGATACTCGACCTGATGCTGCCCGATACGGACGGGCTCGATCTGTGCCGGCGCATCCGCGCGGAGTCGAGCATTCCCGTGTTGATGCTCACCGCGCGCGGCGATCCGCTCGACCGCGTGGTGGGCCTCGAGCTCGGCGCCGACGACTATCTACCAAAACCATTCGAGCCACGCGAACTGCTGGCGCGGCTGCGCGCCATCCTGCGCCGCGGCCAGACCGCGCCGGCCGTCGACGTGCTGCGCTTCGGGAAGCTCGAGATCGACCGCGCGGCGCGCGAGGTGCGCGTCGATGGCGAAGCACGTGCCATCACCGGATTCCAGTTCACGCTGCTGGTGGCGATGGCCGAACGCGCCGGTCGCGTGTTGTCGCGGGAGACGCTGATGGATCTCGTGAAGGGCGAAGAGTTCGAGGAGTTCGACCGCTCGATCGACGTGCACATCTCGCGATTGCGCGCCGCGATCGAAGCCGATCCGAGAAAGCCGCGCCGCATCCTCACGCTGCGCGGCGCCGGCTATGTGTTCGCGAAAGAGCAGGATCGCTGATGCGGCGCCTGCACCTGAAACTGTATTGCGCCATCGTCGGTACGATGCTGGTGTTCGCGGCGAGCTGTGCTGTCGCGTGGCATTTCTTTGCCCCGTCGCGCAGTACGCTCGCGGAAGTGGAGACGACCAGCGCGTTGGCCGCCGCGCTGCTCGAGGATCCGGGTGCGGACGAGGCGCGCCAGCGCGCGATCATCGCGTCCCTGTCGCAGCAGATGCATGCCGACGTCGCCCTGTTCGCTGCGGGAGCCAAAGTGCCGGCGCTCACGAGTCACACGCCGTACGTTCCGAGCGCGGATCAACTCGAGCGGTCCGGCTGGCAGATCACGCACGGCGGGCCGTTCTACAGCCTGCGCCTCGAAGGCGGGCGACAGCTCGTCGTTCATCCGCGTCGCCAGCTCCTCTTGCACGGCCTGCACATGGGCATGCTGCTGCTGTGCATCGCCGCGCTGCTGGCGCTGCTGACCTGGCCCATCTCGCGCGGCATCACCGCTCGGCTCGAGCGGTTGCGGGCAGGCGTGCAGCAGTTCGGCGAAGGAAATCTCGCGGCGCGTGTCGCCGTGGTGGGCCACGATGAAGTGGCCGCGCTGGCGCGCAGTTTCAACGAGTCGGCTGATCGAATCGAAAAGCTCATCACCGCGCACAAACTACTGCTCGCCAATTGCTCGCACGAGCTGCGCACGCCTCTGGCACGCATGCGGCTCGCGATCGAGAAGCTCCCCGAGGCCGAGCGTGCGTCCAGCTCCGAACTGGTACGCGGCATTGCGGAGCTCGACGCGCTGATCGGCGAGATGTTGCTGTCGAGCCGGCTCGACGCCGCGGCGCCACTCGCGCGGCAGGAGGTCGACCTGCCGGCGCTGGTGGCCGAAGAGGCGGCGCACTTCGATCGCGATGTCGTCGCGATGCCGGTCACGGTGAATGGCGATCCCGCGTTGCTGAGGCGCCTGGTGCGCAACCTGCTCGACAACGCTCGTACTCATGCGGGCGGCGCGACAGAGGTGCGCGTGGAGGCGGCCGAGGGCGTCGCGCGGCTCGTGATCGAAGATGCCGGCGCCGGGGTTCCGGAAGCCGATCGCGCGCGCATCTTCGAGCCTTTCTACCGTGCCGATGGCGCGGCGCGCGGGAGCGGATTCGGGCTCGGGCTGGCGATCGTGCGCCAGATCGCGACGGCGCATCGCGGCCACGTCGAATACACCCCGCGCACGGGCGGCGGGAGCCGGTTCACGGTGACGCTGCCGCGCTGACCTGCCCGGGGCTTGCTATTCGGCAGCCCGATCGAAACACTGCGCGCCTCGGACGGGGGAGGCTCTCATGACATTTCGAAGCGGCTCGTGGCTTGCGGGACCTTTGTTTGCCGTGGTGTCCGTGGCCGTAATGCCGCCGGCGCTCGCCCAGACTGCGGAATGCACCGGCAACGGCAGGATCAGCTACGAGATCGCGAAGCCGCTGGTCGGCGCGCAAGACGCGATGAAGTCCAAGGACTGGAAGAAGGCGCTCGACAAGCTCAAGGACGCCGAATCGAGGTCGGGCACGAGAACGGCGTTCGACAAGTTCAACATCAGCGAAATCCGCGGCTACGTCTACGCGAACCTGAAGCGAGACGCCGATGCCGCCCGGGATCTCGAGTTCGCGTACAACTCGCCCTGCATGCCGGAGGCCAGGAAGCTCGATCGCCTCGAGGCTTTGACGGACGTCTACACCCGCCTCACGGATTACCCCAAGGCGATCGCGTTCGGCGAACGCGGGCTGACGCAGTCGCGTGACCACAATCTGTTGATCGCCGTTGCACTGGCCTACGACCTGTCCGGGGATCGCGCGAATGCGAACCGCCTCATGGATGAAGTCTATGACACCCAGCAGACGGCCAGAGAAAACGAAATGGCGTCGTTGAAAGCCGCGTGCGACAAGGGAGACGACAAGGCCTGCGCGCTCAGAAAGATTTCGACGACCTATCCGAAGGCCGAGTACGAAAAAGCCTTGAAGCTCGCCGGTTGGAAATCCCTGTTCGATGGCAAGAGTCTCGACGGCTGGACTCCAAAGATCGCGAAGCATCCAGTGGGCGAGAACTACGCGGATACCTTTCGTGTGGAAGATGGCGTCATCAAGGTCTACTACGACAAGTATGGGAAGTTCGATCGCCAGTTCGGTCACCTGTACACGAACCAGGCGTACTCGAACTACATCCTGCACCTCGAGTACAGGTTCGTCGGCACCGCCGTCGAGGACTCTCCGCCCTGGGCCAAGCTCAACAGCGGCGTGATGATCCACTCGCAGTCGCCGCTCAGCATGACGCTGGGCCAGGAATTCCCGGCCAGCATGGAATTCCAGTTCCTCGCGACCGGCGCATCGGCCGGCAAGCAGACGGGCAACGTCTGCACGCCCGGCACTAACCTCGAGATGGGCGAGAAGCTGCTGCTCGACCACATCATCGATGCGAAGTCGAAGTTCTATCCGCTGGACGAGTGGGTGAGCGTCGAAGCGGAAGTCCACGGGAACAAGGAAGTGATCTACCGGGTCAACGGTGTCGAGGTGTTGCGCTACCAGCGCCCGCAGCTCGATCCGCGTGACGCGGATGCGCAGCGGCTGCTCGCCGCCGGCGCGCCGCTTCAGCTCTCGTTCGGACACATCGCACTGCAGGCGGAGAGCCAGCCGGTCTGGTTCCGCAACATCCGCATCAAGCAACTCGACGAGTAGATTTTGACCCAGACGATCACGAAGCCCGAGGCGCTTCTCGAAGCCCTCGGGCTCGACGAGCACCTGTTAGCCGGCGCCCGCGCCGCGAACGAAGCTTTCGCTCTGCGCGTGCCGGCGCCGTATCTCGCGCGCATCCGGCGTGGAGATCCGAACGATCCGCTGCTGCGGCAGATTCTGCCGCTGGGCGAAGAGCTTGAGGAACAGTCGGGCTACGTCTCCGATCCCCTGGACGAGGGCGCCGCGAAACGCGCACCCGGGCTGCTGCAGAAGTACGCCGGCCGGGCGTTGCTGATCACGACTCAAGCGTGCGCCATTCACTGCCGCTACTGCTTTCGTCGTGAATTCCCGTACGCCGAACAGGTGTCAGGGGAAGGTGGCCGCTGGAACGAGGCGCTTGAAGCGATTGCAACCGATTCCAGTCTTGAAGAAGTCATCCTGAGTGGCGGCGATCCGCTGACGCTGAGCGACGCGCGGCTGAAGCAGATCACGGACGCGCTCGCGGCGATGCCGCACGTGCAGCGCATCCGGGTGCACACGCGCCAGCCGGTGGTGTTGCCGTCACGGGTCGATGACGGGTTGAGCGGCTGGATCGTCGGCATCCGTCAGCCGGTGGTGTTCGTGCTCCACGTAAACCACCCGAACGAAATTGATGACGAGGTTCGTGCCGCCTGCGCGCGGTTGCGTGCCGTGGGCGTCACGCTGCTCAACCAGTCCGTACTGCTGGCGGGCGTGAATGACGACGTCGATACCTTGAAGCGCCTGTCGATAACGCTCATGAACGCTGGCGTCTTACCTTATTACCTGCACCTGCCCGACCGCGTGCGTGGCACGGCTCATTTCGATGTGGCCGAGAGCCGGGCGAAGGAGCTGGTTGCGGCTCTGACCACCCAACTATCGGGCTACCTGGTGCCCCGGCTGGTGCGCGAGATCCCCGGGGCACCTTCCAAGACCACTATCGTCTGATCCCGC
>Ga0307509_10006906_pt1 | contig 15076 bp, 12 predicted proteins | sample 10_EM_MG_FD_202245 | JGI IMG/M metagenome (GOLD analysis project Ga0307509, IMG submission 202245) | Populus trichocarpa ectomycorrhiza microbial communities from riparian zone in the Pacific Northwest, United States - 10_EM | ecosystem: Host-associated > Plants > Roots > Unclassified | place...
TCCCCGAGTCAAGCCACAAAAAGGCTTATGAGCCGAACGACAAACGAAGGGCAGTGAATATATTTGAATTTGGTTCAGTCTATAACAATACCCCATATGATTCTACGTGGTCGCCGACCGGAATTAACATAGCAAAATACATTGTGGGCGATCCACCGGTATCCACTGAAGGAGCCATTGATGCAGAAAGGAACACGCCTGTGATGCGTTATGCCGAAGTATTGCTGACGTATGCTGAGGCCTTGAATGAATTGGGCCAAACGGCAGCGGCGGAACCCTATCTCAATAAAGTCCGTACCCGGGCTGGGCTGGGCAACCTGACAGGATTAAGCCAGGACGCATTTCGGAATGCCGTACTGCAGGAACGTAGAATCGAATTCTTCGGAGAAGGTCATCGTTTCTTTGACCTTCGGAGAATGGGAAAAGCAGATCAATACATCCGGATTATTGCGGGGAAGTCTAATTATATAGAACCCAAGAATTTTTATTTTCCGATCCCTCAACAAGACAGGGATCTTAATGAAGGATTAACCCAAAATATAGGCTACTAAACGGGTCCCAAATATATTGAAGCTGTCTATTGCTATCTTCCTGACATGCACGCTCCTCGCTAGTTGTGGTCCAGGGCGTCGTGGGCCTCTTCGCGTCAGTAGGGAAAACCCCCGCTACTTTACTGATGATACCGGCAGGGCCGTTTACCTGACCGGCTCGCATACCTGGAATAACTTGGTTGAGATGAATCCTCCTGGTGCGTCGTACACTTTTGATTTCCAGGGATACCTCGATTTCCTGAGACAGCATGATCACAATTTCATTCGCCTTTGGACTTGGGAATTGGTGAACTGGGACACGCGCGGTAACGAACAAGAATCTCCAACAATTCTGGAAGTGGCACTTCATCCATGGAAAAGGACAGGATCAGCATTGGCACTGGACGGCAAACCCAAGTTCGATCTTACTCAATTCAACGAAGCTTACTTTGGTCGGCTGCGGGAAAGAGTCGCTGCTGCCATGGAAAAAAATATTTACGTCTCGATCATGTTGTTTGAAGGATGGGGTATCCAATTCAGTCCTGCCGGTTTCCGAAACCATCCCTTTTACCCAAACAATAATGTGAATCGTCTTGAACTTGATACAGCAGACCAGGCCAGGTTGAAGATCCACGAATTGAGTAGCAAAAAAGTGCTCGAAATTCAGGAAGCTTATGTGAAGAAAGTAATCGACACGATTCATGATCTGGACAATGTTCTTTTTGAAATTTCCAACGAAAATCATTCTCAATCGACAGTGTGGCAATACCACATGATCAACCTGATCAAGGCTTATGAAAAGCATAAAGGCTTACAACACCCGATAGGTATGACCTTTCAGTATGGAGGCGGCAACAACCAGACTTTGTTTGACAGTCCGGCTGACTGGATATCACCTAATCCCGAGGGAGGATACCGTGATGATCCTCCGGTGTCCGACGGAAAAAAAATTATCTTGACGGACACAGATCATTTATGGGGGCTTGGTGGAAATCATCAATGGGTCTGGAAAAGTTTTCTTCGTGGGCTTCAGCCGATTCTCATGGATCCCTACCAAAACAAAGTTCTCAACTCCGGCTACGATACGAAGGCGCTTTGGGAGGAGATTGAATCCATTCGGAAAAATATGGGATATACCCGTCGATTTGCGGAGAAAATGGATTTGATTCACATGGAACCGCGAAATGAACTGAGTTCTTCCAATTACTGTCTGGTCCGAGAAAATATCGAATACCTTTTTTATTCGCCAGCAGGCAAGCAACTGGAGGCTGATTTGACGAATGCTCACTCAACTTTTTTGGCGGAGTGGTTTGATCCGCAGACTGGAACGCAGGTTGAGGGCGGCCTGGTTGAGGGTGGAAAAAAAGTTGAATTCAAGGTGCCATTTCAATCTGAAGAGGCAGTCCTTTATTTGCGAAAAAAATAAATATCTCCGGTCTACAGTTTAGAGAGTTTTGATGACACTAGGTGATCAAGCTGTCGGGGTGAGAGGATTCGAACCTCCGACCTCTACGTCCCGAACGTAGCGCACTACCGGGCTGTGCTACACCCCGAGGAAACAAAAATAATCATTCAGTATAAATTCATGGGTTGATTACATTTTTTTAAATTGAATGACAATTCAAAATACTATGACCCAACCAACACGCAGATCATTCATCGCCAAAACATCGTTGCTGGCTTTAGGCGCAACTACTACCTTGGCTGCTGAACCATCAAAACCTATGTTGACTCATCACGTTTTTTTCTGGCTAAAAAATCAAGCTTCTAAAGAAGATCAGGCAAAATTGATTGAAGGTGTAAAAACACTTGAGAAAATTGAAACGATCCGGCATCTGCACATTGGTGTTCCTGCGTCAACAGAAAAACGCCCGGTGGTTGATAACAGTTATGCCGTATCTGAATTGATTTTTTTTGATGATGTGGCCGGGCAAAACACCTATCAAGATCATCCCATTCATAAAAAGTTTGTTGCTGATTACTCTCACCTTTGGGAAAAGGTAATCGTATACGACTCCCTGGATATTTCCTGATTTATCTTTTCACCAAGTAGGGTTTAATTTCCTTTTGCCAAATGGCATATCCTTGCTTGTTCATATGCAAGCTATCGAGCAGGAAGATGTTTTTTAGGGGGTATCCTCTTTTGTCTACCATTTTCGAATACACATCCACGTAGGAGGCATTTTTCATTCCCTTAAGAGTTTGTTTAATTCTTTTATTGGCCTCAATAAATTTGGAGTCGAGGTCCTTTCGGCTTGGGCTTGGCTTAATCGAAATGTAAGTGATCTTCACGTTTTTGTCGGCCAATCGAATTTTTGCAATTAGTGTTTCCAATCTTTTTAAAACGGAATCAATGGGCAATGTGTGGTCGTTGGCAAAATCATTATCACCACAATAAACTACAATTTGTTTAGCATGATACGGTTTAACAATATCATCGAAGTAAAAACTGACATCTTTTAAAGTTGATCCGCCAAATCCGCGGTTGATGATCGGATAACCTGGGAAGTTCTCTTGCAAATCCTTCCATAATCGAAACGAAGAACTTCCGACAAAAAGGATTTGATTGGAAGGTGGAAAATTAATACTGTCTGATTTTTTAAAGGCTTTAATCTCTTTCCAAAATGGTGGCTCTTTAACTTGTGCACACAATACAATTGGCAGGGCAATAAAAAATAGAAGGCTTCGATACCTTATGTTCATTCATGAAAATTATAAAAATCCAGTTCCCCATTTTGTCCGTTCATCAAAAAAGAGTGCAAACAAAAAAGGCTTCTAAAAGAAGCCTTTTTATTTAAACAAATTAACAAACTTATAAATTTGGTTGAGGGGTAATTCTCAAATAAGGTTTCACTCGTTTAACCCCTTTCGGGAATTTCGCCGGAACATCTTCGTCTTTCACTGCAGCGGTGATGATTACATCCTGGCCATGTTTCCAGTTAGCAGGAGTAGCCACACTGTAATTGGCTGTAAGTTGTAAACTATCAATTACACGGAGGATCTCATCAAAATTTCTTCCAGTAGCTGCGGGATAAGTAATGGTGAGTTTTACTTTTTTATCCGGGCCAATTACAAATACAGAACGAACTGTAAATTTATCGCTCACTTGTGGATGAATCATGTCATACAAATTGGCAACTTCAAATTTTGGATCGGCAATGATGGGGAAGTTCATCTGCGTATTCTGTGTCTCTTCAATATCACCAATCCACTTCATGTGTGAATCAAGAGGGTCGGCACTTAAGGCAACCACTTTCACATTTCGTTTATCAAATTCAGAACGAAGCTTAGCAACTGCACCAAGTTCAGTGGTGCATACCGGTGTAAAATCAGCTGGATGAGAAAACAAAATGCCCCAGCCATTGCCAAGCCATTCGTGAAATTTGATTTTGCCTTCCGTCGTTTCTGCCTGAAAATCAGGGGCGATATCTCCTAATCGTACTGCCATAATGTTTTTTAGTTAAATGTGGACAAATATATTGAAAGTCTATGGATTTGATAGATTAACGAGTTATTTTTATTTTGTTGCCATCGTTCTTTCACGCTTCATGATTTTATCCAAAGTACTTCCTCCCAAAATATCTAGGGTTTCGTCCCTTACTTTCAAAAAGACATCGCGGATTCCACACGTTTTTTCGCTCCTGCATTCTTCGCATCGTTCATAATAATTCAAGGAGACACACGGAAGCATGGCAATTGGGCCATCCATTAGGCGCATAATTTCCATGAGGTTGACTTCGGAAGGCTTTTGATGCAAATAATAGCCTCCACCTTTTCCTTTTTTGCTGTGTAATACTTTGGCCTTCCTTAACTCAAGAAGGATAGCCTCTAGAAATTTTTTGGGAATGTTCTTTTTTTCAGCAATCTCCTGAATATGAACGGGACCCTCCTGATAGCGCTCGGCCAGGTAAACAAGGGCATGAATAGCGTATTTGCACTTTTTTGAAAGCATGTGCCAATTTATGCTTTTTACAAATAACTTTACTTTTGATTGTAATAAAAGCCGAGGTAGCTCAGGGGTAGAGCAGCTGATTCGTAATCAGCAGGTCGTGGGTTCAAATCCCATTCTCGGCTCTCATTTCAACAGTCCGTCTAGCGTAACAGCAACATAATAGAATGATCCTAAAGTCGGGCCGCCTACATATTGATAATAACGCGTGTTAAAAATATTGGTGCCTCCAATTTTTATAGTAGAAAATGCAGAAGGTACTTTATAAGTGACTTGGGCATCCACCGTGTGGTAAGCAGCTACAGTTCCATTTGCCAATTGCGACTTCCAGTCAAAACTATTTTGCCAATGCCATGAGATATTGAACCCGACATTCTTAACTATTTCGCGATTGCTTAAGCTAAGATTTGTAATGAAGTTCGGTGTATTGAAAGGTGTTTCAAGTCCGTTGTCCTTCCGGCTGATCTTATCCAATTTTGCATAACTCACATTCCCAGCAATACTGTACTTTCTGTAGAAATTGTATGATGCACCCAAAGATGCTCCATAATTGTAGTAAGCGCTTTTGGCGTTGGTCCACATACGATACGTAGTGTATTGCGTTTTATCGTTCATTTGAAAAATGGTGGAATCAATTCCGCTGGAAGAAATTTCTCCCACCTGGCCTGTTTTCGGTTTCGATATTTCTATCTGGTCGATAAAGTTATTGTAGATGTTGTAGTAGACGTCAGCGTCAACAAAAAGTCGATTGTTATCCAACGAACCTTTGTAGCCGATGTCAAAGGCGGTAATTTCTTCTGGCTTTAAATACGTATAAGTGTTTTGCACCAATAAGCCTTGATTATCGAGGATAGCCTGGTTTTTAGTTTTTCCATTGTTGTTGATGTCATTGAGAATTGCTTTTTGAAAAGCGTCTACCGTTGTACGCACATAAGAATTTTCAAACAGTCGTTGGTCTTTCGTGAGAATATCAATTCCTCCATAGCGAATAATGCCTCCGTTGTTGACAGCTGAAAATCCTTCGAAGATAGTGGGGAACCGATATCCATTCTGAACTGAAAAGCGGAAATTGTGATTTTCATTCAAGGTGTAAACAGCTGCTATTCGCGGATTCACTTTTGGATCAAAGTATTTCGCTTTGTCAACACGCACCGAAGCAGATACTTTTAAATTGTTGTCCAAGAATTTTTTTGAAACCTGAACAAAGCCACCGGCTTTAGTATAGTGCATGATGCCGAACGGATCATCTTTATTGGGATTGATGAAACTATTCCCATCCGGCTTGATAATTATATCGCGAGCATCTCCTCCTACAAGAACATCCACCACTTTAATCTTATTGGTGAAATCATATTGTCCTTCGGCATGCACTAATTTATTTTGTAAAATCAATTGGTCACCTAGGTCCCAGTTATTAACTGTAGAGAGCTCCTTCAATTTTGAGTCGAACGCTGCAGTGCCTGGTGTGAAGCGACCGTCATCTGCATAAGCACGGGCTAAATGATGGTTTTCCGCAGCCGAAATTCCAGAAGATATATCAGCATTATATTGTTTGGTGTAATCGTTAAACCAAGTGTTGTCGTCCTTAAATGCTTTGTCCATAGCCGCACCTGCTGGACCAAGGTTATATGACTTTGTTGTGTTTTCTGCTGTGAGATAGGTTCTGAAAAAATAATTAGTTCCCTTCAATTCCACCTTATGATGCTCAATCTGGTAATCATCGAGCCTCACGCGGTTGCCTCGTTGATAAACTGCGGTTGAAAGCCCGACACGATAAGTATAAGACAACTCCATGTTCTGATTGATTTTATAAAAAAGAGAAGCATCTAACTTTGGATTCTTCACTTCATAATTTTTATTCACCAGGTATTTTTCTGCATAACCGGTACGCACCACCTGATAGCTCTTGCCATCACCTAGTTTCAACGTCCTTCGGTATCCACTTTCATTGCCATAGGAGTTCACTGGGTCTTGCGCAGGGTTATCATTTCCAAAAAGACCTGTTGAGGAATTTCCATTCGGGTTCAAGTCAGTATAATTGTTAGCAACCCAATCCGTTCCCTTCATGAATCCTGCATTGATTTTAAATGCGAAACGATTGTTAAATGATTTCGCGTAACGGATGGCTGTTTCTGAATAGGGTTGAACACCATATTCATTGTCATTGATATGATTAACACCAAACTTTTGATACACACTAAGCCCGGTATGGGTGAATGGACTTTTTGTAATAAAGTTTGAAATTCCGTTCAGTGCATTCAATCCATAAAGTGCCGAAGAAGCACCGGGTGTAATTTCAATACTTTCAATATCGAGCTCGGTTGGGCCAACTGTATTGGCGATCGATACGCCTAAACCGGGGGCTTGCGTGTCGGCTCCATCCACCATTTGCAAGAAGCGTGGATTGGTCGTGTTCATGAATCCCCGTGAATTAGGTACTTTAAAACCCATGCTCAACGTTGTCATCTGAAGACCTTTTACGGATTCCATTGCATCAAAAAAGTTTGAGGCTGCGGTTGCCTTGATTGCTCGCAAATCTAATTTCTCAATCGCCACAGGAGATTTCATAATTGACTCTTCCACACGCGAGGCCGTAATGACAACCTCCTCCGTTAAGATCGACCCTGGAACTAATTTAATTTCTATTGCATCCGATGGACTTTGTATTTGAATCTCCTGCGTTTTATATCCTATAAAAGAAAAGCCCAACATGATGGGCAGTTTATTGTTGACTTTAATTTGAAAGACACCTTTTTCGTCGGTGATGGTTCCCCATACAGTTCCTTTCACCACTACATTTACTCCGCCTAAACCTTCATTGGTCTCTGCATCGAATACCTTGCCCTGAAATGAATTTGTTTCCTGAGCTACTGCATAATTGGTGGACGCGACTGCAAAAAGTAATACCGCAATACTTTTATTCATATATAAACTATAGATTTAGTAGACTAATGCAAATGTACAAGCTCATTTCAAGAATCCAAGTACCCATCAAAAGTTTCTAGGAAATAATTTTAAGAGCACAGAAATTATCGAGCGTGGAGCCCGCATTCTTTTTTGGTGTTCTCTTCCCACCACCATCGGCCGGCACGAAAATCCTCACCTGGCTGAATTGCCCTTGTACAGGGAGCGCAACCGATACTTACGAAACCTTTGTCGTGCAAAGGATTGTAAGGAATAGAATGATCGCTAATAATTTTCTTCAACTCCGCGGTTGTTACATGCAGCAACGGATTGAATTTGATGATTGAATTGCCTTCATCCCACTCAACTGTTTGCAAATCCTGGCGTTCAGGAGAGTGCTCTGCGCGCAAACCAGTGATCCAGATGGATTTATTCTTCAGAGCTCTCTTCAAAGGTTCAACTTTTCGAATGAAGCAACATCCTTTTCGATCCGCTACGGAATTATAGAAAGCATTTGGACCTTTTTCGTTCACGTATTTTTCAATCTCTCCCTGGTTGGGGTAGTAAGCTTTTATTTGTGTTTGATAACGGTCATTCGTTTTACTCCAAACTGTATACGTTTCAGGAAACAGACGTCCTGTATCCAGCGTAAAAATTTCGACATTGAGCTTTGCATCCAAAACATAATGCGAAAGAACCTGATCCTCCCAACTAAAGCTTGATGATAGTATAACCTTGCCAGGAAACACCTCAGAGAGATATGCAAGCGATTGCGCTAGCTCCATTCCCTTTATTGCAGATCGCAGCCCTTCCAGCGAATTTTTAATCTCCTCATTCATTTTAACTAGCTATTAACAACCATTGATCACACACAACCGTTAGTTTCTGTATTCCAACAATTTATATTGAAAAAAGATCACTCATTGGCCGTAAATATAAGATCGATTTTTTACATTTGTCGACTAATTCGATAGGATTTATATTACATGAGCAAGCAACTGGATTATTTAGATCAACTGGAATCGGAAGCCATTTACATTCTTCGCGAAGTAGCGGGGCAATTTGAGCGGCCTGCTTTGCTATTTTCAGGAGGTAAAGATTCTATCACCTTGGTACGATTGGCAGAGAAAGCTTTTCGTCCTGGAAAGTTTCCATTTCCTCTTGTGCATATTGATACGGGCCACAATTTTCAGGAAGCCTTAGATTTTAGAGATCATTTGGTGAAAAAACTGGATGAAAAAATCATCGTTCGGCACGTGGGTGATACCATCAAAGCAAAAAAATTAACGGAGCCTCAGGGAAAATTTGCCAGTAGGAATGCATTACAAACTTACACCCTACTTGATGTCATCGAGGAATTTAAATTCGATGCATTGATTGGTGGAGCAAGACGTGATGAAGAGAAGGCGCGCGCAAAAGAAAGAATATTTTCGGTACGTGATGAATTTGGTCAGTGGGATCCAAAACGCCAGCGTCCGGAACTTTGGAATATCTACAACGGCAAAATTCAAAAAGGAGAAAACGTTCGGGCATTTCCCATAAGCAACTGGACAGAACTAGATGTGTGGAATTACATTCGCAGAGAAGAGATGGAACTTCCTTCGATTTACTTTGCGCATGAACGAGAATGCTTAGAATATCAAGGTCAGTTAATCGCACTCTCCCCTTTCATCAAGCTTGATGAAGGCGATAAGATTGTCAAAAAGAAAGTTCGCTACCGCACGGTAGGTGATATGACTTGTACGGCAGCTGTTGAATCTGAAGCAGATACGCTTGATGAGATCATCAACGAAATTATCGCAACCAAAATCAGTGAGCGCGGAGAAACCCGCATCGATGATAAAGTTTCTGAAGCAGCGATGGAAGACAGAAAGAAGAACGGATATTTTTAAGACATGGATATTTTACGTTTCATAACGGCAGGCAGTGTGGATGATGGGAAGAGTACGCTCATCGGAAGGCTTTTATATGACAGCAAATCGATCATGATCGATCAGATCGATGCAATTAAATCACAAGGAAAAAATAAGTTGAATGGTACCCTGGATTTATCTTTGATCACGGATGGCCTTCGTGCTGAACGCGAACAAGGCATAACCATTGACGTTGCCTACAAATATTTCTCAACGCCAAAACGTAAATTTATCATTGCTGATGCCCCCGGCCACATCCAGTACACCCGCAACATGGTTACAGGGGCTTCAAATGCCAATCTCGCGATCATTTTGATTGATGCACGAAACGGTGTAGAAGAACAAACACTTCGTCATTCATTGATTGCTTCATTGCTAGGCATCCCCCATATCGTTGTCGCTATCAACAAAATGGATTTGGTTGGCTATTCTCAAGATGTTTTCAATGACATTGTTATCGATTATACTTCTGCAGCCAAAACACTCAATCTCAAGGATGTTCAATACATTCCAATCAGTGCGTTAGACGGAGATAACATTGTGGAACGATCTGCTAACATGTCATGGTATGAAGGCGATCCGTTACTACATTATCTCGAGACGGTAAAAATTCAAAATGATGTCAACCTCACTGATGCACGATTACCCGTTCAATATATAATCAGGCCACAGACAGAAGAACTTCATGATTATCGCGGCTATGCTGGAAAGATCATGAGTGGAAGTTATAAAAAGGGAGATGCTGTTACCATACTACCATCGGGCCTAGAAAGCAAAATCAAAGCAATTGAAACAGGTGGTCAAGAAGTGGACGAAGCTTCTGCATTAGAAAGCGTTGTTATTCATCTTGAAGATGATATTGATGTAAGTCGCGGTGATCTAATTGTAAAAAGTGAAAACAAACCAATCGTTTCGCAGGATCTGGATGTGATGGTATGTTGGATGGACAGCAAACCGTTGATTCCGGGGAACAAATACTTATTGCAGGCGAATAGCAAGACAGTAAGGAGTGTTGTTAAAGAAATTGAATACAAATTGGATGTAAACAATTTGTCGAAACAATTTTCTCCAGAAGAAATAAAGCTCAACGATGTTTTCAAGGCATCTATCAAAACAGCTACGCCACTTGCATTTGATTCTTACAAAAAACTGAGAGCAAGCGGTAGCGCCATCTTGATCGATGAAACCAGTAATGTGACTGTAGCCGCCTGTATGATCCAATAATTTTTTTAATAATAAACCCATTAATTCCATAGACTAAATGAAGAATACTACAATTTTTGGAAAAGTAATATTGGCCGGTGCTGGTCCTGGCGACCCTGAGCTTATTACCCTGAAGACACTTCGTTATTTGCAACAAGCTGATGTTGTTATCTGCGACCGACTTGTGAGTCCGGAATTGATTTCTAAAAATATAAAAGCCGGTGCCCTGGTTATCCATGTTGGCAAGCAATGTGGCGTAGCGGAGTCCACTTCACAAGAGACGATCAATCAACTTATTGTTGAGTATGCTGCTCAATATCCATTGGTGCTTCGGCTGAAAGGTGGAGATGTAACTTTCTTTTCCAATGTGTTAGATGAATTGAGGACCCTTGTTCAACATCGGATTTCTTATGAGTTAGTACCGGGAGTCACTGCAGCATCGGGTGCAGCAGCATATGCAGGAATTCCACTTACGGCACGAGGTTATTCTTCTGCTGTTCGATTCCTTACTTACTACCGATCTGTTGTCTGCAATGAACAATCCTGGAAAGATTTGGCAACAACAGATGATACGCTTGTTTTTTATATGTCGGCTGAAGTACTTGATACGCTCGTCGAAAAACTTCTAGACCATGGAATCTCAGGAGACAAATATTTGACCGTGATTGAACAAGCAACAACGCCATATCAAAATGTACATCTCTTCAGTTTAAAAGAGTATGAAAAGAAAATGCGCGGTCTGAAATTTACTTCGCCTACCATTGTTATCATTGGAAGAGTGGCCGCCTTGCACGAAGAATTTCAATGGATCGAAAATAGCATGGCATCAACCAGTTATTTCAAACCAGTGACCGAAACCGTAGCGCAAATTGCCTGATCGATATGATTGGAGAGACCAAATTCACCAAGCTGAGGGAATTGATAGCAGATTCTTCTGAAAAAGATTTGATCTGGATGAATGGCTATTTGGCAGGCCTTGTTAGTGCAAGGGTACACGAAGAACCAGCTCAAAAATCTTCTTCCATTCAAAAACTAACGATTGTTTTTGGAACGGACACCGGCAATTCAAAAAAAATTGCAACAAGCTTTGCACAGCGCTTAAAGAAGAATGGTGTTCAGGTAAAATTGCAAGGCCTTGATCAATATCGGTTAAGTGATCTTACCAAAGAAGAATATTTTCTTGGGGTAATTGCTACTCACGGTGATGGTGAGCCCCCTGCGGCTGCAAAAAAATTCTACGAGTATATCCATGCCAATTCACTGTCGCTGACTAATCTGAAGTACGCCGTACTCGCCTTAGGCGACACGGCTTATCCTTTATTTTGCAAGGCAGGCGAAGATGTTGATGTACGCCTAAAAACACTGGGCGGAACACAGCTCTTACCAGTAGAGAAATGTGATACAGACTTTGAAGAGGCTGCAAATGTGTGGCTAGAAAATGTTTTGAGAACATTGAGTTCAACTTCGATTGATTCTCGCATCGCACCAGCTCCTTCAAAAAAAACAAGTGGAAAGAAAACATACGAGGGAACAATTCTAACCAACGTCAACCTCAATGGTCGTGGTTCAGCCAAACAAACTCATCATATAGAATTATCGGCTGAAGATGTAAGCTACGAGCCTGGCGATTCACTTGGAGTCGTTCCTCATAATCCTATTGAAGTTGTAGATTCAATCTTAAGCACAGTTGGGATCAACGGAACTAAAAAATTCAATTATCGCAATGAAGAGTTTTCATTGCACAACTTGCTTCGAAAAAAATTGAACATCACCTATTTGCCGGAGCGTGTGGTAAATAAGTATGCAACCATTGTTCAACAAGAAATCCCTTCCATCCGGATGGATTTGTTAAACCTTGTAAAAATCTATCCGGTAAAGGACGAAGCGCAATTTGAAGAAGTAGTGGATATCCTCGATCCAATCACACCACGTTTATATTCTATTGCGTCATCGCTTGCCGCGCATGAAAATGAAGTTCACCTGACCGTTGTAAAAAACTGCTTCATCGTGAACAATGAGGTGCTCCAAGGTTTGTGCTCTCATTATCTAGCCAATTTACCGGCCGACAGTACATTTGATTTTTACATTCACAAAAATTCAGAATTTAAACTACCCGCTGCAGAAAAAGACATCATTATGATTGGTCCTGGCACAGGCATTGCGCCCTTCCGGGCTTTCATTGAAGAACGAAATGCCACAGGAGCTAGCGGACGCAATTGGTTATTCTATGGCGATCAGCATTTCGAATCTGATTTTCTCTATCAAACAGAAATTCAGAATTACTTACAACTTGGATCATTAACACACGTTGACGTAGCTTTCTCTCGCGATCAAGCCGAAAAAATCTATGTGCAACACAAAATTTTGAAACAAGGAGAAGAATTTTTCAAATGGCTCGAATCTGGCGCTCATATTTATGTGTGTGGTGCAAAGTCTCCAATGAGCGATGATGTAGAGAACGCTTTGATTCAGGTTATTGAAAAGTTTGGAGGTAAAAATTCAGAGCAAGCACAAGCGTATTTGAATCAACTAAAAGAAGAGGGACGATACCAAAAAGATGTCTACTAATTTATCAATTGAAAAACCGATTGAAAAAAATCTTTCACCGGTTGAAAAAATCAAGAAAGAAAGCCGTGGGCTTCGTGGATCCATCGTGACCGGGCTTGCCGATGAAATTTCAGGTGCCATTAGCGAAGATGATCAGGCTGTCATTAAGTTTCACGGCATGTATCAGCAAGACGACCGCGATCAGCGGGATGAACGTGCTACAAAAAAATTAGATCGGTTATACTCCTTCATGATCCGTCTTCGATTGCCAGGTGGTTTTCTCACTCCACAGCAATGGATAGCTACACATGAAATTGCAGGAAAGAATTCCACTGGTATAATCAAAATCACATCGAGGCAAACGATCCAATTGCACGGATTGATTAAATCGAGAATCAAACCAACCATTCAGGCATTCAATGCTTCACAATTAGATTCCATCGCGACCTGTGGCGATATTAATCGAAATGTATTGTGCAGTTCGCATCCTAAACAATCTCCGATTCACAAAGAGGTCTTTGCCTACGCTGACAAAATCAGTGCGTTGCTGATGCCGAAGACGAAAGCCTATTACGAGATTTGGTTGGACAATGAAAAATTAGTTGACAAAACTGAAGAAGATCCTTTGTATGAAGACCGGTATCTGCCTCGCAAGTTTAAAATAGCAATCGCCATTCCTCCTAACAATGATGTTGATGTTTTTGGAAATGATATTGGTTTAATCGCCATTATTGAGAACAAAAAACTCTTGGGATTTAATATTGCCATTGGTGGTGGACTCTCGACTACCCATGGAAATAAAAATACTTATGCTCGTCTAGCTACGGTGATTGGCTTTTGCGACAGTGAAGAGAAAGTTTTAAAGGCTGTTTACGAAATCGTTACGATACAACGTGACTTCGGCAATCGGAGCGATCGAAAATTAGCAAGGCTAAAATATACGCTGGATAAAGTGGGTGTTGATTGGTTCAAACAAGAATTAGAAAGCCGTACAGGCTTTGCACTTGAAGCACCCAAACCTTATCAATTCACTTCGCGCACCGACTATTTTGGCTGGCACACTGATGATGCAGGTTTATCACATTACACCATGTTTGTTGAAAATGGTCGAATAACAGATGATGAGAATGCAAAATTGAAATCTGCACTAGTCGAAGTAGCCAAGACAGGGAAGGCTAATTTTCGATTCACCTGTAACCAAAATGTAATCCTGGCCGACATCAAAGCCGAGGATAAAAAAGCAGTCGAGGGTATTCTCGTTAAATTTGAAGTAATACAATCCAATGAAAGTGCGTCTGCCTTGCGAAAAAACTCGATGGCTTGTGTTGCATTAAATACTTGTCCACTTGCTTTGGCTGAAGGACAACGGTATCTTCCACATCTCATTTCAAAAATAGAGCCTTTGCTGAAAAAATATTCTTTAGAGAATGACGAAATCATTATTCGCATGACCGGCTGCCCGAATGGATGTGCTCGTCCTTACATCGCGGAGATTGGTTTAGTAGGAACTGCCTATGGCCGTTATAATCTTCACTTTGGTGGCGACCGTGTTGGCGAGCGTTTAAATAAAATTTTCAAAGAAAATTTAGATGAAGAATCCATTTTGTTTGAACTCAACGGATGGCTGGGTCGCTATAAATCAGAACGAAAAACCGGTGAGACTTTTGGTGACTTTGCCATGCGCGAAATAAAATTTAACTAATTGAACATGACTGAAAGCCCCATCATTACGCCTGCAAAAGAAACCAATAATCTTTTTCCTGTTTTTTTGAAGCTGGAAAATCTCCGCTTGTTAATTGTGGGTGGTGGTGCGGTGGGTCTTGAAAAACTAAATGCCGTTCTTTCAAATTCACCGGCAACCAAAATAACTTTAGTTGCAGACACTCTTAGTGAAGAAATCAAAATAGTAGCAGAGAAACACAACACGATTGAACTAATTGAGCGTAGCTATCAAAATGATGACTTGAATGATGTTGATCTTGTGATTGTAGCTGTAGATGACAAACAAATCAGCGCAATCATTCAGAAGA
>Ga0307509_10006907_pt1 | contig 15071 bp, 11 predicted proteins | sample 10_EM_MG_FD_202245 | JGI IMG/M metagenome (GOLD analysis project Ga0307509, IMG submission 202245) | Populus trichocarpa ectomycorrhiza microbial communities from riparian zone in the Pacific Northwest, United States - 10_EM | ecosystem: Host-associated > Plants > Roots > Unclassified | place...
TTGAACCTAACACACTAATTATATTTCCCCTCCTAGCCTAAAGCCTATGAACGTAGGTAGTTAATCCATAATGGGTACAATGGAGTGTTGTAGACAATGAACATCCATGATTATCACAAACGTAGGAGGGAATTTCAAGGGCTTAATGGATGTAGATAGTAAACGTCTATAATTATGACAAATGCGGGAGGGGGTTTTGTTTGTATCGCTTGAACTATCATGCAAACTATTCAAATGAGTATATCACATTATTGACATGAATAAATGCCAACTAAATGTCCTTATTTCACTCAATTTCTCATCATCGTTTACCTCATTCTCTTGCATAATCAAGAAAAAAAAATCTCCACCCTTAATATATTTAAAATTAGCAACATAATGGCCCGTTGTGGCTTATTTAGTATAGATGTACCACTACAAGGGGTGGAGTTGGGAAAATAATAGAGCGTTAGTAATGATGGTAAGCATGCGATACCAGTGATGGTAATGATAATTATGATACTAATAATGATTAAGTGATTATAGCTGATATAGTTGTGGTGAATAAGAAAATGAAGAAAAGGACAAGTCATCTATTATGATCGTGTTTTACAAAAAATTCATGGCTTGTTCGTGAGACTAGGATAATCATGTACAAAATAAATTTAATAAAAGAAATGAAAGTCAACTCTAAGTAAATTAAATAATGAAAGGAGAAATTAAAAAAAAAATCAATTTAAAAAAATAAAAAGAAACTCGAATTAACTCGACTAACCTACAACACAAGATATGAGATCAAGATAACCTTATAAAAAAAAAACAAAAGAAATCATGAAGCTCAAAGTTTAATAACACATTGTAGAATGATGAAATTGAAAAAAAATCAATTAAAAAAATCTAAAAAAGATTGATGTCAAATCGGGTTAATATGCAAAATCTGTGACCCGAGTCATAAGATTGGAATTACTCCATAAAAGACAAGTACGACAGAATCACGAAATAAAATTCTCAATTATTCAAATATCGAGGAATTAAATTGAAAAAAAATAACTGAGAAAAGGATTAAAAAACAAAACAAATAGCAATCAAAGAATGAAGACCAAATTTGGTATAAAAATTAAATTAAATAAAATCACGAGGGATGAAATTGAAAAATAAAAAAATCAAGAAAATAATAAAAAAAAACAAAAAAAATAACAATTAAAAGAATAAGAACTAAATTAGATATAAAAATTAAATGAAATCAATTGTCGAGCAACTCCTCTCAAGTCAACTTGATTATATATAAAAAAACCATGATGAAAATATGAAAAATTCATTGAACACCGGTTTAGTAATTTTTGTTTTTAAGGGTTATTAAGTTATTTTACTATATTTTAAAAAATAAAAAGATTAAAAATACCTTAGATATAAATTTAATATTTTTAAAAGTAATTAAGTTATTTTACTGTTCTAAAAAAACTGATTTATCCTTATCAATATAATATTACGTTGTTATCATTTATAGTGTTTTGTGTCTTGATGTTATATATAAAAAATTAATTCCTTTAGGTTTTAGGTTTATGTTAATTTTTAACGTAAGAATTAAGGGTTATGAAATTAAACAGATATGTTTCGATCTTTTACATCCACGTGGTCAAAGTCAAACTCCCTTCAAATTTGTAATTTGCAATGCTAAAGGAAGTTATGAAGCGCTCTTACCTCACCAAATTGATAATAGAAACGGACAAAACAATTACACTAAATCGCTTTCATGTGATATGGAGCCAATCAAATTTCCTTCTGGATGAAAACGACCACGTCTCAATGATTTGACAATTTCTTAGATATTTTTTCACTTTTTTAGATTTAAGAGTGAAAGTGGAACATTTTCTTTTTTTCACGAGGAAAATGGAAGATAAGAAAACTATCGAGGTGAAAATGTAATTCAAACAATTATTTCCCGGCCTGTTTGCCTTTATAGATTGGGCAGGGAATTATCAGTTTTAAGTTTTAACCCTCTTGACATCTTCTTGAATTTATTCTTCTACCCCCTTACCTTTTATCTTTATTGCTTTTCACTGAAATCACCATGTCCTTTTGCAATTAGAGGCCCGTGTTTTCACTTGAGGGCTTGACTTAGCTGTGGTCAAACGGAGTCCACGAGGAAGCCAACCAAAACTTGACACGCCGATTAAACTGTGATCAGGCAGCCGCAAAGAGAAAAGTAAAATAAAACTTAAACGAACTCCTTAAAAAGTAAAGGTCAATGACGTGTCATGATGCTCACTATGCAACAGTGGCTGGCCATAGTGTTTTCTTATCGAGCGCACCCCACTATAGGATTTGGCATCTACCTATGTTCGCACTTTGACCCCTCCTTTTTTTTCATAGTTTTTTCGTATTTATTTTTATTTAATCATGTAATGATTAAAGTAAATATTCATTAAAAAAACAATGATTAAAATTTCGGAGAAAAAAATTATTTTTCAGTTAAAATCTTCTTTCCTCGTTTATATACCTTTTATTTTATTTTATTTTGTTTTATTTTGATAGTAACAAGCTTTTTTATTAACATCATGATTTAAAAAAATTAATACTATTTTAACCAAAAAATATATATTTTTTTGTCCTGGTTTTGGGACGTCAAAAACCAAAATTTCAACTTGTTTTAACCAAAAAAAACTCCAAAAAAATCATATAAACCTCTATAAAATCATTTTAAAGCTTAAAACACTAACCAACTTAAAAACCGTATATCAAACCAAATAAAAAAAATTCATGTGTTTTGATCTTTTTTTTCTAGTATATTTAAAGGGAAAAACCATCTTTATTTAACTTCTTCTTTTAAATTGAATCAAGATTTTTGATTTGTTAAATGGGTGGCCTGAGTAAGCCAGCTTGGCCTATAAAAAAAAAATCAAATTTGACATAGAAATAAAAAAACAAGGTCGTCGATGCCAAACTAGAGGTTTTTGCGCCACACAAGATGATTCAAACTCCATCCTGAATTCTACCGTTTTGCTGACGCACACCTCCTCACGCGTCACCCTAATAGTGTAGAGGCATTCTACATGCTGTCATTGCACGCGCCCATCAATTTTTTCTTTTAATAATACTTTATATTTATTAAAAGATCAAATCATTTTCATTTAACTTGATTATAACAAAAAAAAAAAACAAGGATGAAAATATGAAATAGCCAATGTAAACTAGTCACAATTTTTTGCTTTTAAGAGTAATCTAGTTTTTTTACTGTGCTTTAAAAATTAAAAAGCTGAAAAAGCTCTTAGATACCAATTTTTTAAAAAATTATTTTAAGAGCAATCTAATTATTTCAATGTGCTTAAAAAGTTAAAAATACATATTTGCCCCCATTTAATATGATAATAATTAATGGGCCTAGCAAATAGCTCGAATTACCCCAATAATAAAGCAATTGAATTTTTTTCTAGGAAGGGTAAAATAATAATTACACTATCGCGGTGAATAGTTAACTGTGTGCAACGACACAGATTGCTTTAGACCTAACAGACTTATTCCTTAATCCAGGTTAGGTTTTAAATAAAAATTGACATGATATGACTTGATCAATCTTATCAAAATCGTTAATTTTTTTTTAAAATGATATTATTTTAATTTTTTTATTAACACAAATCAATCTATCTAACTCATGATCGAGCTTATAACATGTCAATCTCAAGTCGAGTCTAATAACCGTGATTACCATCACCATCAACCACGGTTAATAACCACTTTCATTGCCAGAGATTTATCATCCAAGGCTACAATTTGGTTCATTTGCTACCATTTTGTCACCGGCTGCCACTAATATTGCCTTCATTACTACCACCCTTTATAATTTTAAAGAATATAATTTATTTGTTGGAAATAATATTAATATTTGTGAAAAGCATGGAAGGATACAGGTTTTCTTTTTCCATTTTACTTGAATTTGTAATTTACTTTTCGGAGAGACGAGGTAGCCACTGCCATGTCAAACCTAGACCACAGCAAATTAAACAACATATGATTTTATGTTTTCTTTAAGGTTATTCATTCATGTATGCCCGTACTGCATTGGCCAATGCAGAAATTGTATAATGCTAGCTGCATGCAATGCATGCCCTGTAATTTATTAATGTGGGAAATGTGGAATTATACAGTAGCAGATTCAATAATCATGTGATTCCACCACAACGTAGTGGTCCATAAAAGTGGACCCACCAAAGAGAATCTCAACATATATAAATACTCCATAAATCACCATCCAAGATATTTTTGCACTACATTAGATTAGAGGAGGAAAAGAGAAGATTGCATGAGTGACATTAGAACTAGCAAGAAGGAATTTGTTAAAGAAATACTAATAAAATGGGGGCTTGAACTTCCAGGCAGGCAATAACCAACCATTCTCATTTGTCATGCCTGCCATTAGAACATTTGACTTCCAGATGTGCGAATATTGATTTACACCTGACAATGCAAGTTCTTTTTTTTTAATGGGGGGAGGGAAGAACAGAGGGTTAATGAAATCACTAAAATATTAATACATCTAATATTAGAGTCTCGTTTGAAAGATGACAGTAATACCATGAAAAAAAGGACATATATAACAAGTTTTTATCCATGACAGTAATACCGTGAAAAAAAGGACATATATAACAAGTTTTTATCCATGGCAAGTCAGCTCTCATTGGAATCAGGACTGGCTGGAGAGAGCTCAAGAGAGACTGGACAGTGGTCGCTTCCATAGAAACCTGTCAACAATCCAAGATCAGTGAAGCATTTATATGATTTTATGTACTGGAAGTTTGTGTGAATGCTTGCAGTTCCTTTATTGCTGTTGAAGAGAGAGGCTGTTAATTTAAAATGCATTTTTCTGCATCATGAATGTTTTTTTTAAGAAGTGCCTTTGCTAGAAGGTGTTATTTGGAAATGAAAAATGTCGATATGAATGGAGTCCAATTTGAAGTCTTATTTCTTGCAGATGATTTATCAACTTCAAATATAAAGACCAGGCATGCACTATCATCAAACTACGCAAGCCTAGGATCTCACTGTAGAAACCAATCACCAAGGATAAGAGTAAAAGAGACCTCTGGGCAGCATTACCTTCTGTTCAGTGATGAAACTTGGCTTTGCTAATAGATATAGAGAGGGTAGTTGTACAGTGAAGTTTCAATGTCTTGCCAAATAAAAGAAGAGCAGGAATCCTTCGGTTTCTATTTTCAACTAATTAAATCGATGGTAAGGGATTTTCTAACTCAATTTATTAGTCTCCAGTACTTGCATAGCATAAGGAAAAGGTGTGAAGATATATCACCTTCCAATTCAATTCCATGCCCATGCATCTCACATTGAATGATCCTATCTTTGAGTTTCTCAGAAACAATGAAATAATCAATTCTCATCCTTTTTCCTCGGTACCTACAAGAAAACCACCCATCAGGAAATACAAATCATTCTCCACCACACGAAAAATTAATTCTCATCCACTTTCCTCGCTACCTAAAAGGTAACTGCCCATCAGGAAATACAAATCATTCCCCACAACACAAAAATATAAGCGTTGTAATGCATGAAAAAGGTACAGTTTTTCATAATCCAGTAATTGATGGCTCATATTTTAAAAGCGCTATTTACAGCATATATTTCCTATGCATGCTGAGCTACTGAACTATATGACACTTGTTTCTTACTTTCCAATGGGGTTTCCAGACCATGAGAAGCCACGCTCCATGTCCCTCTCTTTGTGCAGAAATCTGTATGCATCTATCAGCTTTCCCCTAAAGCACAATGAAGCACAAAACTACATTACGCAGGAAAAATTGGAAAAAGAAATATTCTACTCAAAGAACAAGAATGAAACTATGACCAATAAACCCAGTTTCAGTGAGATAAAAAGATTAAGTGGAGATAATAAAATATCAAACATGAAACACTGCAACTTTATATCTAACTGTTTGGGAGAGAAGGGAAAGGAATTGTCAGTACAAGTTGCTGTTAATCACTTTTAAGCAGCTTCAATCTCTTTCTCAAAAAATGGCACATGGTTTCAGCATCTTAATTGCTTTTTAAAAGCACAAAGGTATATATTTTTCAGTGGAATCACGCACTCTTTCAGTATAGCACCAAAACGCTTCCTCTCACTCAAGGTAAATCCAGGCTGTCCGCAATCCTACAACATCAAAAAGTCAAGCAAATGCATTTATGTTAGTGACTGTTGGGATAGAGAAGTATACTAAATAGTTGGAACCCCAAAGAATGAATATGTTCCTTCCCATTTCAGCAGCTCATCAACTTGTCTACCATTTCTAATAGTTTCGGTGTTGAGAGGCAAGTTTACAAGATTGTGCATGTATCAAAATATTACTGGGAAACTAAAGCAGGCCACAGTTATTTCCAGACAAAATGCTAGCACCTCTTTATTTGGAGGAACATAGCCATTGACCTTTGCTGCACTGAAAAATTCTGGATGACTCACATCTATCTCTTCATGGCTGCATATTGAAAATAAAGATTGAAGGAAAGCCTCATGAATAAGCATTGAATGCATTTCAAGAAGCAGGAATAATTGCATGAATATTTTCTTGAAAAATCAATAACAGGCTTGTTTGTCCTCATAAAGAAAAGGGCAAATTTCCTCCAAAGAGGAATCTTTTCTAGATATTTATGAAATATCAACTATAATCTAATTTCAAAGACTTAGAATTCTCATTTAGGTTTCTCTTTCCTAGTCAAAGTAAGAAAATTATGTTTCTTGTTTAGCAGTTCAAGTCTAATTATGATTAGGAATATTTCAAACTTATAAACATGATCACAGTCTTTCAATTTCAGCAGGAAGTTATGAATAAAAGGGCAACCGGTTGGTTTATGTCTCTTGAAAGTGCGATGTTTTCTTTAAGGACTGATTTCTTACCCCTAGGCACGATGCCTGGGTTTTTCAACTGAGTGATGCCTTAAATCTAGTGGTGTAAGACAAGTAGTGTACTTTATGTACTTTCAGATCTATTTTCAATTTAGAAGCCTCTAAACTCACAAAATTATATAAATCTAACCTAGAAACAAACATCTACAGCTTTCCCCAAACTTGTCCCACATCTGTCTTATGCAATACAGCTATTAGATATTATTCAAAGAGTTCTATGAATTTAGACAAGATATGGACTACTATTATATTTTCTTTATCATAAAGTTTTATATTTAATGTTTATTTTTATATTTTCACAGGTATGCGTTTCTTTATACTCCAAATTGTGAATGAAGGTGATCCTGTACTAGCATGTGCCATTCTAGAAAGAAAGATGCAAAGGTTACCGGTGCAGCAGTGACATCCTTAAGTCACACAACAATATTCAGGTCAGTACATCTATCAAGATCAATTATAGCGTTTAAAACCAACCACATAGATTATTAGCAGCTGGATCCTTGAGCTAAGTAGTCAAAACACAGAAATGCAAATGAAAAATGAAGACAAACAATTGAAAGTGGGGCAATAACAACCTCCCATCCACTGCAAAAGAAGGAAAGACGAAACAAATTTAAAAAAATGCCAACCTAACATTCAGATCACCACACCATATAAGAGGCTTATCTGATAACTGCACAACAACCTCTAGCATTCTTTTATCCCATTTCCTTCTCCTCTGAAATGATTTCTCTTCCTCTTTCCAACCATTATTTGGTGCATATGTATTTAGTAAACGGAATGTCTTGAATTCAGCTAAAATAACCCTTCCATCTGGTTCATGCTTTGAAGCTAAACAACAAAGATAGAGTGTTTAAGAGATTGTCACTTTATATGCAAAAGGAAAAGGGGAAAGAAGGAAGGACCTAAGGAATAGGTGTGCAAATGCAAATTAGTGTAAAGAAAAAACCTAAAATTAAAATTTATAGGAAAAAAAAAAGCATTCTCCAATTATAGTGGACATAAGCATGTATTTTGTCCTGAAAAGTTGAAATGTTATAAATTGGAAAAAGCATACAATCATGGGTTATGTTGTGAGCGCGAGCGCACACACATGACAGTGTTTAAAGGTAGGCATTGGATTGAAATATTCTTAATGAAACAAAGCAGTTAGGTCTAATTTATGATAGTGAAAGATCCAATGAGAGATTCAAACCGAGCTACCTGTTTGGTCAAGAGCAAAAGAGACCTTTACTGGTTGAAAACACTTCTTTACTAACAATGCAGTCCCAGCATACTTTGAATCCGCAAGGGACCACCAAACATTATAATTTCCGAATGGTGAACTGGAAAGAGCACGCATTAATATCTGCATGATTCGACAAAAAACTAATTATAGGTTGTGTTAAACATTAGAAATTTGAGTCTTATACACATCCCTTGCAGTAGAATTACATGAAATCATTGTTTATAGAAAGGCCAATAGTAACAATACTAACCAATGAGTTACAATTTCTAGATCAGAAAACATGCAAATTGTTCATCACAGAATCTGCATTAACTTTAGTTGACTCCATCAAATTTAGTAGCGCTTCACCGATTAATATATAACCAAGACATCTTAATGAGAGATTGGTAATTTCTGAAGTAGCAGGCCAATTTCATATGGGCAAGTTAAAACACAATCAAGCATTCATCAAACCTTGAAAACTTCAGAACTTGCATGGGTTGATAAGGCAAGACATGTTCCATATCACCGAAAGCCGAAAAAGTATGAGAAGAAAAAACCTATGAGGTTCTAGGAATATTGAACCGGCACAAGATGATGCTCAATAAAGGATTCATCTCTTTGGCATGAGTACCCCACATCATAGTATGATGAGCCCATTATAACACCTAAAGCAACTCTATGAAGCACCAAGCTAAAGAAATTCATGGTGACCTGAGAATAGCCTTACCGTTGAAACCAAAAAAGAAAAAGAACAGAAATTAATGTAGAAAAAATTATTTACACAAAATTATCTTATTATTGTAATATAAACAAACGTTACCTTCTTTTCCTCACGAGAAGAGTTTGTGTCATCTTTGATCTCTCCAGAGTTTTTAGGTGCACCTTTTGAGCCAGCAGCGGGCATCCTTACTTCCTACCAATAATGTTCAGTTGCATAGCTTATCATCCCATACTTATCAAAAGTTCATTCAACTTAGGATTAGCATGTGTCTGAACCAAATTGACGTGCCATAAATGAGATTTAAACTACGATCCACTCAAATGTGAAGGACTCGGTAGGGAAGAAGATCACTAAATAAATCAGAACATGTAAGGCTCCTCCTTCTCATTAACTCAATACATAAAAAGAAGGAAAAAAAAAACATTTCCCTTAGTTTTTTTCGTATCAACGGTCTTACCAGGGACTTAACCGTGTTTTTCAGTTAATTATATAAGTTAAAACCCCTCTTAAACAACTAAAAACTTGAATGTCTCTACCCTCAAGCACTCGCATGCACACACACAATTCCCTTGAATTTCCTTGGATACCAACCAAATCAACATCAAACTCAAAAACATGCAAAATCCATCAAACCAAATACTACAAAGGGTAAAATTTCAGCTAAAAGATTCCAACTTTAGACAATAGGGAACTAAAAGATCACAATGCTAGGCATTATAATCTAGTATAATCAATCATCAAAAACCCACTTCACCTTTACACCCATTAACCAAATTTAATTAAGTTCCCGTATAAAAACGGAGACAGATGACATCAAAAGATGGAGACTTTGCTTGCGTTTTTCACCTGTACGACAATGACATCAGGATCAATGTCAGAGACAAACTTTGAAAACCCAGGCCAGTTGTTCTTGACTCGAAGTAGCAAGCTATTAGCATTCCAAGTAATGAACTTTAATGGCTCTTTCTTCATGGTATTGCCATTGTTGTTGGTCTCCTCTGATTCTGAAGCCTCTTTCTTTTCATTGTCTTCTTGGTTGGTGGACAGTGTTGGTTTCTTTGCAGAACCATCTTTCTCTATTGGCTTGAAAAATCGCTTCATTGTTACAGGCTCAAAACTCAAAGTACACTCTCACAGGAAACCAAAAACCCCATTCACACACGCGTATAGTAAATAAATAAATATCCCAAAAAAAAGAGAGGACTATCCAGGTTAGAGAGATAATGGGCCCTGGAGAAGTATGTAGGCCTTGCAACTTCATTTTAAGAAATGGGCCTCACAGTGCTAAAATCTGGACTATATTGATTATTAAGCCTATACTGGAAATCTTTCTCAGCTAAAATCTGATTGTGGAACAGTAGAAGACAGACGAAGTTGAAGAAAACAAAGAACAAGGAAAGAAAGAGTAGACTATAACCAGTGAACAACAATTCACTTTCATTTGTCTTGGGCTTGCATGGTTGCATTGAGGAGCAGGATGACGATGCCAGTTTTTTTTTTTTTTTATGATTAATGATGTGTTGTTTAATCTAGAACTCAAATCCTAATCCCTCTTGTTATGTAAAGGGTACTAATGATAGTACTGTGCTCCCTCTTAAGAGGCACTACATCAACAATCAGTAACGTTTCATGGTAATGAATGGCTAGCCTCGTGTTTTGTTATCCTACTGTAACATGTAATATATAATTATGTGTTAATTATCAGCTATGAAGCAAGAATAATATGATACTGAATTCTGACTAGTCTTGGTCAATGACAAGTTAAAATCCAGGACTTGTAATCTTCGAAGAAACTTTCAAAGGAGGAGAAATAGTCCAGGAAATTGGACTCAAGATAAAACAACTGCTTGAAGAATCACTCAGAAACTAGATAAACTAAAAGGAAATGAGGGCAGAGAACATTGCATAGAGTTTCCTGGAACTAGAACAGGAAGGGGTTTTGATTTTTATTTCTAGTTGTAGGATTGAAAAAAAAATAGACAGTTGATTTTATTACAAGATGCATCCTCCGTTACATAACCAGTCAAGATACTCAGCTGATGTCCATCAAGGTCCAATTCTTGTTTCAGGAGTTCCAAACCCCAAAATCCTATACACCCTTATGCTCCACATATGGCCATGAGGCACGTTCGTGTTGTAGCAGGGAAGTGGTCCACTGGTCTTTGCCTTTGCTCTGATAATCCTGAAAATTGTGAGCATGTTTAAAACTTAACTAGATTCTCCAGTTTTCTAGCTAAAACTATCAAGTATCGTTACTTAATTGTAGCCTTTTCTTTAGTTACTAACTAGCACTTTAATTTCTTAGGTGTGATCACTTGCCTTTGTCCTTGAATCACATTTGGACAGATTGCTTAAATAGTGAATAGAGGATCCACAAGTAAGCCAGGCTAATCGATCAGCTGATTTTAATTCTCTAATAAAGATTTTCTTTCTTTTTTTTAAAATTTCTTTCATGGCATAAACTGCATGTTTACTGGGTGGAATTGCAGCATGTTTCATGAGCGGAGCAGTATATGCGTTGCTGATGTGTTTTGCTGCTTTTGCATGCTTCTACTCCTGTTGCTATTGCTCAAAATTAAGGGGCCAATATGACTTGTAGGAGGACCCTTGTGTGGATTGGCTAGTGCACTGCTGCAGATATTTATAAGCTTTCTGTTTCCATTAGCCTTCGAAAAAATACAAGTAAATAAACTTGTCAGAATGACTCTTGCCGTTAGCCCCTCCTCGGCTACCAGTTGTTCACCGACAGATTGTTGTGTAGGAAAATGTTAAACACCTGAAAATGTTGGATGACAAACTTGGTCTACATTTACTGGTCTTTATATTCGTAAACTTCACTAGCAAAGTTTGTCCAGAGAATTATACAAGTTTACATTTAGATACCATGAAAGACATGTATGAACATGTTGGTATTTTATGACTCACCGACTTTCTGATTTTCTTTCATTAAATCTGATCTCCAATTTCTTGGTTGGATGACAATTATGGGATCAAAATGAAGGCAGGGAAGCCAATATGGTTAGACAACAGCATGGAATTACAATAGCTCCAACCGAGACCCCAGACATGACAAGAGGACAGATACCACAGTTCTAGCTTTTCTCCCGGCAGCAACAAATGCTACCAATACTGCTGCCAATCTCTTATCTGCTTTTGTGCCTGCACTTGCAAAAGTTTAGCCATGACGTTATCAGGAAAATCTGCCAAGATACATGTCGACTGAGATACGAACTTGTCAATTGACTATGAACCTCCAGGAACAAAGCCTGTGAACTACTTCGGTGGAATTTATTCTCACAAACTGCAGTAGCATTCCTACATGCAAATATGAGCTCCATGGAATAGGATGATTAGGTACAAATGAAGCTGTAAAAACAAAAACAGAGATTGACAGAGAAATTTGTAATATTTGTCGTGACTACTGGTGATAAGCTTCTTCACTGCAAACGCTTTACATGCCTGGCCCAATTTACCCAATTAAGTCTAGAGCAACTAAAAGCTTCTTCTTTTTTCCTTGAAAACCTTTTCTGACGTTCCAATTGCTATTTGAATGTATAAAAATTGAACCTCTTCGGGTTATTTCACAGAAAAAATTGAACTTGCTAATAGTATAATTTTGACATCTGCAACTGAAAGCAATATAATTTGCTGCGGAAAATACCCAAAATCTCATAAGCATACAAGTCTATATTGGAAATAGTAAGAGAGAATATATTTGCTCCTTCTATCTGCCGCATTTGATTTCTACTAGATCAGAATGCAGTTACCCTCTGCTTCCCCAACAACAAAGAAAAAACATTAAAGAAAAAAACATAAAGTTAAATGCAGCAGCTTGGAGTCGAAATAATTATCTAAGAAACTCAGGTTCAATATTTTAGTTCTTCCATCTTGGCGACACTCTCTTCACGTAACATAAAGTTAAATACAGCAGCAGCCTGGGAGTCAAAGTATTTATCTAAGAATCTTCTTTCTGCTTTTTTGATGCGCGCTCATTATTTGAGTTCTTCACTTTAGCTTCACGGCGCTCTCTCTTCACCCCTTTAGCTTTGTTAGGTAGCGGCATCTCTCCAACCTAAAGAAACAAAATCATCCACATCACAAAACTTAATAAAAGAGAGGTTACAATAAAGAGACGCAATTTAAAACTAAACATGGCTGCTGGCCATGGGCAAATAAGGCCACATCTAGCACGAGATCAGATTCACCCCACAACAATCCTCGCAATGAATAAATGTTTAATTACCTTTTGATCAGGTACATAAATCTTTCCAAGCTTCCCTTGTAGAGCATCTTTACTAACATTTTTAATCTGCAAGCAAAAAACTGGCAACATTAACGAAATGCCATTTCATTCTCAGATGAAAAGGGGGAAGTATTTAGCTAGCTAACCTTCTTATGAAGCTTATCTTTAGCAGTTTTCATGGCTTCTTTCCTTAAGCTTTCATTAGGAAGACGATGACGACGAACTACAAAATCCATGGAAGGGCCGATTTCTACCAGTTCTATCCTTGGGACTATTGTGCCAGACTTTTTTAGCCGCATTGCACAGTGAGTGAGGAACACCCGATTTGAAGATATAGCTGTACATACATAAACACGGCCCAGCCCAGCAAGATTCAAATTATCCACAACCTGCATGAATTGGGTCAAAGCTTATTTAGTTATCTTTTAAAATTGAGAAAGGAAGGAGCAAAGGTAGAAGAAACAAACCTCTCCCCTTAAAAGCTCAAGCAAAACCTCCTTCAGATGTTTCAACTCATCTACACTCTCAAATAATTCTCCACTAAAAACAATGAAAGGTTTTGATCCTGCTTGTGGAGCTAGTTTCTTATCATAAGTGAAGGAATCCATTCGTTTAAAATTTTCAACCCCAACTTCTATAAGATCATATATGTGGTGGTCATATGTTCGCCCTATGACAAGATTGTCAGGACGTTTCTTTGAGGTGGAACCATACTGCAAAATACATTCCAAGAGACATATTTAAGTAGATGTGGCAATATCACATTTTCCAAGGAAATAAAAAATATGATGCAAAGAAAGCAGCAGTTCATTTCTAAAATCAACAATGAGCAAATTCCATTACTCACTCAGATAAAAAAACAAGCAGGGAAAATATGCGACAGTGGAGAGTTACATGTAAAAATAGGTGGAAATTGAACAACAAAGCAATTCCAACAACAGAAAATACACATAGCCATGTTGCTATAGAAGATCATGTCGAGTAATTTGCATAGAATATATAACGCACAGTATCACAAATTCATGAACCCAATAAAAGGCATACATTCAGCAAATAGCAAAGGAAGAAACAAAATAATAAAAACCAGCAAGTATCTTAAAAAAACTAGAGCCACTTTTAAAGACAATAAAAAACGTTTCACCTATCTTAAAAAACTTACTATCTTATGTAAAGAAAATCATTTCAACACTTTAGCAGCATTCTGAAATCACCTCAAATTGCCTCACTGCCTTCGAAACTAAGCATCAATGTCAGAAAAAAAACAGCACCATTCCTATTCCTCAATATCCTAATCATATTGAAAACAGAGAAAACGTCCAAATATCCGTCCTTGCATAACCTACCACACTCATATGCCAATTTCCACATCAAATTACTACAGTACTCATCTTCGAGCAATGCATGCATAAAAACAAGATTGATATCCAATTCAATACAATTAAAACAAAAAAATGAAGTAAAACCACAAAATACAATACATATTTCTAATTGAACAAAGCTTTGGCACCAAACTCACCACAAAGATACTGCAATCGGTTTTCATAGAAAAGAACTCGATATCCAATTCAATACAATTAAAAAAAAATGAAGTAAAACCACAAAATACAATACATATTTCGAATTGAACAAAGCTTTGGCACCAAACTCACCACAAAGATACTGCAATCGGTTTTCATAGAAAAGAACTCGATATCCAATTCAATACAATTAAAGCAAAATGAACTAAAACCACAAAATACAATACATATTTCTAATTGAACAACGCTTTGGCACCAAACTCACCACAAAGATACTGCAATCGGTTTTCAAAGAAAAGAACTCCAAAGAAGTTTCGCCACCGGACTCAAAAGGCCTTATACTGTCATTCTTACGCGTATATCGAATTGCGTTATCTCTCTTGAGATGATATATTTCACTCAATACAGTATTCAAAACATTGCTTGTTTTTGTTCCTTGTAGTATCAGTGTCTTCTTCGCCAACTCAACCTGCATTAAACACAAAAAAGGA
>Ga0307509_10006908_pt1 | contig 15068 bp, 15 predicted proteins | sample 10_EM_MG_FD_202245 | JGI IMG/M metagenome (GOLD analysis project Ga0307509, IMG submission 202245) | Populus trichocarpa ectomycorrhiza microbial communities from riparian zone in the Pacific Northwest, United States - 10_EM | ecosystem: Host-associated > Plants > Roots > Unclassified | place...
CAAGTAACGCAAAGTCAGGACGCAACGTCGATCCGACGTTGCGTCCTGATTCGCGATTAGCGTTCCGGCGTCAGGTGCGTCAGACGCACGGAACGCACGGAACGCAAGGTATTATTTTTGCTGATGAAGGGCAGCCAGGGAGTTTCCCACCAGGAAAGAACGGTTGAGTTGGGCGGTAAGCGGGTCGAAATATGGTGCGAAGGCAGCCGCGGGGGTGGTAGGGTCGGAGACGCGAAGAGTGACCGAACCCCTGTCATTGACCTTGGTTGTGACAGCGAGGGGGAGAGTGCAGTTTGCATCCCTGAGGACGCGAGCGGCGGTGTCGGGCAAGGTAGCAGCGATCAGGAGAGACTCAAGGTGTTCAATGGGGGGGGAACGAGGAGCAAAGAACCTTCTCTCAGCCATAGGGACTGGGTTTGGCTTTTGCAGAGCAGGGACCGTGTTGACAACGGCGGCGACTTTTGAGGCCGTTGTAGAGTTCTTATTTTTCTTGTTCCCTTTGGTGACACTGGACGAGGCCGCCTGGGCGTATGAGGGTTGGGGCTTAGGCAATTGGGGTCAAGATGATCCGAGATGAAAGAGGAGGACTCTGGGTATTTGCCGTAGCGAAAGGCGCCGGCCTCCCACGAATCAGGGAATCTGATAGCATAGGCGCAAGGGTCTCCATAGAAGACTCGTGCCACTGGGCCGTATCGGGGGATTTCCGGGTCGAAGCCCGTATTATTGTTGGTCTTTGCAGCGGGGGCGCGAGGTCTGAAGGGGGGGCTGGGGGTGGGGCCGCTGGGTGTGTAACAACACCAACCGGAGGAATAGGCTGCCGAGGTGTGGCCGAGGGTGCAGGGGGGGCCGAGCTGACTCTATGTGACAGGTCACGAAGAGTGGCGTGGATCGGGGAGAGCACGTTTTCCATCGCTGGGAAGGTGGAGAGGATTGGGAACGTAGACTGGACGGTGGCAAGCTGCGTGCTGATAGTATCAAGTTGTTTGGTCATGAACGCAAGGGCGTTGAGCGAGGAGCAGAGGCAAGGGATGAGGATAGACTCGCCGTCAGATAAGTCGTTGAGCTGCCTATCGTTGGGGATGGGGATCTGGTCATGTGAGAAGCGTAGTCTGTCACGCGTTTCGTGAAGGAACTGGCGTTGGAGCAGAAGGTTCTGAGAAGGTTCTTCCACTACGGAAGAGGACCTCGAGGAGGGGAGGGAGGGAAACACCATGGGAATGTCTGCAAGATTGTCCATCGTGAGGACGGGAGATCAGGGATGCGACGCCTGAAAAGGTGGCAAGAAAGGGGGTAAAGGGGGGATCGTGGACTGAACGACGTGGTGTTGTTATTTCAAAGACTGGAGGTCTAGAGGGCGCAGAGCGTGAAGGAAATCAGCGGCAGAGCCCCCCTTTTATACAAAGAAATCATAGCCCAGCCTTTTGCCGCCCTACTCATACCCCAGTATGAGTTGCATATCTGCGTAACCAAGGAAACAATACAATTTGTCGCAATCCTTACAAACGAAATCCCTCATAGTAACCGTGTAACAAAAGAAAGAACACCAAAGTTATCCCAACAAGTATCTCACCAGGGGACCGTGAGACAGTCAGCTAGTGAGTGAGGGAGTGATTGAGCCAGTGTCTGAGTGAGCGACCGAGCCAGTCAGTGAGTGAGCGATTGAACGAGAGCCTGAGTGAGTGACCCAGTGAGTGAGTGATTGAGCCAGTGCCTGAGTGAGGGACAGAGCACATACCTGAGTGAGTAACCAAGCGAGTGCCTGAGTGAACGACTGAATGACTGAGCGAGGGAGCGATTGAGTGAGTACATGAATGAGCGACTGAGTGATTCAGCAAGTGAGTGAGAGCGCGACTGAGTGACTGAGCGAGTAAGAGACTGTGTGCATAAGTGAGTGAGCAAGTGAGCCACCGAGCAATTGAGGAAGTGAGTGATTCAGTAACTATCAAATGAAACACAATTATTTTATCAAGGTTAGCCTGAGAAACTATTGCCCCTTTCGGCAGCCACAACGGCAGCCAGCCGGCATGGCATTGACAAAATAACATTGTTGATATATTCAACTCATAAATGCTCACATTCATCATCTCCAATTGTCCGAATCGTGCCATCCTAATAGTTCCATCTGATTCTAGCCTTCACTCGTGCTTTCATATAGGTCTATTCCTGTTCAATGGGGTTTAGATCGAACGAACATAGAGCAAGACGAATTCGTTCAAAGCCATTGTCCAAGGCTTCTGCGATGTTGTACTCCTTAGCATGTGACTGAGCTCCATCCTCCAAGAAATAGAGTAGCTCATATCGTCTAGATATTTGGGCAAAGAGGAAAGGGAAAATCTTAGCCTGAAGAATGCGTTCCGGCAGAGATACCAGTCAACTTGAAGGCTGCCTTTCCGCTTGCAGCTTCGTGTTTTTGTTACCGGAACTGTATGCAGCTCGCCCAGAGAGGTAAAGTAATGGTAGTCTTCCGTATCCATGCCAAAATCTCGTTCAAGATGACCAATGGCAGCCTGTCTTTCTGCTTTTGTCTCAATTGACGTCGCAAAGAAGTAATATGGAAGCTCTCACCCTGCATCTCCATACATGATCCTGCCCCAAAACATAACTGCTTGACCTTTTGGAAACCGCTTATCAAGATTTTGGGAACGATATTGCTCTTCAGCTCTCCATAAAACACCTCTTGCATGTGCAGAGCGAAGTGCACTTGCTTCAAACAGGGACTGATCAGTAAAAAGAACTTTTGTGAAATCAAAATTGCGGAACTTGATGGCCCAGGCTAGTCATGCAGCTTTGGCATTCGCATTCAAAAAGGGCATTTTGGTAGGGCGGCAGCTGTGGATACCATCTGAGTTCAAAATATTTGAGAGCGTGTTACTGCAAATTTGCAGTCCAGATTCACTCACTAACTCATGCTGTGTTTTGCCGCAATGCAAAGAGTCTTGCAAAGCAATCTCAATAACTCGCTTCTTCTCCTCCTCAGTCAGTGCTTGATTCTGGCCCTTGATTGGTGTAGGTCTTGGATGAAGATTTTCTTCAGAGCATGGATCGGGAATCTTCGTTTCAAGCATACGAAGAGTAGAAAACCTGATAATGTCTGAGCAGGTAGAGAGAGGAATATTTGTAGCAGCAGCTATCTCCTGTAAGGAAAAACTTCGATTGCCACAAAGATTTGCACGTCCGACAATCTGCCCCCGCTTTGCTAAACAGGTTGTTGGTCCTCGCTGTTTGGCCAACATCTTTTCTGCTTGACACTGATCTCAACCTGAAGGACTCGGAGACGCTGATCCTCGATTCTTTCCTCTTATTATATTCCTTTCATTCCAGCTCCGAGTCTTACACCAAGCAAATATTCTTTCTCGTCATTATGAGAATCAGTTAGACTATTATCACCATGATGATGATTGTCAGCTGCATTATCCTTCTTCAATTACATCCGTCATACTACACAAGATCTCTTATCATTTTCACGTACTTTCCAATACATTTTTAGCAACCGTATTCCGAATACGCGATGAGATTGCAAGTACAGTACCGACAGTAGTTACCTCTCCAGGCAGGAAAAGAAACGCAGCATCAAAACCATGCTACAGCATCCCTCACGCATCCCCGATGCTGTTCCAGAACGAGTGACCATTCTTAGCGCGGACACACCAGTAGAGCAGACTAAGGGAGCGCTTTGCAAACATCACACCAGATAGTCCTGCACATCCCCCCAACAACCAATTCCATACTTTAACACGAATACCAGCCACTCACCTACCAAAGCGAAACCCCCCTCAACACCGCGCGCCAGCCACCTTTTCGAAAACTCAGAGAAGTGTTAACAGAACCAGTATTCTCCTTGCAATCCCAAGAGAATCCAAGCCACTTCTCCCAGCTAGTCAGCCCCGGCATACCCATAATCCAAAGATCAAGCCAGCACCATATCTCTACTACCCCCACCAAGTCAGAAACATCCGCTTAACCGTCTCCACTCTTTACATTTCATTATCGGCGGGCCAGAGAGGGCAGGGAAGACGGGAGTGCAAGGGATCTCTCTAACCAGGCCCTCATGGCTATTATATATGTTTACATTTTCCATCGCACCGTAATATTGTCGTAGTACTATACATCCCATCCGAGCGCGGGACTCACCCCTCCCCTGCTCAAGTCGCTACTATAGATCGATAGCCCCAAAGCCTCGGATCACCGCTGCACCGGGAGAAACCCTACCATGGTGCCTGAGGTTTCCTTCGTCCGGATGCCGTGCTAGAAGCAGTTAGGTTCCGAGATTCGGGTCGGTTGGCCGGGCAAGCTGTTCGAGCGGTGGCAGGCAGAGCACAGGAAGCTTCCTTAGCATATGGTACGGGATGGGGAGTAATTAGGTGCCGAGTGTTTCTACGGGGTATCTATGCCGGCACTGCAAGTACGGTAGCCAGTCAAAATACTGTGTGCCTGACAGTGCAAGACCCGCTAATGTTCCCTCAAACACCTGCTTTGTCCTGGACGGTGCAGGCTAGCCCATCGGATAGCAGTAACTTTCACCCTACCAAGAGAATCACGCACACACCCACACTCAAAAGGACAAAAAACCCCAATTTAAAATCCTCATAAATTCTTAACTTGTACAATCTCACCAAACCATCTGATCTCACCAAACCATCATCCCGCATACCTTCCCCGCCAAAACACATCAAAATGAGAGTATTAAAATACAAGTATAGTATAAAGAACGTCACCGCACCATACATCCGCACCCCAATTCCACCCACGCCAATCCCAACGTACGCACCAAGTCTAAACATGCCGGGAAAAAGTAGAAAAGCAAATCTGTGGTCGTTTTTCGTCTTTGGAGTTTCGTACATTATAGATGATTTCCGCCGAATAGAGTGCGAGCGTTAGAAAAGAGCGAGAGAGAGAAAAAGGACACATGTGGGGCCGAGAATGTGGAAAGAGGGGAGGGGAGGAGGGGTATAAACTTTCCCGAGATAATCCAAAAAGGAAACAAGACAAAAGGAAACAAGGGAAAAAATGAAAGGAAAACGAAAAGGCTGGACCAAATGTATTGACGTCAATAAATCAAAAGAGCAAGAAAAAGAGAAGGGGCTGAGGCGAAAGCTGACAAAAGAGAACCTACAACTCTACCCCAGTTCCACTGAAGGAGCCGCCTCCCGCTATGATAAATTCCAAACACGCGTAACAAAGGGAAAAAATCAACTTTTTTTATACCAGTTCATTTACTCCCTCTTGAGCCAGGCGGCGGTGCCTGGAAACTCACAGATCGCGGTGTTGGCGGCACCGCGCCGAGTGCCAATGCTGGACTTTGTAGTGGGGGTTCGACACCCGGTTGCCGCGAGCCCTGCGAACTACCCGGAGGAGTAACGATAACACTAGGATTAGCTCCCGTCGCATCATTCTCTTCAGTCACCTCGGGTGCCTTATGTGGAGCCGTAGCGTAATGCCCGGGAGGGGGCCTCATGAGCACTGGAACTGCCCGGCCCTCCTCCAGATCCTGGGGTGAGGTCGTAGAGGTCAATCTGTTGTATGCGGTGTTTGCATTTGTTTCTGGGTCGTTTGTCGCTGCGGCGGCGGCTTCCTCAGCTTGCTGTTCGCGGAGCTTGACGAGCCATAGTTCACTGCGTGCCTTGTCACGGATATCCATGGATTTACGGAGGCGGTGTTTGGAGGTTAGTCTGTAAAAGGCGAATGCGTAGACGGCGATCGAGATGGTTTCGACCACGATCTCGATAATGGCGCAAACGAGGACCCAATCCTGGCTTCTTGTTAGTGTCTTTTGGGCGGAGGCGAGAAAGTAAGGGAGTATTACCTGTTGACGACAAACGAGACGATAGTTAACTTCCTGCTCGAAAAGCTTCCGTCTATTATTGTCCTTGCAAGCCCATCCCCACAAATCCTTCCCATTGGAGCTATTACGACTACCCTGCATGATACCGGCTGCTATAGCCCAAACCACGATGGTGAAGATGAACGTTCCGACGGCAAAGACAGTCCAATAGACAGCAACCTTCTCGGCCCGTTTGTGCCCGCCCCGCCAGTAAGAATACATAATATAGAGTGAGATTACCAGCGACACGCAAGCGATACACAAAACAGTGATTTGTGGCCATTGAGGGGTGTTAATAGCCCAAGGTGGGAGATTGTTACGGGGAGGTAGAGCTTTTGTCGCATTGAAGATTGCGAAAGTTGAAGCGATAAGGGCAAGAACAACGAGGCTGCAGGCACAGTTAACACCTCGGAGGAGGACTTTAGCTAACTGAATTTTCAGTTTAACAGCCTGCAAATTTTATCAGCATCCCGGTTGTCAAAAGTCACAGGCCGGCGAGAAACTCGGTCGCCAAGCGACATCCTGTGGCTCCGGGGGGGAAGGAGAGGGGGCAACCAACCAAATCCTTCTTGTCGTATTTCCGAACCGTCTCGTCATACTTGGAAACATCGGCCTCCTCTTTAAACGTTGGAGTCTTCAAAGCGGGAGTCAAAGGGGTCATCGGCACAGCGTATCCACCATCTGCCGTCACCATCCTCGGCGTCCGGGGCGTTGGCTCAGGAATCGCACCGACCTCCCCGTTCACCGCACCCGTCGAAGTCGAGTAACCACCCACGGGAGCATAAACCGTCTGCGAAGTGTTCGGGTACTCTGAGTACTCCTGCACCGTTGAAGGCGGCGTAACCGACACAGTAGGCTTTGGCTCGGCCGAAGGGAGAGGCGGCGGAGGATATTCCTGGGCCGTGCCGACAATAGCGTATTGGAGTTGCTGTTCACGCGTAGATGCCATTATGGGTGCTTGCGAGTCCGCAGGGGAACTTGGAGATACGGGAGAGACGTGGTCCACGCCGTGCGGTAGATCGGTATTCATGGTATTTACTCTTGGTTGCGAACTGGGCCGATAAAAGTCCTCTGGCTCGGATGACTGCTGGGTCTGCTGGGGGAGGGCATTCCCATCTACGGGTGAGTAAGGCATGGGCTGGTTTTGGTTGACAGGTGAGGAAGACATAATTCGCTGTAATGCCAGAGGCCTTTTTTTGGCTGCTTAAGGCGGCGGAGCAGGGGGGGGGGGTGTCACCGAGCGTGGCGAAAAATTACTACTAATGATAAGCGTAAAAACGACCCAGGGTAAGTCCGGAAGGTGCGTCTCAGTGTGTTTGGGGGGTGTGTTTCCAGCGGTTCGCTTCTGCCGACAGGGGAATTATTAGAGAGGTGTTAAAAAATTTATTGCGAGACGTTACGAGCACAGCTCTAGTAAAAATTCTCGTCCGTGATAAGGGAATATTAAGGAATGTATGCCTGGCCACGAAAGTAAAGTAGTTGGGGGAGGAGGGAAGAAGAAGGGAGAGAGGGAGGGAGGTGAGGTGAGGAAGAGGGAAGAGGAGGAGGATAAGTATAGAACAAAGCGTGAAGGGCAGAGTGGAAGAGGAAGGGGAAGGGAGAGGAAAGGAAGAGATGCAAGTGGGCGGAAATAGTGACAATCAAATATGTTGGTAGGATTGGAGGGATAGGGATGGGAGAGGGGGCGGCGTGTGTGTCGGAGGCAGGAGAGCCAACCGACCAACCAACAGCCGGAGGGATGGATCAAGAAATGGGAAAAATGTGGGAAACTCAGGAACCCAAACCAGACTCACATTGCTGATGCTGCCGGGGCACGCACATTAGAAGAGTTAAAGCCAAAGCCTTTCCAATTAAGAGAAGATGATAAAACGATGAAGGACGGATGAGTCCCGGGCACGCAGGGCCGAACGACAGCAAGAGAAGACAGCAAGACACGGATACTTGATAATATCAACAGGGCTCAGCCAATGAAAAGGGCCGGGACATGGGAATGCGAATAGCAATGGGGAAGGAGGGAGCGGAGTGGAAGGGAGAGGAAAGGGAAAGCGGTGAGGGAGGGGATGGATAATGGATGGATGGATGCGATGATTGTCCTTTGCCTTGAGCAGGTGAGTGCGGGGCCGCAGAAAGGAAGGAAGGAAGGAAGAAAGAAAGAAAGAAAGAAAGAGCTGTAACATAAAAGGAAGTCCCTCTGAATGGCTCTTGGGTTTTTCCACTCCCCTTCGATTCGGTATCATGTGTAGACTGGTCGTCAGAGGGGGGAAACAGTCCAACTACCATACGGTAATCCTCTTTGCCAACCAACCAACCCACCAACTCTCTCAGCGGTGTCATACTGAAAACGGTACGGATTCTTGAGCAGAGTGTCGAGTGTTTTTGCGGTGGGTGGGTGTGTGTGAGTGCGAATCCCTGTCATCCAATGGCCGTGCGAGAAAGATGACCCGCAGTTGGCTCTGCCAATCAGGGGCAAGGATCTAGAAGCGCCGGCAGCGGCTGGAGACCGAAGCGAGCGAGGGCCAGTCAGTCGTTGGCAAGAAGACTGGTTATTGTAATTCAAGCCTCATACCAAATTCATTCGTTCCTATGCACAATTGCCGGGAGAATGGAGGTTGATCCACTCGTTTTCGCCTCCCGCTAAACCGGGAAAAGATACACCAATTTAGGTCGTGCTTCTAACTCAATCCATCATACGAGGGTACCGTGGCAGAAAGAAAGAGATGGACAATATCCAATTCTCGCACCAGCAAGCATCTCCCAGCCAATCAATTCCCCAAACTCGCACAATGGTGTGACAGCCCGACCAAAAAGGGTATCCCAAATCTCTCCTCTCGCACATCACGCAACCAGAGAAATTATCCCTTTGGGCTCGTGAGCTCAGTAGCCATTCGAGCTCACAAGCCAAAGAGTCTCCTCGTACCATACAGTGCTATCCTGCCCTGAGATGAAGCACCGCCACACTTTCAAGGCTTCCACGAGAGGCTCTTCAACCAACAGTGAAGGCCACCGAGGAGGATGACGACGACTCCTACTTGGACCCACCTCCTCCCTCGCCACTCCAAAAACCGGGACATCTCGATCGCTCGATTGATTAATTGATTAACGCTCCCTCGCCAAAAAAAGCACCCCTTCCATTCAGGCTGCAATAGCCAAATACCGGTAACCATGGGCAATCTCTCTAATCAGGGTACAGGGCAGTACCGGTTGCCTACTGCACTCGTATCATATGTGTAATTAGGCAGATCCAGATCCGCCAAGAATCCTCCAAAACTCTATTCCAAGCCGAGGAACAGGAAACGAATCCAAAAATAGCTGGGTGGCGTAACACAACAAACCACAAATAACACTCGGACCAAGCCAAAAGAATCACGGCCAAATACCGCACATCAGGCAATTCTATAATTAGTCCGCTTTTTAATATCCCATCCCGACAATAACACCCAAATCGGGGGCAATTTACTTGCAGATATTTTCCCCGGAAACAGTGTTTCGTTTTTTTATATCCGCTCTTCCACACAAGGCAGGCAGGAACGCATCCTGATTATTATTTTTTATATACTGTATCACCCGTTTGATAGAGTTGGCCGTTCGTTGAATTAACCCTGCCTATCCTGCGGATGGATGGATTAGATACCTGAATTGAACACTGTAACAGTGTCGCCCATTTTCCATCAGCCGCCCCGCTCATCCATCATTGGCAAGGCATGATATGATATGTTTCCTTCCACTTATCGCGCCATTGGTACTGGGGTTTGCTCAATCAATAAGTGCGGTAAGCAAGTGAGTGAATAAAAGGAAAGGTCGTGGGCCTTGCTGACAGCGCCGATCCGAGGCAATCCATGTGCTGACCTGACATCAGCATCTTATATACTGGTAGAAGCACAAGCACATTCACAACTACGTAACGGTGCCATACTGATATCAGGGAATGCGATATCCAAGTAACACACAACCGTTTTTTCTGCTACCAGTCGCATCCGTCGAATGCCAAACACTTTTGAAAAAAGCTCGATAGAGCCACGTCATGACGGGGAAGATTATGATACCGATACCGTAATCACGACCGACTCACTCTTTACAAAGCTCACCCCGCTTTCTTCTCCACTAGCTAGCTGCTGCACATGGTGAAGGTTTGTAATATCGCGGAGAGCTGAAGCACCGATAACCGTATTGCACAGCAGCCACACTAGTCCAAGTTTGTCCGTAAGCGTGATATACCCACACCGAGTTCATTCCAGCCCCTTGTTCCTTGGCCACCATGGTAAAACAAATGATCCTACAAGACTTTAACCCAGCCACTTTTCTTGGCAACCTCCATCCACTAAATTTACCTCGACAACAACTTGCGGGAAAGGATCCAGTTTCTCCCGGTTTCATCTATCATGGGGAGTCACTCGAATTCGCATCTATCCAGCCTGGCAGCTAGGACAACTACCGGTATCATATGATGGATATCAACCCACACCAGCAATGGTTACCCAGAATCGAGAAAACCGAAAGAAAATAAAAAAGGCTCCTGCCACCGCTGGTTTGTTTCCCTGGAATAGGGGTGCAGAGAAAGAAAAAAAAAAACCACCAATTCTTCCACACAGGAACTCGCCCCGACGTAGGACTCGGCACCATAGGTACGGTGCTGCTACAACCGCGAGGTCTCCGAAAAAGTAGGGATTAAAGAGGTGTACTACTGTACTAGTGTACATGATAAATAAATAAAATTACGGATAAAGAGAATCAAATCTAAGCCTGTAAAATGTACTCGTACCCTTGTCTTCCGGTAACTAACCTACAACTGTGCGAGTATAGTATGGCACAGCACTTCTCGTCCGAGTCTATTGTACTTAGTACTTAAACCCAGCGCAATTCCACGAATTTCACACTAGTAGGACACAAAGTAATTACGGGCAAACTTCTCTCTCACAAGCCTTCAAAAAAAAAAAAGGGAAAGAAGGGATAAAACTACCGATGCAGATATCCAGTTTGGACGAAAATGACATCCCTTTCGGTAACGTACTGCAGGGGAGAATCCCTTCCATTGCCGGCACGATATGATATCGTATGGTATGGTATGGTACGGGTACTACCAATAGTCTGGAGTACGGTACGGTACCCGTAGAGTGAGCGTACCAGTTATCATAGTTGATAATTCCCCCGGCCATGAATGTTCATTGCAGCTGTGGAAAGCCGTAGACTTCTATCGTTGCGTTAGACCACTGCACGAGAATGAGTTGTGATGCAACTACCCTACGGTACCGTACTCTATGTCCCCCACCCATGATGATGCACTCGATGGCGCTGGGGTGGTTGGTATCATATCCTAGTCGGCGCGTGGGTAAACACCATCCCGTGATCTGCGGTAGCCCTGCAGGGCAGGGGATGGTGCGGCCTCGGTTTGAGTGGAGCGGTAAAATCATAGTAGGGCAGTTAATGTTAATTCTTAGAGCGCAGTGCTATACGGTGTTTGCCGTGTATCGTTATTGTGCGGGAAAGTAGTCGAGTGTGGAAATAGTGCCGGACAACGAAAAGCCCAACCTCTTGTTCACTTTTTTCTTTCCTTCCCCTTAGTACGGTAGTCTAATGCGCAGAGAGAAAGAAGTATCACCTTGGCATAAACTTGTATCCTGGAATATCAGTGTGCGCGCTCACGTTCTCCCCTAGCCCCTTCAACATACCCTACCAGCACCCCCCCCATCACTCCCAAACCAATATTCCCATCATCAAAAAATAGAAACCATAGAATCAAGAGCAGTCAGTTCTAGGGAAGAGATTTTCATTTTTTCCAAATAAACTTTTTTCGTTTGTTATTATTGTTATTGTTATTGTTATTGTTATTATTGTTGGGGATTTTTGCTTGTGGCGAGGTTTAGTTTTAGTTTCACGCGCCCGGCTGCCGGCAGTGTATCATATTACCTACCGTGCCGTAAATGCCGCCACAAACTCTTTTCCATCCTTCAGATCTGACTTTTGCTGTAATACTAGAATGTATGAGACCTGCCAACCACGTGCGTTTCGTTTCATCGCTTATGATACCCGTACTGCGCTGATACATACTGTATTATATGTTGCCCTGCCGCGCGAACGAGGGCTAGGGAAGGTGGAATGGTACACATGATATGTAGCTACCGCCTAGGTACTGTACTGCGCAGTAATAAGCAAGAGGGGGAAAAAAAAAGCAACAGCGAAATTTAGTAACTGTATATATATAGGGTCTCATATGGGAAGTATTATCCAGCCTGAGACGTGGTTGATACAATTTATGCGACGGGAAAGGGTGGGGTACGGCACTTTGGGTACCTGACAGCACTGCGCAGTGCGGAGTGGTATAGTAATACTGTATAATATGTATGTATACTTGTGGTCATGGGGGATGGAGCTGGGGGATTGGTAATGGGGCCCCGGGTGTCCTGGTATATACTTATCGTGCTTTAGGGCAGTGCAGGTGGCTTTTACGGAGTTGTATGATAATATGATGGTGGGTTAGTATTTACGCCGTGGTAGATATAGACTGTGTTGGGCTTGGGGAGGTCTGGAATTTCGGGGTTTATGTAAGGTAGGTGTTCAGGTAGGGAGTTTGGGGTGAGGTGAGGTACTGTTGGGATATGGTAATGTGACCTTTGCTGGGTGAGTCTGAGCCTTGGATACTCGTGGCTGTAAGCTTTTGCGGGCATGGTGGTTGGGGAGTTTTTGCTGGGACTGATTAGATTGTGAAATTGTGGACTCTTCAGAATTGGGGGATCACCCCATGCCGGATGTGGTTCGGTAGGTTTGGGAGAAACCGAGGGAATAGGATGCCTGTGCCGTAAGAAAAGAATTGGTTAGATTCACCCGTAGGGAGCGGGATTAGCACGTGGGTAAGGGTTAGGTACAATGGGGTCGTATAATACCTCCCCATAATGAACGCCAAGGATCAAGACCTCAAAGTATTGTGCACTGATTTTCACCTATGGCAAACTGTCCTCTGTGATGAATTCGCCAGCGTGGCTCCAGGGCGCTGTTCCTTAGAGATAGAGACTCGTTGCAAGGAGATTCGTTGTGTCTACGTGCCACGTACCTCAAGACATGGTGTGACTGGGTATGATGTGAAGGTTAATGATTTTGAATACAGGTATTAGAAGAATCGCGATATCGAAAGAATGAAGACTAAGGCTTTATGGCATGTGCATGGATATGGTATTATTCCAAGTCTAACAATGTTGTGTAAGTTTAATGCCATTATCCCTCGTAATTGTTTTCTGCTTTGCGCATAAAGATTTTTGGAATTGATTTCTTCGTATTCCCTGTGGTGGCAAGGGACGTTCTGCTTCAACTTTCCATAAATTCTCGGAGTTTAGAGATCGGTTACTAGGCATTTGTACGGAATAAAAGTTCGGTGACAGGGTGTCAACACCTCTCGGGTACATTTTTGCTGGCCTGATATGGCGCTTGCATAGCTCACTCCTAGGGTTGTATGTAGCCGCGATGAATTTTAATATTTGCAACTCAACGGATAATTTTAATTTTTTTATAGAGATATTCAGTGGATTTGGGTTTACAGTCTTTATGACATTGTGTAGTTAAAGTTTAACGTGAGCCTTTTAATATTGCTAAGTGACAGTCACTAGTGGGTGCGTTTGAAAAGGTGTGTTTTATTTTTCCCGAGCATTTCATCAAGTCTTTCTAAAGAATAAGAATAACGGGATAGTTACCATGTAGGAAGTTACGTTTCTGGTTACGGTATCAGAGGTCGTGGAATTGTGTTTGTGAGTTTTTGCCAGATCACTCGGTTCTGTATTGTAGTAGGTGTTAGTATTTTATGGGTTGGACTATGTGACTGTTGTCGGGAGTGTTTGTGTGGGCAAAGTTTGGGGGAGAGGTATAAAAGAATGGCTGCCTGGCATTTTCCTCTTCACAAGACGAAGGCAAGAGCAACCAACAAAAGCAATAGCGAGATCCTCATTGACGAGAGAGGGTAGCGAACACAAGCACGACTGCAACGTTTCTCTATTTCTTTTTTTTCTTTCACACTTTTCTTGTTTTTCTACTGTGTTGGCCTTGTGAATTTGTGCGAATACTTCTTGATCGTTGACGTTGGATAGAAGGCAAACTCTAATTGGCCATCTCTTGTGTAAGAAGGTCTCAATTGACTACCTTTTCCATTGGTAGCTGGTTGTAAGTGAAGCTTGCTTAGCAGTCCCACGCTCTCTATATCATTCATTTGTACTCCTGGTGGGTTGAGAGAGCGGGTGGTTTATTAGAGCTGGGTGAGTGGGTGTGCAGGATACTGATTGCCGGGGCAGTACAGCAATCCCCTAAGAGACAAGGAAGTCCTATTCGGGGATCGGAAGACCTTTCTGGAGCAAAGCAACCTCAGTCTTGGCACAACTGGTACCATGTCTGGCCAAACACCCCTTTGGTGGGCGGCGAAGGGTGGGCACGAGGAAGTTGTGAAGATGCTGCTAGAGCGGGGAGAGGTCAATCCAGACGGGGCTGACGAGCATCTCCGAACACCACTCTCTAAGGCCGCCGAAAATGGGAATGGGGGGGTCGTGAGGATACTCCTGGGACGGCACGAGGTCCGTCCTAACGAAGCTGATGCAGGGGGCCTAACACCACTCTCACATGCTGCACGCAAGGGCCATTCGGGAGTTGTGAAGATACTACTGGAACGGCGCGATGTCGATCCCAACCCACCTGACAACCGTTGGCGAACGCCGCTCTGGTGGGCTGCGAGCAAGGGGCATGAGGCAGTTGTAAGGATACTGATAGGGCGGAGCGACGTCATGCCTGACATAGCTGAGATGTATGGGGCAACACCACTCTCTCGGGCTGCCGAGAGTGGGCACGAGGGAGTTGTAAAGATACTACTAGAGCGGAGCGACGTTAGTCCTAATATAGCTGACAAGTGTGGGCGGACACCACTGTTGCGAGCTGCCGACAATGGGCATGAGGGAGTCGTAAAGATACTGCTAGGGCGGAGCGACGTTAGTCCTAATATGGCTGACAATGATGGGGAAACACCGCTCTCTCGGGCTGCCGAGAATGGGCACGAGGGAGTGGCGGGGATACTGCTAGGGCGGAGCGATATCAATCCTGACATGGCTGACGATTATGGAATAACACCACTCTCTCGGGCTGCCGAGAGTGGGCACGAGGGAGTTGTAAAGATACTACTAGGGCGGAGCGACGTTAGTCCTAATATAGCTGACAAGTGTGGGCGGACACCACTGTTGCGAGCTGCCGACAATGGGCATGAGGGAGTCGTAAAGATACTGCT
>Ga0307509_10006909_pt1 | contig 15067 bp, 16 predicted proteins | sample 10_EM_MG_FD_202245 | JGI IMG/M metagenome (GOLD analysis project Ga0307509, IMG submission 202245) | Populus trichocarpa ectomycorrhiza microbial communities from riparian zone in the Pacific Northwest, United States - 10_EM | ecosystem: Host-associated > Plants > Roots > Unclassified | place...
TGCGTTGCAATGCTTGCTTAATCCAACACCCCCGAGACAGATAGTCCAACCGGTCGATCAGAATGCCGATTCGAGAGAGAAGAGAGGTGGATACCAGAGCATGCTACCACCAAAAGTCGAACGGGATCTGACAGAGCATTTCGCCTTCTTGGTTGCCGCAGGAGCTGGTGATACTGCGTGCTGTATAGAGGAGGAATATGTTATCGATGTCGGCAGCACGCTCAGGTTTAGGGTTGCGATGAAGGAGGGGGTCTCTCAATGGATATTGGATGGGCTTCGAGGTGTTTGCAGTGAAGTTAGCAAGCTTGCGAGGGGTGGTAAGAGCACTGCCCGAACCTAGCAAAGTATTGGAAGCCTCTTGCTCACCTTTTCACCACAGAATCATCCGAAGCCGATGTTAAGGCAGAGACTTGGCGAAGAGTCCTCGAACTTGAGCGGCCGAGGATCCATGCCGACTTGGAAGAGAGGTTTTCCAAGGGTAGCAGACCACTATCCGAGCTTTTCGAGGAATCGTTGGGCACGAAAGATGCAAACGTTACCGAATCGCTCGTCGACGAAGAAGCAAGACTGGTGCTCCAGAAAATCTACGACTTATGTACGAGAGTTGTTACTTTAGATAGAGAGAAGACCGGAAAAGACTTGGAGAGGTTACTAGACACTTGCTATCGATTTCGTGTGTCCAGAAATTTCCGAGCCTTCTTGAAATCGGTTCACAGCCGGAGACCTCTTACAAAAATGATCGAGAAGCTAGGGAGGTACAAGTCCGCCAGCGTGGCTCTGGTGACGGGAGCCAAGAAATACCCCGAGATGTTTACCAACCTCGAGGTTGAAGCAGTCCCCCAACTTGCCCCGGAAGCTGCAGCATCCATGGGATTTCATGGTATCTACGTCGGCGATGTCGCCCAAGAATTGACCGCAAATAGCGAGCAACAATGCCTGAAACGCCTTCAATCAGTTACCGACCTGAAGGGTGGAAAGCTTGCGATTCGATATCAAGAGCTTTGCCAAGAGAAGCTCACGGTACATGCCGAAATCCAGATGGTGAAGTTCTACGAAGAGAATCCACATATCGGGCGTCCGACCTTTATCGGGTGCAGCAAAAAAGCGTGCTATCTCTGCACACTTTTTATTCAGTTAGAAGGGAAGTTTGATGTGGTTACGAAGTCCCAGAGCCACTACCAACCCATCCTTCACAACAGTTGGACTGTGCCCACAATGAAGTGCTCCAGTCCCGAGAATGCGGTTATGTACACCTTTGTCGTCGACAAAATGTCCAGAATCCTGGAGGACTCGTGCAAGACAATACTCTGGGAGAATAGCAGCAAGGAGGCTAAACTTAACAACAATCACTTCACTTCAAATTTCCCGCTTACCTCACAGGTGCTTGGATTCGAGGCTCCTAGTGGTCCCTTGCTGTCGCCTGCACCGGTTTCCCGTATGGTGTCCACATTACGTGCGTCAATACCGGCGTTGCCCCGCATGGCGTCGTCCTACAATCTATCCTCCGGGGCAACTACACCTACCACTATCCCTTTGAGCCCACTTTCGCCGACATTTTTTGGGAATCTTCCTTCGCTGGGCCTCTTATCCACCCCCAGCTCGCGGGTACAGTCGCCGGGTCTGATTCCAATGGCACTTGCAAAGCTACCCAGAAGGCAAACATCAGCACTTGATATCCCGACCACACCTGTAAAACCTTCGAATCAAGCTCCGGAAATTCCAAAGTTTACTACTGCGCCAACCGTTACAACCCTCCCAGTTCCCTTTCCTGCACCTTCCCCAAGGCCACGGAGGCATACCCCGCCACCTCCAGCCCTCAAGACAGTGTTTCCCTTAACCCTTTCCGAACCCGAAGTATTCACTCCAGAACGAGAGCCAACACCTGTGATTGCTCTTACAAATACAGAACCTACACAAACAAAAGACCAAGTATTCGAAAGTGGGCTTACCCCACAGATACCAGACTCACCAGGGGGGGGAACAAGTGAAGGTTCAGAAGACCCCTTCGACCTATTAGTCCTGCCAATTCAGAAACATTCACCTCTTGTGAACTCGGCTGAATCCCCTGCTCCAACTCCAACCCCTCCCCCTCCCCCGCATCCCATGAAAAAGCAAACACTGCCCGCAAAGCCAACTACACCCCCGCCAGTTCCCCGGCCTGCATCCGGCCCTGCGCCATTACCGTCGCCACCCTCCTCCACTGGATCCCTATCAAAGCCTTGGAATACCCGTGCTCAAACTAGACAAGTTGGCCTTCCTCCCACTCCTGCGGACAGCCCAACCCCGCCCTCGGGGTCCTATTTCCCCAAGTCAGAGCCAATCCGTATCAAACCTATGGCCAACTTTTCCCGTCCCACATGTGAATTCCCACCTACACCTCCTTCCTCCTGCAAGGCTACTTCATCGATTCCGTGGCCAGCTCGGACGGAAACCTCGATGGCAACTAGCCTCCCAGCCTCAACGATTGCGCCGTCAACCTCACCTAAGTCGTTTGCTGCCATGACTTCCCGCCCATCGACACCGGCTAATCCTCCGACCCGCGCGGGCTCGTTCCGAAGGCGAGCTACAAGTCCCCCGACACAAACGCACATTCCCAGACCTTCCTCCAAGGCTTCAACAAGGCCCTCGCCACCACCACCCTCTACAGAGTATTCCTCTCCAGTTTCCTCGCTCAGGCTTGTTCGAAGGCAAACACCTCCGCAAACCGCGGCAATGGCAGTCTCAATGGCAGCTTCCACCCCGAGACTTTCCAAGTCGCCGTCGCTAAGATCTTCGCGGAGAACTCCTGTCTCAGAAGCTCAGACCGGGATGCTCACTTCTGCAATTGCCCTCGAAGCCTCTAAGTCTCGCATAGCAGCCGCCGGAACCGCGCCAGATGATAGGGTGTCTTCTGACAGCGGGCAAACCTCCTCCGGGGGTGTTGCGCTTGCTCGTTCACCAAGAACACATGCTTCTACATCTCCAGCGGCTGCGCTACACTCCGGGGCTACTCCCAACAAATCTATTTTAGCACAAGCTATCCGAGAGAAAAACGAAGTCAAGCCACCTTCCGGCACCAAACTCCCTTTCACAGCTCCAGAAGCGTTAAGCGTACCAGAATCCCCGGAGAATAACAGAGGAGATTCCATGGAGGTCCACGTTGCAGCACGCAACGAAGAGGGCGAATCACTTACCGGATCACGAAGAGGAAGTGGTGCCGAAAGCACCATCATCGAAGATAGTGTTCAAAGCAGCCTAAAGCCTCCCTCTAAACTTATGAAATTCAAGCCTAGTGCAGAGAAGGAGTTGGAGCCATCATTCATCAGAAGGCGATATGTGGAAGGCGAAGACAGGAGCTTGAAGGCAGTGGCGGTAAGATCTGCGAATAACACAGAAAACAGCGGACACCCGAGACCCCAAGGGTTGGGCGGTATACAAAGGACTAGCAGCAGAAGAAAGGCCTCACCCTCATCGCCATCAAAGCTTCCAACACCATCGCCACCGAAGGATAGCTCTTCATTCTTAAACATCAACGGAGCCCACAGAAGCACCCGTAATAAATCCGGTGGCATTGAAACTGAGTATACCCTATACCTAGCAAACCAGACCTCGCAGCCGGGACAGCCGCCACTTGGGGAGAGGCTATTCACCGGAAAGCTGAGCGATAGGAAGGGGCCAGGAGAGATCAAGCAGCGAGTAGGCTGCAGGTTGCGGACAGAATTGAGGCCAATGGAAGGAAGTGCGCGGGGTGATAAGATGAGAATCAGGGAGGTAGCCAAGAGCCTTGAGGAGATGGTGTTGGATATCTTCTTCCCGGACGCAGTATTGAGATTGGAAGTTTTCTGGGATGTATAAGGCATGAGCGCAAAAAACGGAATGATAACTATTTCATGAATTTTTTCCCCTTTCGGATGAAACTTCTTGTTAGGCGCCGCTGCAGCTTCACTTTCCTGCAAGCTTTCCCTTCTCTTTTCCTATTAGTTTTCTCGGGAAGAGGTGTTTCTAATCAGGCGTTGTATTTTTTATTTTTTGCTACTTTTTTCACTTTTTCATTCTTGTCTCCTATCAGTGCAGTTTCAAATAGTCACCAAGTCTTCTGGCAGGACTACCAGCGAACAAACAAGGCGGCGAGTATCCCGTAGGAGCAAAGTTAGTGATCATCCTGTGTGCAGAATTATACAATAATAATTGAGCAAGAGTGGAGAGGTATCGAACAAAGGAAAGAGGAAAAAGGAAGAAAAAGAAAAAAAAGTGAACCATATTGTGAACACGAAGCATTGTGAACACGAGGCACTCCTCTAGTTCTATGATGTCTTCTTTTCTGCAAACTCACGATTTATGTGTTTCATTTCGTTTCGCCCGGGAAGTTTATTCCCTGAAGCCTAAAAAGCTTTTGCCCGTGACTGGTAAGCACTATACTTTAGTATCGGCAACATACCTCAAATCAAAGAGGATCCGGAAGCAAAAAGAATAAAAGGAAGGAAAAACATAAAGCGGGGGGGGAGGGAAGGGAAGGGAAGGAAGGGCACGATATATTTCCTTACGGCATACCAGTTTCTGCTTCCGTATAGTATTGGAATCCTTCTCCCGTTTGTAGAACCTCTTGCCGTGCTGCAATCATGATTGGAGTCCGATGCTACCCAAATCAAGTAGGAAAATGAGGTGAGCAGGGGAAGCGAAAATATCATTTTTTCCCTTCATTCTCTCACACTTCCCCTTCCTTCCTCAGCCTTATGAATTAGAAAAAGGGAGACCTGAGCTAACACCGAGATCTGCAAGGCTGCTATAGCTGCAATGCGAGAGGTATGATAGCTAATATCTGATCCCAGCTACAGCAGGTGCGGATCATTCGTTGTTGATCTTGATCCTGATGCTACGGGCACGGCATTTATGTGAGTTTTGACTTTTTCTTTTATATTTCTATCCTTTCTTTCTCGCCCCCGCATCTCCTCTCCCTCCCTCCCTCCCTTCTTTCCTTCCTTCCTTCATTCCTTCCTTCCTTCCTTCCTTCCTTCCTTCCTTCTTCCTTCCTTCCCCGTTTCCCCCGTTTTCCCCTTTTTCAGCCCCACTTTGAATCCTCCCCTTCCTTTCGGCCTGCGGGTCTGGAACTCTTGAAGGCTACAGTATGAGGCAGTTCCTTCCCGAACACAGCACAACACCGCACAGTGGGAGTACTGGGTCGGACTGTGCTTTTACCGGTTAGGCCATTACCTTGAGTGAGACAGAGAAAAAGAGAAGAAAATACCTGTAGCCAAACGAAACACTGCAGACGAGAAAAGAAAAGAGGCCCCCCCAGTGTAGTTTCGAATCTAAGCAATCAAGTGGAGTGGGTGGTGGGGTTATTTCGTTCCTTGTGGGGGGGAAAAAATTAAATAGGGCCTTTTTACTTTTCTTTGCTTTGCCAACAAACGAGACAGCTAGTGATTGAGGTGGTTACCTCGTGCCGTATAATATCGCCATACCCTTACCCTTACCATGCCATAAGTTGAGTTGAGCTACCCGGGAGAGAGGGGAGGGAGGGGAGGGAGGGAGGGAGGGGAGGAGGGGAGGAGGGGGGAGAAGGAGGGGGGAAGAAGAAGAGAGCTGGGGGAGAGAAGGTGGGACTTTCGTGAAATTGATCTTCTGCATGGTGAACCCTGTTGATTGTGGGGATGGAGAGAAAATATCATTTTGGTTAGTCCAACTGCACGCTTCCACGTTTTTGGCGGTGGTAGATTTAGATTTAGATGATGCTTTCCTTTTTTTTTTTCGCTCATGCTAGGGGTGGGGAGGGAAGATCTGGATGAAATTGGGATCCCTTTATTGCTTTTGGAGGGGTTGTTGGTGGGATGTACCGGTACAGCATAGAATCGGAATTGGATTTCTATTTTACTTGTATTGTCAGAGAATGAGGGGGGAGGGGGGGGGTTGGATAGGTGGATGGTGAGGTAGGTAGGTAGGATGGATGGAGTCCGTAACTTTTTCTACGCGCAGTTTGGCTACGGTGTCTGGATCCGTAGCTACAGTACCGTATTGACGCCCGCGGCTCTTACTATCCTCCACCCTCCATCCGCTCCATCCCCCCCATTACCTTTCCTGACCCTCCTTGTTTCTCTAACGTTTAACTCCAGATCTCGCCTCTGCTCCCCTTCTCTCCCACCTGCTTCTGCATAACACAGTACAGTGCATCGATTAACGCTCTGCCACTCGCTCAATCACAATGTCTCTCTACAGAACGACTTCCCACTCCCATCCCCACCCCCCCCCCCACCCCCGTTCCCTCTCCCTTCCTCCCTCCCTTCAACTCTGTCTTCCGCCTTCCTGCCGCGCTTGCTACCTAACCGTGATCCGGATGCTGCAGTCCCCATGTAATTGTCCAACATATAACTATAACCCATAGGATAGATTTCCCCTTACCCTCACGAGGAGCAACAGCATCAAGGAGGAAGAAAGAGACGAAGAGATTCGGAGAAGTAATAGTAAGGAAAAAGGAATATACAAATATCTGACAAGGTCGACTGAAGAGTAAGTTTAAAAGAGTCTCGGCCCCACCTAGCGATAAGCGATAAACAAAGCCCAATACTTGATTAAATTTTATTGCTATTGTTGTTTTTTTCTCTCCTTTCCTTTGCCTTAGACCCAACCTAACCTGGCTTGACTTCCATGCGCTGCTAGCTTGTCACTCTCCTCTCTTCTCCTCTCCCCTCCCCTCCCCTCCCCTCCTCTCCTCTCCCCCCCCCCTCCCTCTCTCCATCCCCCCCCCCCCGGTTTGCCCGTCTAGCCCTCTGTCTCTCTAGCTATCTACTCCAGCTAGGAAAGTGGTTCATAAAGTGAGTGGGAGGAAGAGGAAGAGGAAGAAGTAAAAATACGCCAAACCCCGCTCTTCTTTCTTTCCCTCTTTCTCACCTACGCATCCTCACCTGAGATACCTTGACCTCGAGCTCCTCATACTTACCGTTTCTATTCTTCTCTCCCTCCCACACCCCCCCCCCCCCCCCCCCCCCCCCCCCCTCCTCTCCTTCTCCCTTAGTAATTTGTGTGCTCTTGCTGCCCACTCCTGCACATAAGGTTTCCGTTTTCTAGCGATTCTTCTTCTCTCTCTCTTTTTTTCTATTTGTCGTCGTCACCTTAGCTTGAGTTGTCCATCCTCCATCCTAACTATTCCTGCATACTTTCCTATTTGCATCACCAAGGTTCAATCCTATTCCCAACAACCCCCGTTCTTACACGTACTTTCCTTCGTTTCATTCTCTGCTCCTCCGCTGGTCCACAACTTTCTCGCCTCAAATTCTCAGCCTTTTCCAGCCCTTCCCAGTACCAAAAGTGTCCATAATTTTACCATAGCACATAGCATTGGTCTCCCTACCTCCCTCCCCCTTCGCTCCTCTTGTATCCTCTAGAATTTCACAGTTTGCCTGGCTGTGAGGCTTTCGAGGACAACTCTAGTCCGCTTTCTACCCTTTTCCGTAAGATTCTCATTCTAGTTTTTCTATTTTTTTGTTTTCGCTTTTTGCAACAATGGAGGACTTTTGGCCATGGCATGACATGGTGTTTGACTTTTCTGACAGTCAATCAAGCATGGATTCCATGCCTCCCTCTCCCCTGATACCACCCTCACCATCACCGGAGCCAGAGCAATCCTTCAAACGCCGCAAGGTAGACAACGGGTTGAGTGGTTTCCAGATTGTCCCTAGCGACCGGAGACCTATTCAGTATGCCAGGCCGAGAAAATCGAGCGGCCCTCTTACCTTGCGCCGGGCCAAACCGATCAAGTCGCATATCCCCTACGAAATCTGGTTAAATATATTCTCGTTTTGCACACCACAGACGCTGGCCAAGCTCCGCCGTGTCAACTCTACTTTCAAGTCCTTTATAGACGACGAGAGGGTTTGGGCTACCAGCAGGAAGAGTAATTTTCCTCGTTTTCCGGAACCCATTTATGGCTATCCGGAGAATTACATGTGGAATTTGTGGAGGGGCATGGGATGCATGATCTGTGGGGCTGCTCGTGTTAAAAAGGTTTACTGGACTTGGGGGATTAGAATGTGCTTTGAGTGCTTCAAAGATGGGAGAATGAAGGTAAGGCCTCTCCTTTCGTTTCGCCCTTCATTCTCTTCCCAGCAAACTTTATTACTTGTCGAATATCCTCCACCCTCTTCTCCATCCCCTCCTTCCCCTCCCCAGAAAGTTATAGCGTCATAATGTACGCAGTTCACGCTTACCTCTTTCCCAATTGACCCTTCCCCCACCTAGGGGAGGATAGAGCAGGTTGTTTGCTAACTGTAGAAATTAGGCTGATGAAATCTACGGACCCGGGGACTTCTGCCAAAATGCCAAAAAATGTTTGAGGCATTGTTATATATCCGGTCAGCATTTTTTTCCCTCTAGTCTCAATATCTATGGGCCATTTGCAACCTGGTGTTCTTCTTCATCCCGGAATTTATAGCAATTTTTTCTCCCCGACGTGTGCTGATCTTTACTGGGATTAGGGAGATCCGTCACTACCGAGCGTGACATATACTACGGCGGCGAACCAGCTTATTGGAAGGACGAAGTTGAAACCTTCAGGGACGAGTACTTTCAACGTAAAAAGGATGAGAACCCCGAAGTATTGAAGGTTTTCTTGGAGTTTGAGAGGAACAGGACGGTTGAATTGATGAAGACTGCCAGTGAACTTCAAAAATTCGAGAGGAAAGGTAATTTTTGTTTGGTTTTTTTTCTCACTATTTAGCCAAACCGGCTCCCAAGCTAAAATTCTCTCTTCTTCCTTTTTCCCTGCTAGAAACCGTAGCTCGTCGAGAGGAAATTGCCGCTATCCGTAAACAGCGCAATGTTTCTATCCCAGAAAAATGCAAGACGGACTTTGACCCTCCAATCTCTGAGGAAGTCCTGGTGCTCATGCCGTCGTATCTGTCAGCGCTCAGATCCGGATCTGCCTTTACGGAGCGATCTTGGAAGACGCTCGCAAAGAAACTCGAAGCAGAAAGGAAAGGCGCTGAAGCCGAGTACAACAATATGCAGGCCCGCAAACGCAAGACTCTTCAAGACGCCGTTGACAAAAAGCGCAAGGAGAGACAGAAAGAGTGTCAAGACAACAAGAACCTTCAGATCATCAATCTCGCGATAAATAATCTGACCAACGATGCCACCGAATATGTTCGGACGGAAGCCGGCGCCCTGATCATAGATCCCACGTTATCGGCCTCATTTCTGATGGAAACTTTGGGCTATGTTTGGAGAAGTTGGCGCCAAACCAACCCGGGCCTAATACTTTCGATGAGGGCAATCTTTTACCTCTGGGAAACCCTGTTCGTGGGGTTGGCCATCCCTGATATGGAATTCCAATGCAAGTTTTGCGAACAGCGGGCTGGCTTTAAAGCAATGTTGAGCCACATAGCCGAAGAACACGGAAACCGTGAAGAGTCTGTAAGATCCTTGCACTGGGCTAGGAGCACTCCTAAATACACAGATTTCCTCGATTGGGACGGGGCCGTATGGCCAGAGGTTCTGCCGTTTTTACCCGCCGGTTCCAAATTCACACCTCGTGATGAGCTGCGCTGGTGTCCGGCCAAGTCGTATCCGGTCGTCAAGCAGACCAAGGGGTGGAAATCAAGCACTGTCACAGAGACGACCAGCTTACGTTTCAGTATCGTCCGATGTCTGAGACTTGTTAATGAATTAGAAGTGCCTCCAATCTTTAAGTTGGCGGCGTTCCTTGCGAATCTGTCCAAAGAAGAAAACTTCTCCAGACCTCACGATCTCAACTCTGTTTACTACGAGATTCTCAGAGCTGCGGTGGATCACGATGTCGGATTTTTGAGCAACGAAAAGATTTTCTGCAAAATTTGTGTGGAAAACGAGACTCTCTTGCTCAACGATGACCACCCCGGCGATGAAACCCTTTTGCAACTCATCGAGCATTTCTGCGAGGAACATTATCCCACCGTCGAGCTGGAGAAGCCCGAAGGTCTCAACTGGAGGAAAGATATGATCCTACTTCCCGGGCCGAAAGATATCAAGAGTATGTATCACAAGCTCCCCGATGCAATGAGTAAAAAGTGGGACAGAGTCAACGAGACCACCGGACTCGATCTCGAAAGTTGCAAGACAAAGATAGAAGAAGAGTCCACGGGGAACCGTCCTCGATCTTTGCCTATGAGAGAGTGGAAATACAACTTGATCCCCCCACCACCACCTATATTACCTCTCCCCGACCTCGACCCCACATTCTGGGATGCCATCCAGATGGATCTCTCATAGTCCCTTCAGGCATAGATAAAACATCTTACGAAGATTACGAATCTCCCTTGTCTCGGTTTTCTTTCTTTCTTAGGGTTTTCTGGTGAACTTAAGGTCTAGGCGTAATTGTGTTGCTTTCGATTTTCCTCCCTTTTCCTTCTAATGCATTTTTTTTTTCTTTCCTGGGCCGGTTTTTTGGCTGAAAAAATTCCCTCGTTTGTCACCTGGGGTCTTTTAGAGGTTTGCGTTTTACGTGGCTTCCTTTGAATAATATCCTGCTACTCACGAGCTCCCCTTCTCTCCCTCCTACCTTTCCTGTTATTTCTTGACATTAACCTCTTTTTTCCCCTTTGCTCCAAGGTATCCGGTGCCGGGTCGGATCGTTGTAATATCATTTGTATTTTAATCATGGGATGTCACTCGAGTTGCATTGTTCGTGAAAGATTGTGAGGCTTGAGGGCTAGGCGGTTGTGGAGATGGAGGTGAACATTGTAGCGGCTGAGAGATTTTCCTAATAAACAAAATAAACAGAATTAGCTGTAGCTTCTTGCTTCCTTTCTCTTCCTCTCTTCGCTATCTCTACCTTCCTTGCTGATTTTCATGTGGTTGATGCTTCCCTTGGTTGAGTTGGGTTGGCACCACCACGTGGTTTATGGGCCTAGAAGTTTTATGATCTGATGGTTTTATGGGCCAATTTGGGGGTAACTTGGGGATTATTGATTTTGTATTATAAGGATTATGAATATACCATTAACGGCTAGCAGCGCCCGTGGCGGTAGAGGGGGTGAGTGAGTGATAGCGAAGGAGGTTGCCTCGGGGACCTGAGCAGTGTCTTTGCTCCCTACATTCTGGTCGAAACCAACAAGCGGGCTGAAAACACCGGACCAGCCACCAGGCCCACAACTGACCACACTCGAGAATATAAGTGGTATCATAATTTTATATATCCATAACAAATTCCACATCCAAGACATCAGGCTCCCCGCCCCTTCTATTATCCAGACCCCGCCCTCTTATCCCCTTCATTTGGAAGGCAAGTACGGGGCAACACGACAAACAAACTCTCATGACCCTTATGACCCCTCCTACCACCCCTACCAGACCGAACTTTGAGTTTCATAAGCTTCCGGCAAGGGCCTCATACAAGGATAAATAAAAGCGCCGCTACCCTTATGTCCTTCCGATCTACTTCCCCCACTGTTGCGAGAAGCAATCCAACGAGACCATGGCGTGTGTATACATTATATACCTTTGTTAGAAAGTCAGAGTGACTAGCATAGCACCAACCATGCCTCCGGTTGGCATGGCGTATTCCGGGTTTATCATAGAGGGACCGGCAAACCAGCAAGCATCAAGTGCCCCATGGCTATATATGCAACTACGGGCGTTGATAAGGGACTTGTTTCTTGCTTCTTTGGTTATGAGAGAAGGGGGTTGTTGTTGTTGTTGTTGTTGTTGTTGTTGTTTTATTATCCTGCGTGATGATATGATAATATAATATAATGAACAAGCGTAAGTCTTTTTTCCTTCTTCTTCTTCTCTAGTGTCTACTATTATAGTAATTCCCCTCTTCCACTTGCCTCTCCCCTCACCCGTTCAACTCTGTGGGGGAGAACGTGCAGTTAGCCCCATAACCGGAGGAACGGTGGGATTAAAGCATTGAACAGGGACGGGATGTCCCCTCCCCCCCACCCCCTTTGCCGGTGTTTTGGACACACAATACATCTACATCGTAACTTGGAGTCTAGCCGTATAATATGCAATGGTATGGGTGAGCCCTAGTCTTGCATTATATAATGCCTAAATCTAACAAATAAAGAAAAAAGCATTATTTGATTTATATAAAAATTACATTGAACGCATACAGTATCACTCGGGCTGCATGAAATTTGGGTTTCGAAGGTTGGGGGGGCAAGGGGGGCGGGGTGATTTTTTCCTTCCTTCCTTCCTTCCTTCCTTTCTTTGTTCTGTGGGGCGGTGCTTCCATACCTGGAGTAGCTTATAGGGAGGGGAGCAAATGGGCGGAATGCAGTCTAGGGAATAACGGATACTGGTATTTTATGTCGATTTCTCCAGGTTTTGGGGGGTTTCCAGGGATCTAGGTTATATAGAGCATTCTATTGCGTAAACGCTGGGGGGTTACGGATTGTGCGCCCATGGCTGTGCGGAATTGGTAGTGATATTTTTTAAGCCATTTTTTGGGATGGGAATGGCTCTAGAGAAAGAGATTAAGGTTAGCCAATTAAGGGTAAGCTTATGGACGTTTACTACAGTATCATAACTAAACTAGGCTTTCCAGGTCAATAATAGTGTCAGAAAGGCAAATTATGATACACTCACTCTCCGTCATCCAATCGTCCGAAAACCTCACTTGCCCTCCACCCCGACCGTCTCCAACATCACCACCTCACCACTCTGCACGTCAAACGTGACCCTCCTCCCGCACTCACATATCCCATTATTCCTCCGGGTCCTCCCCTCCTCTCCATCACCATCTTGCTCATCTTCACCCCCGCCATACCCTACGCAGCACAATTAGCGCGGGGAAAAAAATCAACCATCCCAGTCCCAGAAGGAGAGGGGAGAGAGAACGTATATACCGCAAAACACTTTGACCCCTTCAAATACCACAACGCCCAACCCCAAGACGGCCAAAACCTGTCCAAACCCCCACCGTTCCTCCTCCCCAATCCCACCTCCAGCCCTATGGCTGCTAATCCCAAAAGCCGACAACGCAGTCCAAAACGACATGCCAACCAACGACGTGGGCACGCTGATCACAACTTCATACAACTTCCTCATCGTAAGCATCACCACCACCACCACTGAGCGCCGCCCCGACTCAGGACGCGCAGGAGCTTCCCGGCCGTGGTGAAGTAAGGAGATCACGAAGGGGACGTATCCGAGCAAGAATACTACAGCGCCAGCGACGGTCCAGGAGAGCACTTCAGCCATTTCCCCCCGAGTGCCGGAGCAATCCCGGCAGATGGCGAAGCATTCCTCGCTCCAGCGCGTGCGCAGGTGCATGTATGTTCTTGCGCAGAAGGATATGTACAAGAGGACGTAGATGGCAATTACGCCCAGCCTTATGCTGCGCATCGCGCGCTCACGCACTCGCCCCTTCCTTTGGCATTTGGGGTGGGAGGGGGAAGAGAATGCGGGGAATACGTACAGTATAGCCAGGTGGTGCGAGAGCGAGGACATCCAAGCTATGTTCACCACTATCACAGCGTGGTAAGCGGGCATAGATTGTGTGAAGCTAGCTATCAGCAGGGCGATTCCAGTTAGGCCATGGGTGTCGGAGGTTAGGAGAATGAAGTCTTTTAGCACGGGCGTTGGGAGGTGGGTTCGGAGGCGGTGAATGAATTTTGGTGTGCGGGGGGAGGATGAGACGGAGGACGGGGCGGAGTGGAAAAGGTACATGTACCAGCCCAGGAGGTTGGAGAGGATTGCTTGTGCTAGGAATGCTGATATTACCTATTGTTCATCCATCAATTGTTAGCTATAGTTACAGATAGCAGGGGTAATAGGATAAGAAGGGAGCGTACTCCGATACCGCTAATATCCGGATTCGAAGGCGTGTTGGCAGAGCACACCCAACCATCACCGCCGGCCATGTTAGTTCAATCGATCAATCCTTAAACCCCTCCTTTGCGAGCAACAGCACCCGCAACAGCAGAAGCGACGGTCAACTATTTATATACTCACTTCCTGCCCGCCGATCCCTCAGCCTCCCGGAACAACTTCCTCAACCGTCGCACGCATGCTTCCTTTTCTTTTCTTTTCCCCCTACTTCCACCGTAGAGCCATCGGTTTGTAACACCGCGACACAACCCTCCCGATGAGACAGAAGTACAAGAGCTCGTACGAGTACAGGCTGACAGTAAGCAGTAATGTCTTTCCTTTCGCACCAACCATTCACTCACAATAAGATTCTTAGATTAAGCTTGAAATACCCCTAGAAACCGAAACTAACCCATCAAATCAACGAAAAAAAGACGCAAAAAACAACCCGAGTGATCATATGTGAAGTAATTACTATCTTGAACCAAAACTACAAGCAAAAACAGTTATAGGAAGGGAAAAGGAAATAAAAATTTTAAAAAAAAAACCGAGCAAAAAATAGCAAAAACATACCAGCTCGCGCTTAACCATTCTTGACCATAGTATTGTAAAACCATCCCATTCCGACCATTTCCCTTTATCAAACCATTTCATGAAATTTTTTATTTTCAAAAACGCGCCGATGGTGAATTTTTGCAATTTTGTTTCCCATCCCCAACCTCCTCCCTCTAGTCTCCGGCGTCCAAAGTCCGTAACAACCGAAAGACAAAGCAAAGCACCTCTTGCAATAGAAATCAATAGCTTACACCCGTCATGGAATTGTGCTTTGGGTAAAACAAGAAGGGGAGGGGGTTAGAATTTTAATGAGGGAATTGAATCAAGAATAATAATTCCAGTAATATCAAAGAGTTATCGGAGGATCGAAAAAAATGGAACTAGGAAAAAAAATGGATAAAATGAAATAATAATAAAAATCAAGGGGAAAAAATCGGGAAAAAAAGAAAAAAACTCTATTCAACAACAATCTCAACACCGGACTGAACATCAAGTTCCCCACCAGACGCACGATGATGCTGACCCCTCCTTGACGCAAAACCAGGCGCCCTCTCAGAATCCGGTCCCCGTGGTTGTCTGGTAGGCACAACCTGACCCCTGCCATCACTTCTAGTGGTAGAAGCCGACAAAGGCTCCTGGTCATATGCGCCTGCACTGCTGCTGCCCATGCTAAAGTTCCTCGATCCGCTATGATGTAAACCATTACCTCCTCCGCCCGTAGTAGAAATGCTCATATTCTCCCGTTCATTAC
>Ga0307509_10006910_pt1 | contig 15066 bp, 18 predicted proteins | sample 10_EM_MG_FD_202245 | JGI IMG/M metagenome (GOLD analysis project Ga0307509, IMG submission 202245) | Populus trichocarpa ectomycorrhiza microbial communities from riparian zone in the Pacific Northwest, United States - 10_EM | ecosystem: Host-associated > Plants > Roots > Unclassified | place...
GGGGTGTAGCATCGCTCCCCTAGGCAGAAGCCATCAAGGGGGAGGAGAGGGGGTGGTGGTGGATCCCACGATGATTTCCCTGGTGTTGAGATTTCAATCGCCGGAGGTGTAGGGGAGATGGTTCGTGGGTCCCAAGATGACAGGTTCCTCTCCAATATACAGTCCTGGTCGAAAAATGTAAAAGGTTTGGGATTACTCCCCCCTTCAGGGCCGTAGTCCCTATGCCTCAACAAAGCATCAGCCTTATCATTCACCCGTCTTTCCCTATAAATCACCTTAAAATTCACCTGTTGTAGAAACTCAGCTCAGCAATGTCGCCTTCAGTTTAGAGTCTTCGTAGTATTAAAGTACTCTAAATTCTTGTGATCAGTATACACCAACATCTGATCATCAACTGACATGAACATGTATGCCCATTCCTGAAAGGCTGCCACTATTGTGGCCATCTCCTTATCATGGACATCATAATTTATGTCTGCTGGCGAGAACATTCAACTATCAAAAGCTACAGGATATCATTCCTCATCCTTGTAGAGTTGAGATAATCCGGGTCCTAACACAAAGTCACTAGTCTCGGTTACCACCTTAGTTGGACATGTCATCAAAGTGTGTCAGAATCACGCCCGTGGTAAATATCTCCTTTAATGTGTCAAATGCTTCTTGACACAAGGGAGGCCACACCTATATGATACCTTTATTTGTCAAGTCCGTGAATGGTTTAGGTATCTGGCTAAAACATTTTCTGAACCAACGATAGAAGTTAGCTAAGCCCATAAAACCTTGCACATCGACAACCTTCTCAGGCGTTGACCAAGCCTTGATTTCTTCTACCTTACTAGTTCTCATAGTGAGTCCATGATGGGATATCTTATACCCAAGGAACTGTACCTCCAGTTGATGGAAGCTAGACTTCGTAATCCTAACACAAAGGCGTGACTTTCTTTGCCTTTCCATTACTCGCCTAACCAGGGCAACATGCTCTTGAACTGTTTCGGTATAGATCAGAATGTCATCCATATCAGTGATGACTCCGACATCTAACATGTCACGGAATACATCATTGATCATACTCTGGAAAGTTGAGGGAGCATTGCATAACCCAAAGGGCATCACCGTATACTCATAAACACTATATCTGCTTTTACAAGTGGTCTTCCATTCTTCCCCTGCCGCCATGCGGAAAAGGGAATAGTCATTCTTCAAATTCAATTTAGTGAAGATAGTGGCTTTACCAAACCTGCTCCTGAGCTCGGTCATCAAGGGTGGCGGATACTTATTCTTGATAGTAATCTTGTTTAACTCTGGAACTACCCTACGATAGGTTGCTATAATGACAATCACACTAGCCCAAATGGTATACCAAGTGGTAACCAGAGGTGGTATGGTCTCCTATACTTAATATACAAATGGCTAGTATACCTAGGGCAAGGCGCAGGGCACAATTGAGTAGCTTCGGGTACTCTATAAGGCAGGGTAACCTTGCAGGAGTAAGTTTGCATAAAGTCAAGTGAACTATGAGAACATTACACAGGCCTCCAAGACAACATTGGGTGTCGACGGGAGGACTTCCGAAGAGGTTAAAGGCATAAGAGGGCAAAGTTATTCTACCTTAGGGATTTGACCATTTTGCTCATGGATCCCACGTACCTGACATTCTATCGGCTCTTAGAAGCTCATGAGTGCACACGCACCTGCGCAGAAAGCTCAGACGCCTGAGCTGGCGTGGCCCAAACATGCTATTGAACATAGGTGAGTTGAGCTAACACCCCGCTCTGGCCCCACCATTGGGACAGCACATCATAGGCAGCCGGCAGCATAGTTGCTTGTTTGCTAGTAAAAGAAGGTCATTCGAGCAGCTGCCGTAACACCATATAAGTCGTCACAGTCCGTCCCACTGAATGTCGTTTGCAGGATATATAAGGGGAGTATGGGAAACAGACAAATATGGGGTACATAAATGGTCCCTCCGGCATCTAGGAGTCTACCTTTACCTAAGGGTAGTAGGGTAGTCTTCCGAGAGGCACTTAGGTAGTCCCTGCAGGGCAGAGTGCTTTGAGACAATTACCTAAGTAACCCGCCAGAACCTTCTCCTCTTGATTTGTAGCATTACAATGGGTTGTCAGTGGACTCTAGAGGTATAAGTCTTAATACCGTAGAGCATGTCCCGAGAGGCTGGCTGTGAGTAGCGCCAATTGAGCCAACCATGGGTTACATCTCACCAGGGGAGCTCGCATGTCATATTATCACTTTGAGTAGTCAAGTAGATTAAATGATGGACTGCATGGCTTGTATAGACGAAACTACCAGTGGGCCAGTGAGTCCACCACCTAGGTATTGACTCCAGTTGTTGTCATGGCAGTTAGCTACTAGTATGACTTGGATAGGAAGCGTTTTTCCACCTGCGGTTGTGTTGGAGATACATTGCAGAACCTCATATCCTATTAATTGAGTTAAGCATCCCCAAGTTGGTCTGATACTTCCAGCAGCATAACTCCTGATAGAGGGTAGACCTCGGACAGCCGTGAGCAGGACAGGGTGCTCACACAAGGTTGGAGTAGTGGTGAATGCCAAAGGCTTACATCTGATCTCTATTTAAGTTTAAGCGTTTGGCATTCTACTTCGATAACCAACTTTCCTCAAGAGAACTTATTGAGTAATGCTTTCCACTTAATCATAGTAAGTTTTACCGCTTTGATTCTTCGTGAATTATTTACTTTATCTTTATCTTTTACTTTCAGTTTTGGTGCAGTCGCAACCTTAGAGTTCACCTCTCTATAGAGTGCCCCAGTTACAAACCCTCGGTAATCAACACATAACTGAAGCGTTCCATCTACCTTGGGTACAAATAATATTGGGGCGTCTATTGGTGAGGAAGACCTTCTAATCTTCCCATGGTCCTCCATTTCCCTAATATAATCCATAGTGCATCTAAACCTTTCTTAGACAAGGGATATATAGGCTCCTCTGGCAACTTGGCTTCTGGAATCAAGTCAATTTGATAATTATACTTTGTATGCTTAGGCAAAGCCTTGATTTTCTCCTGACTAAATATATCTGCATAGTCTTGATATTCATGGAGAATCTTGACCTTGATGTCCTCGCCTTCTTCATCAGTGTAGAGGGCCATACCCATGATAAAGCTATTGTCCGGGTCTTCAGCTAAGAGTTCTTCTGATGTAATAAACTCTAAGCGCCTTTCTTTTCTTAGGCAGTGGGTTTTACAATAATCAGAGCGCCACTTAAGGCTGCCTTTCTCCCAGTTAATATCAGGGTTGTGGTCCTTCAACCATGACATTGGCAGGTAAACATTTACTTTGCCTACCGGCATGTCTGCAACTTCAAATCGCATTTTATTCATATTGTCTTCTATGTACATTTCCACCATAGTTGTCTAGTGGAGACCTGAGCCAGGAATGTAATTTCCACTGCCATCCAAAATTGGTGTCGGATCTTTCCTATATACACAAGGTACATGGGCATTCTTAACCCAATCGCTACTTAATACAGCCCCAGTAGCGCCACTATCTAACAATAAGAGGGCTTCATGACTCAGTCTCTCTTGGTTGTAGCTCCATTCCAGTGTCACTCTCACATGAATGGATCTTGTCTGTGGTGGCTGGCCTGCAAGCCTCCACCGCTTATCAGATCTCTTGTTTCTAAACATCGCGGTTAGTATTTTCAGAGGAATTTGGTCTGGTTTACTGTAACTAGTCAATACCTCTTGCCTTTCCACACCAGAGCAGCCACAACCGGTTGTGAATAGTTTTATCACTTGATAAATTTACGGGGTTTCAATAGCTAGTGTGTTTACTAGCACGCCAGCATGATTTCGGGTATTCAACAGTGTGAGATGAGCAAATAACATTTCTCAAAATTATACAAGAAAACAATAACAAAAGTATAAAACCAAGTGCTGTAACCATTCCCAATGTAACCAAAGAAACCCAACCGATCTTGCTATTCCGATTGCCAGATATTAGTTTCAATTTGTAGTACCTCTAGTGGGGAACAATACTCCCGCACTTCTGTTCTCTATCTCATCTGCCTCCTTGGGCCCCTGAGTAGAGTTAGCATTTGCGTTTCTATCACCTCTGAGGGATAAATCTTACCTAGTCGTCCATGTCTGTATCAAGCTCCAAGATGTCGAAATCCGGAGGCGGTGATCCATGGACCTCAGTAACAACTTGCTTAACAGCAGGTTTAGAAGTAGACTCAGTGCGTATTGATTTCGGGACTTGGGTAGCTTTGTGTCCAGCTTCACTAGCGCCATGTTTGCAATTAATTCGAGAGGACGCAACAACTGGGGTTGCTGAAGGACACTTTGCCCAATAGTGGCCTGCTTGTCCACATTGAGAGCATTGGTTCAACCGTTTGCATTTGTTAATCAGAGTCTGAGGAATCTCATGATGCATCTTTGTGTGATCTGTTTCCTGTGGTCTTGAAGACCCAGACAGATGGTTATGGGGTTTCTGTTGTCAAGGCCCTGGGCCTTTCCTATCCTTTGGCTATCTCTTACCAGAAGATTGCCTATCGTCACTCTTTTCCAGCTTGGAATGATGTTTATCCCTTGTAACCGTACAGTTAAAGGAAGCAACGTCTTTCAGCTGATAACCGGTTTGATGGAGGAGATTGATGTATTTGACATAATCATTGGGAAATGGAGTTTTCAAAGCCCATGCATTGCGAAGGTCTGTAGTTATACCTACGTGGGCTTTGTCCTTGACAAAATTGCCACTATATCCCAAATCTAAAGCGAGTCTTATCAGTTCATCACAATAGTGATCGATCTTACCAGACTTCATAGTCAAATGATTCCACTGACCAAGACCGCGATCCCAATAAGAATGTGCATCAAAACTCGACACCAGCCGTGGCTGAAATTCTTTCCAAGTGCCAGGGACGTTATTTTGATTGAAGGGGATTCCTTCTGGATGGGCACCCTTTTCACTAATGTGAGGGTGTATACTCTGGTACCATTTTTTGGCGGGTCCTTGAAGAAGGGTGATTGCCAAACTGGCTTTATCCCAATCTTCGCGGAGGGATTCCCTAAAATAGCACAGTTTGATTTCGCAATCCTGTATGGAGCGTTGAGTGTCGGTAGGCTCACCCTTGAAATGATTGACACCTAATTTCTAAGGTTTCTTTGGTTGATGTGATGATCTCTTACCCTTGCGTTGTTTCTGCAGATTCTCAGCACGCTTACAATACAGCCTATCATACCTTTCGTTCCTCGCCTCATTTCAGTGAGACTTAAGTCTTCCTTGAAATTGTGGCGGATTGGAAAGGGAGGAGTCGGAATCACCATCTGACGAAAGAGTGAAATCACCCATGTCTCCACCGCCTCCAGCATTTCCACCTTGGGGAGGCAGATTTCCTCCGCTGCCACCCGCATTTCTACCAGGGCCTCACCTCGGAGAATTATAGCCACTACAACCATCCTCATCACACTCATCTTCTTCTATCCGTTCGGGAAATGGGTTAGGCAGTGGGGGAGGAGCTTGTTGCATAATGGCACAAGTGTTAACCTGATAGTCCCTCAAAAGATCTGGGCAATCGCTATGCCTAGTATGCCTCACATTCTCACAGTACCCACATCGGTTCTGTTTTGTCTGCAGCCCAGGAGCGTTTTTAGCAGGATTCGACCAAAACCCCAATGGCTCCAAGTCACTCTTGAGACATGGAATCCTGTGTGAGTACCTAATGACGCTTCTGGCCACAGCCCTACAGCCAGGAGAAGAAACACCCATAGGCGCTGGCGCTTCTGGCCTTTGGGCAAAACCAGAAGATCCAACATTACCTGATGGCTCTGCTGAACCGGATGGTGCTACCACGGGTGTAAAGGCACCTGGGATTTGTGGAATTGTTGGTGCAGTGGTTTGCCCTGCTACCGCAAAGGGTGTTTCTCGTTCGATACAGATTGCCAGTATACTTTGTTCAACAGCCCGAAGGGCAGGTACTGTAGACAATTGTGGTAGGGGAGAAGGTGTTGTGAGGACAGCCTTTGGGAGTGGTGGCTGTGGAGAATTCTGTCTCAAAGATTTCCTGACGAAATAGAGCTAGATTTGTTAACCCTGAGAGGATATGACGATGACCGGAGGTTTCTAACTGATGGAGTTGTTCACCAAGAGCGGACAACCTCACTAAAGGCCACATCGGGTAGGGTTGGACATTTCTGGACTTTAGCCACCTGCCTTTGTAATTCTGCAGGGTGCCCTTGCAATGCGATAAACTGCCTACCCACCTCATTCAACCTAGGTTGATATTTCTCATTAATCATGCAGGCTGCAACTTCAGCAGCTTAATGAGGAGGGGGTTCTATAGCCAAGGGAAGGGCAGGGACAGAGTTCATAATAACGTCATTCTCTGTGTCAATGGAATACACTTGGGTAGCTTCCTACTCCAAGGCTTCTACCTCTTTCCGGATCATCTGATCCACATAGCTACCTGACGGAACTTCTTTTGTTTGTATTCTATCCTACAATTGACCTTTTCCACGATCTCGATTTCAAATACATGCTGATGCTCTTCAGCGACATTAAGGAGGAGGCTTTGTGTGTCTTACATCGGCCTTGTAATTTGCTCAAGTATATAGAGTTCAACGAGATCCTTTGTGAAATCAGCAAAAGTCATCTTCTACCGTCTATTCTGGGGTATTTTTTGTCCTACAGACAGGTCATGAGTGAAACTCTGGAGAAAGGCACAAGGGTCTTCAATCTCCATCTCTCTGACTGTGCAGGGGATTTCCACCTCAGAGGAAGTGACATTCTCAATATCATAATGTAAGAGCTGCTGGATCGGATACCAACCAAGCCCCCTCACATCGGCTCTTGTAGCCGCTCGGGATATATCTCACTGGATACAAGCCATAGGGTCAGGACGAGGATGAATGCGGGATATACCTATAGTTGAAGATATTGTTCTTTCCACCCAATGCTTCTTGTACCAGACAAGCAACTCGTAATCAAACAAATGACAAAACAGTAGGCCAAACAACGATTCTCAAAAGAGAATTAACCGAGTGGGCTTAATGATATACTGAAATGGGGGCATCCTATAGAGAGGTAAACTCTAAGGTTGCGACCGGACCCAAGACTCAAAGTAGAAGATAAAGATAAGATAAATAATTCAGAAGAATCAAAGCAGTAAAACTTAATATCATTAAGCTCAAAGCTTTACTCATTAAGTTCTCTTGAGGAAAGTTGGTTATCAAAGTAGAATGCCAAACGCTTAAACTTAAGTAGATATCAGATTTAAGGCTTGGACATTCACCACTACAACGACCTTATGCGAGCACCGTGTCCTAGTCAGGGCTGTCCGAGGTCTACCATCCATGAGGAATTATCCAGCTGGAAGTATCGGATCAACTCAGGTACACTTAACTCCGTCAATAGGATATAAGTTTCAGCAATACATCTCCAATACAACAGCCAGTGGAAAGACTCCTGCTGTCAAAGTCATACCAGTGGCTAACTGTTATAACAGCAACCAGAGTCAATACCTAGGTGGTGGGCTCACTTGCCTAGTGGTAGTTTCATCTATACAAGCTATGTAGTCCATCATTTACTCTACGCGACTACTTAATCCAATAATCAGACATGCAAGCTCCCCTAGTGAGATGTAATGGATGTTTGGCTCAATGGGAGCTACCCATAGCTAGCCTCTTAGGACATGCTCTACCATGACAAGACTCTTACCTCTAGAGTCCACTGACAACCCATAGTAATACTACAACACAAGAGGAGAAGGTTCTGACAGGCTACTAAGGTAATTGACCGGAAAGCACCCTGGCCTCCAGTGACTACCTAAGTAGTTCTTGGAAGACTACCCTACCACCCGTAGGTAAAGATAGACTCCTAGATGCCGGAGGGACCATTTATGTGCAACACCATATTTGGGTGTTACCCATACTCCCTGATATATCCTGCAAATGACATTCAGTCAGACGGATGGCCACGACATATAAGGTGTTACAGCCGCTGATCCAATCATCTCTTTTTACTAGGAAATGAGCAACTATGCAGCCATCTGCCTATGGCGCGCCGTCCCAATGCTGGGGCCCCAGGGGGGTTTTAGCTCAACCCACCTAAGTTCAATAGCATGTTCAAGCCACCCCTGCTCAGGAGTCTGACCTGTCAGTGCAGGTGCGTGTGTGCCTCTGAAAATCTCAGAGCCCATAGAATGTGAGGCAATTGACCTCTAAGTTCCAGGATGACATTGCTGGTGGTGAAGGTAGGGTAACTTGGACTTCTCAGTAGGGTAAATGGGGTCCATGGGCATAATGGTCAAATCCCTAAGGTAGGGTAACTTTGTCCTCTTATGCCTTTAGCCGCTTCGGAAGTCCTTCCATCAACACCTAATGTCGTCTCAGAGGCTTGTGTAACATTTTCATTGTTCCCTTGACTTTATGCAAACTTACTCCTGAAACGTTACCCTGCCTAATACAGTACCCGAAGCTTCTCTATTGTTTTCCTGGGCCTTGCCCTAGGTTAACCAGCCTTTTGTATACTAAGTATACAAGACCATACCACCTCTGGTTACCACTTGGTAGGCCATTTGGGCTCAGGTGATAGTTATTATAGCTACCTATTGTATGGTCATTACAATAGGACATCTGATGCATAGACAAATCATACTACTGGAAGAAATGAGTCATCTAGAAGAGACTCTAAGAACAAAAATAATAGAACCAAAATCCAGATACAAAGAAATGTAAGATCAATACAGAAACCCCATTCCGAACCTTAAATCACGAGATGTGGTAAAATTGCTACCAAGATCCATACAAACCACACAACCCTGCCAGAAGCTCAATTACAACATAATCACATCATTCAACATCTTTGTAAAAATAGGCACAAGAGCTTATAAGCTCAACACTTCTAATAATAAGCATCCAGAATACCATACACATCTCACTCCTAGAACTAAATGAAGATAATCAATTTCTCTGTTAAACACAAGAACCACCACCCTCTATCATCATTGATGGCGAACTAGAACATCAATTCAAAGAGATTATTGACTCTTGCCTAGACTACCAAAAGCTACAGTACAAGCCAAGTGGACCAATTTTTCTCCTGAACATGATCAAGTCTGGTATCCGGCATCCAACTTCGACAATTCAGAATACCCAAGCCAACAATTTGATCCATGGTACCCCAGCAAATCAAATCAAGATTAAACAAGAAGTGGACAACTAGAATGAAGTCGATGTATGCCTCTCCAGATTACCAACACGGCAAACACCAGCAAATTCACCCAAAATCTTGATCCGACAGAAAGGATCAGATACTTCGATAAGGGTACCAACAACACCCACGAGCCCAGGATACTGATCCCTGTCCGCGTGAGACAAAATCAAACAGGAAAGGAAATCACATATTCTCCTGTAATGGACAGTGTGCTGGGAAGACGAATGTATAATATATCAGAGCAAGAAGGATGGAGCGGGATAGTACCCAAAGAAACCCAAGACCAATAATTTGCTGCACTATCACAAATAGACTGATGAAGACAGAGAGATCAAGTAGATGCAAAAGAGACAAGGTGGAACCAGTGTTTTCAGGACAAATACAGGGTGCCCCTGCAAGCAAGGTTGAGAGCTGCGTATTACGCCATCAAAAAAGAGGAGAGATAGCCCTTATTCAAAGCCCAATAGAGGCTGAAACAACAAAGGGAAACTGTGAGAACACAGTTGAAGAGGGAGAGGGGTGCAAGATCCATGCCCAATGTGGAAGGAATGTAGTGACAAATTGACAAGCTGCTGGTGGAACGAGATAGAGACAGAAGAATAATCGATGACATACAAAATTCCTTCCATATGGGAGGAACAGAACTCATGAGAATGAGAAGAAAAGTCTTGAATCTATGCCATGAAGTTCAGAAGGTTGGTTTAAGATTAATAGATCTCGGAAAATAGCGTTGTGGGACCAACACTATAGGAGAGAGGATCTAATATCACCAATAATGACTAAGCAGGGCAGATTTCATATGACTAATTCTTATTAGTCATAGGTATGTTTATACATTCACACTATGAAGTTAGTTGACTGATAGTTCTCACATGACTTGCAGTGGCATATTATTATTATATTATGTTTGGTTGATTTTTTGATATTTTAATAACTCACAATTGTAAGTTATAATAATGTATTGACTTTTGCTTTTGACTCATATTATGGGTCACAAGTTTCACTCATGTAACCCGATTTGTACATATTATTGGTTTAATGAGTTATGATTGGTTTTGGTATATTGGGCAGTGTTACGCACACGTGAATAGATCACCTATAATAGTACGAGATATGCAGCTTCATCTGAATGACTGTATATCCGTACTCTAAAGCTTACTAGAAGTAGGACGAACCCAGAGGCATCTGTGGTAGCTACTCAGGTAACCGGTAGAGTTCAGGTTCCTTGAAGTAATCTACTTATTGGTACGATAAGATGTTTGAACTCAATCACATATCCGGTGCTGCTGCATATATATATGGACATTGCTTTGAAAGATAGCCATGCGAACTGATTACTCAGTATTCTATGAGAACTATTGGAATGTTTGCTTATGGGCTGAATATATTAAATCATAGTTCATTAGGACGAAGAGATCGAAGACTATCTACAGGTGGAGTGGGGACACCCCCAGATGAAACAGTAGTCGGAGACTCTCTGAGTTCAAGTGGGGCAATTATTTTCAGGGTCAAACTCTGTTCGCACGTTCCTGAACAAAGATGAAAAGGCTGAAAGATACTTAAGTCCTTAAGAAAGGAAAGTAGCGCAGACTTTAGTATAAATAGAAGAGCTCTCCCCTGGTGGTTGAAGAATCATCAAGCAACAGAGAAGGGACCTTAACAATATAACAAGTTATTAAGAAATCTTCTAAGTTCGAGAAACATTGACTTTCCAATTAATTTGCTGAGCCTTCCTGACATATCTCCGTACCCTCGAACCACGGCCTAGTTAGTTCAATATCTCTTCGAGTTAGCTACCCCTTAACATGCAGCGACTCATAGGAGCCATCTGATGATTTTTGGGTATGACTTACATCTGAGGCATAGGAGCATGTTACTCATATGGTATGAGTTACCAGAGTTGGGGTTGTGGGAAGAAGATTATTTAAGGGAAGTCTCTGACCCAGTAGTTAGAGTTCTTCCAGTAAACAACCATCTAAGTACTTTCTTACACTATATTTTCAATACAAATTTCTTACCTCTACCTCTTACTTGTATGCAAGCAACCGAGTTCTATAACAATAAAACCCTCACACCACTCTCCATCATAAGTTAATGGGATACGATATGAAGGACTATAGGATAGTATTTACCTCCCCTCCATACACATTTATCTTACTTGAATGAGAAGGCTATAGGATTGCTCTAATGATTTGTAACATGTATACATGTTCTGGTAACTGTATACAGGAGCGGAGTGCAGGATTTCCTATTTTTAGTTGATTACTTTGCTTACTTTGATTTGTTTGATAGTTTTACAGCTCCAGAGCTATATTAAACCCCTCAGCTTATGTTAAGATTCGTTTTGCAGATTGATTGTTTGATTTAGGATAACAAGTGAAGGAAATGTCATGTAAGCTGAGGATAGCATTGCGGCAGTGTTATGATTCTTAGGTTTCATGTCGGATCACAGGACATACAGGGCAAGATGTACTGCCCGGTAATGATCATGGTTGCAGGATATCTGATTACTATCACTCTGGAGAGCTCTTGTATTTAAACTCATCTCCTGGCTAGCACGAGAATGGCAGACTTCAGCAGACTCATGTTTTAAGAATATACTGTACTTGGTTGAAAGGCGATCTCAGAGTTCCACTTGCCCTTTAACTATTATCTCTCTTTATCCTCGAGCCCTCTGAAGCCTCCCTGAGACCTAGCACTTGGCGGTCAACCGCTAGCCCTCTATTGTACCTTTTCGTTAGACAGGAGTAAACCTGTTACATTTCTTTCCCCTCAGCAGGTGAATTCAAAGGTCTTTAGGACAGAGAACCACCAGGTTGGATTGATCACTCTTCCTGTACCTTGATAACTAGCCAGAAGCAGGAGCAGCAGGGACAGAGTTCCCAGCTCAGGTGCTACATTCACAATTGCAGAAAGGAGCAGAAGCACCAGAAGGTCCGGCAGGACCTCCGGACGCTCTATAGAGACACCACAGACACAAGAGCCTACGCCAGGCCCATCAGAACGACCACGAGAACAATCAGAAACTGGAAGCCTGCTATCAGAAACTGGCCACCTTCCAGGAGATCTCGACACAGACTTAGAAGAAGAAAGAGCCACACAACAACTTCTCCAAAGAGCTGCCCAATGCCAGGAACTCGAAGCAGAGGAACTAGCAGAAACTGTAACAAGAGCAGTGGCTACACTACCTATACAACAATCCCCACCTTGCCCAGGGATATCAAGAAGCCAAAGCTACCTAGGAACAGCGTTTGGATTGCAGGCTTCCGCATTTCAACCCTCCAGAGACCAGACAACACCTGAAGCATTCCCAGGCACACCAGAAAGACCAGAAAGACCTCAAGGCAGGCAACAACCTGAAAGACCAGGACGGCCACTTCCACCTCCTCCAGAACCTGAAACAGCCACCATGGCTGACCCAAACCCAAGATCAAATTGACCCAAGATCTCAGCACCTGATAAGTTGAGTGGCAGAGATGAAGACCTCAAGCCAAACAAGCTACAGATATGGCTTGAGGCTGTCAAACAATACCTAATAAGACATGATATAAACGATGACACACCAGGCATTGTGGACTGGTCACGAACCATCTCCTCTACACCTCTGGCGATTGAAATCTCAACACCAGGGAAATCATCATGGGATCCACCACCCCCCCTCTCCTCCCCCTTGATGGCTTCTGCCTACGGGAGTGACGCTACCTCCCCCCTCCTCCTCCTTGCCTGCCTCCTGGCCCCCCTCCTTGGGGTTCTTGCCTTCGTTCATTGTTGACCCCCGCTCATGAAGTTCGTTGGTCCCCCTTTTTCCCCGCATGACGTTTGCAGCTCGCTTAGGTTTTGCACGGTCGGCAACCCCTCTCGCTTCGTTTACAGTCAGCGCTGCTCTCTTCCAAGCCCCTTGCGAAGTACTCCACCGTCTCGATTATATGTGCCCGGTCGGGGAACACTTCGGTTAGTAACGTCACAGCCTCATCTTTCGCCTCGCTGTCGGAAAAGCATCGGCCGCAGTTGCTCTAGTCGGACGTTTCTAGCGTTTGGGTCTACCCCTCCTTCCTCCTCCCCGGTTTTCGTCCCGTTGCTTGGTTACAGCTACACTCCGCTCCCGCAGCTGGTACCTTTCTACTAGGTGGCTCCTCTCGCCCCGCGGCTACCACGGTTGCATCCTCGGTTGCACTCTTCCATGGTATAGCACTATCTGCGTGGTCGATGTCAACGCCTTGGACTTGGAGTAATTGATTCAGTCGCAAGTGCTGATGTGTGCTACTCTTGGCCGGCCCCTTTGGAGTGTTGATTTTCTTCCTCTATTTGGTTTCATTTTTAGTGGTTATTCTTTCCTTCTAGCGTTTAGGCTAGATTTACTTTGTTACGATTCTGGAGGCTATGGCAAGGGTTTTCCTGGTGTTTCCTGCTTTCCTGTTGTTTTCCAATCTTCTCTGTGTCCGCGTGAAGGAGGGGTGAGGATTCTTCGGGTGAGATGTGCTGTCGGTTCCATACCAGAGGGACTTGGGATGATGACTTTTTCTCTGGCGCCAGTTAGTATAGTTTTGTTTACGCCATAGCTAGCGCTGCACGCGAGTTCTTGTACTTTTTTTTTTCTTTTTTTCTTTTTTTCTTTTTTTGTTTTTAGTATCATTTTAGTATTGTTTAAGGTACAAACTCCCGTATGCAGATCGCTCTAAGACAGGAAAAACCTCCACCTACAGTCCATCCCACATCCCTTGTGCTAAAGCCCTCTGACCCTCCACGACACCAAAGCGTCCGGTACTATGGGTAGAAACTACAGAAGAGCGTACAGGGCTGAATACAACGAACTAAAAAACCTCGACAGACGTGCAGCCCATAAGAAAACTCCCCACCCCAACAGTGAACAACCAAGGAAAGTACAGAAACCTCACAAATCCCAAGGAAGAAAAATCCCAGCTGAACCCATAAGCAACCCACCCATAGCCCACGACTAACCCCATTCTGCCGCAGCAGGGGAGGGGCCAAGGAGCCTGCAGGACAATGCCGTAGGCCAATGATCACACACTAAGGGGTACCTGTATATGTACCCGGGGCTCTTACGTCCCGGACCCAAGGGCAGACAAGACCACCAAGAGAAAGATCGGTAACCGAAACCAACACAAACGGAAGTGTGTGGCAGGGCGAAGTAGCGACCGTAGGCCCACCGGAAACGAAACCGGGAGGGGGTGCATGTCACCCGGAGGCAACAGAGGCGGCAGGCATGAAAACCCTACCCTAAACACAGGCACAAGCCACCCACGCAGCCATGACAATCACCCAAGCCCAGTGATCAGAAGGGAACAGAGGCCCAGGGTGTAGAAGCAGTAGGCTGCTAGCCAAAGAGCGAAGCAGTAGGGTGCCAGCCGATCCGACCGTGAGGAGAAGAGGAGAAGGAGGGATAGACCCAAACCAAGAAGTGCGAGGGAAGACGATTGAAGCGAGATCACGACTTTTCGACGATGCCGCCCGTACCGGACAGGACTCTGAGGAGATAGTGCAATACCAGAGAGCACAGCCCCCGGTGCCACTACTTCACCGATGGCTCGAGACTGTGACCGACCAGTTGACGGCGTAATGGGGTTGCCCACAGTGCCAATGCTCTAAGGGAGGCAGAGCAAGTGCGGGGTAGGGAGAGGAAACATCATCAAAAGAAGACGAAATCCATCAACCCAGAGTGAAGAAAGCCCAAAGGGATAAACCTAAAGGGAGGGGAGTGTAGAGGAGGTATGACTCCACCCCCTAGAGCAAGCTCATGGCGGGGGGTGGAAAAAAGAAAAGTGGTGATAATCTCGTGGTGTTGAGATTTCAATTGCCGGGTGTGTAGAGGAGACGGAGGATGGAGTTCTTGTACTTTTTTTTTTTTTTTTTCTTT
>Ga0307509_10006911_pt1 | contig 15063 bp, 6 predicted proteins | sample 10_EM_MG_FD_202245 | JGI IMG/M metagenome (GOLD analysis project Ga0307509, IMG submission 202245) | Populus trichocarpa ectomycorrhiza microbial communities from riparian zone in the Pacific Northwest, United States - 10_EM | ecosystem: Host-associated > Plants > Roots > Unclassified | place...
TTTTAATGTTAATTTTTTTATATTTAGTTATCAAACTTTGATGACACGGATCTCGGGTTTGGCGGGTTAACCTGGTTTAATGGGTTAATAAAAAAAATTGTGTTTTTTTTCTTTTTAATTAATTTTTTTCGTTTAATTTAGTTTGTTAATGTTAAATTTATTTTTATTTAGTTATCAAACTTTCATGACACGGATCTCAGGTTTGACAGGTTAACCTAGTTAATTCTGGGTTAACCTGTCAAGTTTTTTTTTTCTATTTAGTTATCAAACTTTCATGACACGAATCTCAGGTTTGATGGGTTAACTCAGTTAATTTATATGTTTTTTCTTTTTCTTCATTAGTTTTTTTTTTTTCTTTTTAATTAATTTATTTAATTATCACACTTTAATGACACGACCTTACAGCCAGACTCACATCCAAGGCTCTTGAGTCTGGTGTTGCAGCCAGACTCACTTAAACTTAAGTAATGTAAGTTTAATATTATTATTAATATTAATAATATTATTCTTGGATCAAGCGTTGCAGCTAGACCTAAAGCTCTTTGGTATATCATTGCAGAAAGACCTAACACTCTTAGATCTTAGCCTTTTTGATATTTTTGATGCAAAAAAAAAATAACAATAACCCTCCGCGTATGCCTTTGTTTTTTTTCTTTTTTCTTTATTTATTTCTTTTTAAGCCTTTTACTGTGAACTGCACAATGCAATCCACAATGAAAAAGCTGATGTCTTTAGTTTTTTTTGGCTTTTTTCTTTGCTTTGTTGTTTTTGATTATTTTTTTAATTTAGTTTGTTAATATTAAAATTTTTCTATTTAATTATCAAACTTTCATGACACGGATCCCAGGTTTGACGGGCTAACCCAGTTGATTTAGATTTTTTTACCTTTTCTTCATTAGTTTTTTTCTTTCTGTAGGTTTTTTTCTCTTTGTTTTTTTCCTTTTTAATTAATCTTTTTTTTAATTTAGTTCATTAATATTAATTTTTTTCTCTTTTGTTATCACACTCTCATGACACGAATTCCAGGTTTGACAGGTTAAACCAGTTGATTCATATTTTTTTTCTTTCAATTTTTTCTTTTAATATTGTATGCAGTCCACAGTGAAAAAGCTGATGTCTTTAGTTTCTTTTTTTTTTCTTTTTCTTTTTATGCATTTCACTGTGGACTGCACAGTGCAGTCCACTGTGAAAAGGTTGATGTCTTTTTTTTTTCTTTTTAATTTTTTTTTTAAATTTAGTTTGTTAATATTAATTTTTTTTCTATCTAGTTATCAGACTTTCATGACACGGATCCCTGGTTTGACAGGTTAACCCAATTAGTTCATATTTTTTTCTTTTTCTTTATTAGTTTTTTTCTTCCTATAGGTTTTTTTTCTTTTTAATTAATTTTTTTTAATTTGGTTCATTAATATTATTTTTTTTCTATTTAGTTATCTCACTCTCAAGACACGAATCTCAGGTTTGACGAGTTAACATGATATGACGGATTAACTCAGTTGATTTAGAATTTTTTCTTTTTCTTCATTTGTTTTTTTCTTCCACTTTCATCTTTTAATATTAACTATAACTAAAAAGCATCAGTTTTTTACTGTTGATTGCCCAGTGGAGTCCACGGTGCAAAGGTTGATGCCTTTAGTTTTTTTTTCTCGTTTTTATGCCTTTTGTTTTTTTATTTTTAATTATTTTTTTTGTAATTTAGTTTGTTAATATTAATTTTTTTTATATTTAGTTATCAGACTTTCATGACACAGATCTCAGGTTTGACGGGTTAACCTGGTTTGACGGTTAACCCAGTTAATTCAGTTTTTTTTTTCTTTATTAGTTTTTTTTCCTTTGTTTTTTTCTTTTTAATTAATTTTTTTGTTTAATTTAATTTGTTAATATTTTTTTTCTATTTAGTTATCAGACTTTATGTCACGGATCTCAGGTTTGACTGGTTAACCCAATTAATTTAGTTTTTCTTTTCTTTTTCTTCATTAGTTTTTTTCTTCCTATATGTTTTTTTATTTTTAATTAATATTTTTTTATTTAATTTAGTTCATTAATATTAATTTTTTATCTATTTAGTTATCGGTTGATGCCTTTAGTTTTTTTTTTCCTTTTGCTTATTTCCTGTTTTTATGCATATCCATCAATATTAATATATATATATCAGAGATATTCTTCCTCATTAAAAAAGTTTAAAATCTCTATTTATTTTCAGAATATCTTTCTATAATATTATTGTATTTTTTCTCAAAAAATTACTAATTTAATAATTAAAGAATTACCAAATTTACCAAAAGGTATCTTTTGTAGAAATCAAATACCCACCTTTAATTACATTGACTAAAAAAATAAATTAAATTATCGAAACTACAAAATTAACCATTATCAAAAACATAAATCTTATCCCTGAAGATATCATGATGAAGATTTGTTTACTTGTTCAAAAATTGTCCATTGAAATTTGAAGGTGACTGAGTCTATTTTTTAAAATATATATTTTCAGGCTTCGCTTGAAACCAATAAAATAACACCGAAATAAAATATTCTGATACATTTATTATTTATTATTCTTTTCGCATCAAGAAAGAAAAGAGTGAAGAGTGATTGACATGACAAATTTTGACCAAAATTATCTTCTTCTCCCGTGGGACCCACTTAGTACTTATTAATATCCCAACACTACCCTTACCTTTATCTTGTAATACCCGAACCACCCCTATCAATAATTTAACTTCTCTTTCACCCGTAAAATAATTCCACACCCCACACCTACCAATCACGACTCACTCTTTCCTAGGACACCCCAAACTAAACCCAATCGAAACAACCCGTCACACAACAACTGTCAAACACCACGTAAGCCTAACATTATCTCCAAGTAACGTTGGTGGGCAATTTTGATTGGTCTTTCTTGCTTTTCGCAAAAGAAAATTGAAAACACGCGCCGAGGAGTATGAGATGATTCTATTAGTTTAGAGAGAGAGACACACATAAACAAAAAGACCGCCGACTTCATAATAATCCACCGTCAACGCCGATGGGTATATCTTTTTAGAACTATCAACGGTGTCGCATACTAGCACTGTTCCTCTTCTTGCGAGTTAGGGTTTTCTCTCTTTCTAATAAGCACATCGATCTCCTTCTTTTGTTCTTATAGAAATTTAGAAAATCAAACCTCGCTAGATTATACTAATTAATCTCTATGTATCGTTTACAGGTACTGTTGTTTCTTTTTTCCTTATCTCGTCCTTTTCCTTTGTTTCTGTTATGGCTGTTTATTTTGTGAGAGAATTCATTAGATCGCGTTTGGTTATTTGAAGGTTCAAAGTTTTATTTTGTGTTTTATTTTTCGTGAAAAAAATGTGCGATTGTGGTGAAATTAAGGACAATATATTTAAAAAATGGCAATACTTTTATCTTTGAAAAAAAGAGAGATAATTTTGGGTTATGATCTGTTTGTTTGACAGGAGTGAGGATTGAATTATTAATCCTTTAAAAATCTCTCCCCTTTTGTTTTTGATTTAGTTTTTAATTCATAATAACCTTAAAATTAAGAGTAAAATTGACAAAATTTTGTAAAAAAAATAGTAGCTATAGTTGAGGTATATGAATGATTTGGGGTTCTGATTTGTTTGGTTACAAGAAGATGAATTGAAATTATGTTCCTAAGAATTGGTTTGACTTCGATTTGAAATAACTGGAAAAGTGAATTTTTTGGTTGAGCAAGCAAATATACTGAATTAAATACATGATTATCTGCTTAGCTTGAATTAATACTCCAAATATCTGGCGTGCGCATGTATGTCCTTTTGAAATCAATTTAGTTATCGGAATTTGAAGTAAGGGTTTTGTGTGTTGTGATTTCCCTTGTATAGGAGCGGAGCTACTCAAGGCTGTAAAATAAATAACCAAGTGGCTCTACGTCTGTAATTTTGTAACGGTTGTATAAAAAAGGGAACATGTACAAAATGAACGCTAACAGTAGCACTATCATGAGGTATGTCTTTCTTTTTTGATTTTTCATGTCTATCTAATTCTCCACTTGGTTCTTTGTCTACCCTTTGTTATTGAACTTTCTTTCTCTCTTTCTTTTCTTTTCTTTTTTCACAAGCTTGTTTTTGGAAGTAAATTTCTTGTTGGAGTAGTGGCAATATTTGGATGGAAAAGTTCTCGGCTCTCACAGTATTTACTATGCATGTTTTTTTTTTTACTCTATTATGTAAGCACTTCTGCAGGCATGTTATGCTGCTTTCAGGGAACTTTGTGTTCTGTACTTCTATGGCTTATTCTTCATTCAATATGTCTCTTGAATAGAAACATTTCGCGTGTAGCTTTGCATATATAATTGAGAATCTATAATGATGCCTGAAAAAGCTGGAAGGGGTTCATTTACTGACCATGAATGGAAATGAATTATTCTGACATCGTTCAAAATAGTGGCCTTGGAAATACTAATTGAGTAAGTCGCATTGTCAATTGAAAGGTTTATGTGACATTTTCTTACAGAAATATTAACATATGCTGTTCCTTGGACCAATGAATGTTAGAGAACCAGTCTACTCTTAACATTTTCAGTCCTCTGCTCCACCAGCTGTGCTATTCAAGCATTTGCAACACATCTGGCTCCTCATTTTTTTAGAACTCATTGGTTCTTTTGTCTGGACCTTTTGTTGATGGAAAGTCATACATGTGATTTTTGTTGTGATGAAGAAAGGGTGAACTTTCAAAGCCATCAATGTATGTGATTTGAGTCGTGATAAAGAAAGGGTGAACTTTCAAAGCTATCAATGAATGTGATTTGAGTCGTGATAAAGAAAGGGTAACTCTCTGTACTCAAACTTATGTACCTTTTCCTCCTAGTTTCACTTGCTTCTGTCAACTATTTGGGAGTGTGAAAACCAAAGGTTTCCAGTTTTAGAAGACTCTGTTTGGCTGTTCAATTAAACCTCTCAGTTCCGTGACCAAAACTTCTTTGCTGCCTGTGGCTGTGTATTTGTTCTGTTCCTGGAAACACTATCTTCCTCCATCTCTGTAGTACCAATTACAATATCTGATGTTATTGACTAAAAGAATAAAGTTGCCAGCACTAATTCCTTATTGAATTAGTGTATCCAAAATTCTTCTTTCTTCTAGCTGTATCGTCATATAGAACTTTAAAGTGATTGAAATTGATAATTCATTTGTTATAGGTGTCAAGGCGAGTTAACATCAGATCCATATTTCAATATATACTGTGAATGGTTAATTTGACTTCCATGAGGTTAGTCTTCTTGTGAAATTTTTTAGGTAGAAGACTTTGCATGTTGAATATCCTATTTGTTTATAGGCATCATGGCGGGTTACCTTTTCTTTTACATATTAACAAAAACACTAAAAGGTGTAGAAGAAATACAGTAGAAGATACTATGCACGTTCTAAATTTACTATTCATGTGGAATGACTTTTGTGCCCTTCCAAGAAAAAATAAGAGGCCTATAAGTTGGGGATATTTTGGTCTTTTCGCATGACCCATTAGTCATTAATGATTTGACCAGGGGTATATGTGACTTTTCTATTTTTTTAGGAATAATGAAATGAATTCACTACCCTTTTGATTAGGTTTTTTTAAGCTTTTAGGCAAGGGTGTTTAAGTCTTTTTATTTTTTAAAATACAATGAAAACACATATTTGCTCTTAGAACCAAAAAAATTAAAACATGGGTTCAAGGCTCTTTTGGCCTTTTCATTTTGGTTTTTTTTTTTTGTTAATTCCATAGCCATCAGGGGTGATTTGGTCCTTTTAACATGATTAATTAATTTTAAAATTCAAAAAGTTGCTCACGTGCGGCAGGCGCCTCCTGATGGACAAACATTAGGGGTCATCATTTTCGGTTTATTTTGGTTTTTATAAAAAAAAAGTAACCAAACCGGTTTTTTTTTTTTAAAAAAACCGAAACTGAACAAAAACCGGTTTTTTCCGGTTTGTCTCGATTTTTTCGGTTTGACTTGGTTTTTTCTCCGTTTGGCTTGGTTTATTTTCCAGTTTGGCTTGTTTTTTTTTTTTAGTTTGGGATCAGTTCGGTTTTTTCAGTTTCAGGCTTATAAAACTGAAACCGAACCGAACCGGTTGGTTTTTTAAAAATTCTAATCGGTTTTTTTAACGATTCAGTTTTTTCTGTTATTTTTTTTTTCCGGTTTTCTCGGTTTAATCGGTTTTTTTGCTCACCCCTAACAAACATGCTTGTTTGCCGTGTTGTGGCATGTGTCGGCAGCGGTTGGGTGGTTCGTCGTCGATAAGCCTTTTTTTTTCTCTCTCCTTCCTTAAAAAATACAGCTTGGTCCTCTCTGTTTTTGATATTTCAATTTAAATCCTTTTTTTATTTCTAATTTTTTTTCCTGTCCTTTTTATAAAAAAATTGTTTGTTTTCAGTTTAGTCCTTCAATTTCAATTTGTCATGTATTATTTTTTTCTAATTTGGTCTTTATTCTTTTGTTTTTTAATTTTTTTCTTTGGCCTTTTTGTAAAAGTTTTATTGGTTTTCAATTTTATCTTTCAATCCAATTTTATGGTGTTTTATTTTTTTCGATTTGATCATTATTCTTTTGATTTTTTTTCTTTTGTTGTTTTTCTTTTCAATTTAACCTCTAATTTATTTTTTTTATTTCAATTTTCACCCCTATTCTTTCAATTACCATTTTTTATTTTATATTCTTTTATGTAATTGATTTACCCCCGATCTCATCCTTCTGCTTGATTTGTTGGGCATTGGGTTTCATGGTTTTTCCATGTATGGTGATTCTTGTCTAATGACCTTTTCACGAGTTTGAAAATTTAACTTTGACCAACATCCTTTTTTCGGCTTATTTTCTTTTCTGATTTCATTGTTTGATATTAGGTATTTGTTTTTTAAAAAGATTGGCTTTGTGATTTAATTCAATTTCTTTTCTCTCGGGTTATCGTAATCTCATGACTTGAACCACGAGTTTTGCCAGTTAACCCAAGTTGGATTGTCTTTTATTATCCAAGTTACATGTTTATCACTCTTTCTTGAGTTAACTCAAGCCGATTTATTTTCTCTCCTTTTTATCTAATTTTGCGTTTCCAAAGGTATTTTTCCAAGTTATCGTGATTTTTTTTTAAATTGTTCGTTTACAATTGTTGTCTATTTTTTATAGTCTAATTAAAATAAAACCAACTTATTAAACTCGATCGGGGCTATAACCCGAGTCATTTGTTTTTCTTATTTCTTTTAAATGCGTTTGCGACACTTAGACTATCATTACCTTATTTTTATTTTTTTATTCTAATTTTGGTTTTTATTTTGGTTGATATATTTTTTAAGTTCTCTTTTTGTTAATAGTTTTTTTAATTATGTTTCAATCAATTCAATCCTCTATGATTTTTTATTTTGATTATTTAGTCTTTTTTGAATAGAGGCTTTTATTAAATTATTTTGTATTTAGGCTTTTCCGATGTGTTTTTTAACATAAAAAATTCCAAGTGTAAATCGAAAAGGTTATGCAAGCATTTAATTAAAAAAATCGAGAACCATTTAGGTAAATAAATTGAAAAAAAAAATCATTAACAATAGGATGTTGATCAAGATATTTAATCATATAAGATGGAATTTTTACCCAAATAGTGTTTACTGAATTTGTTTATTTAAATAATTTTTTATTCAATCATATAATAATAAAAATAGACACACATGTGAAATTGAGCGAACAAAATAAAAGGGAAAAAAAATTATGCAAGGTTGCACATGTCAGAAATATCATCTAAAAATAAATATTTTTTATTTTTAAAAATAAATTTCATCTATATAAAACATGAAAAAAAAAATTATAGATGAATAAGAATAATATCTTCAAAAATTCTAATTTTTTTTGCCAGAAAAAAATATACAACCTGTAGCGGAGCGCATGTCAAATGACTAATGTATACATGTCAGGGGTGGTCATTTCAACTTCACTGTGGTTATTCTTGAAATGAAAATTGTTTTTGGTTTGGAGACTGCAGGGGGGGTATTTTGTAGGCATATGTTGCTTGAATGAAGACCATTCTCATATTTATAAATTGATCATTGCTCCTCAAAGCTAACTGGACCTTTGAAGGCAGATAACCTACCATGCGTTCCTCTTCATATCATCAATCGCTATGGTTGTCCATGTAGTTAGACCATGATTTTGAGGTACTTTAAGTCTGTATTTCTGTTTCAAGAACCAACATTATATAAATTTCAGGTAAAGAGGACCACAATGATTTGCCACAAGCTTATAAAAAAAACATATAGCATTTTCTGATATATGTATCACACAGGGTTGATTGCATCCTTCTGCTTGAATATATTTGTTGATCTGTAGCCTTTTGTGTATATTTTGATGCCATATGCATTCATTTTATATGTGATCAAATTTCCTGACAAGTGTTTGTTATCCAGGATTTGCCAGTCATCTTCAATGGCACTGTGTCTTTGAAAATGGTTAAAGGCTAGATTTGTTACTTCTTTTTAGTTTTGAACTTTTAGATTTAGACTTCTTGATAAGGATTAATCTAGTTGGTAGAAATGGAAGCTAGGATCACCAAGGTGTTGGATAGTAGTCGTAGAGTTATGCCTGGAGTTAAGAGAAAGCGAGCGTCCCGCATGGTGTTGCCTGAGTGGCTCACTCTGATTTCAAGTCATAAGCTAGGGAAGCGCAGGAAATTGGATGGAAGCCAAAGCAAGCCTGTGAGCTGTGGGCATCATTCTAGACGATCTTTACTCCGGTCCTATTCAAATTTTATGAGGACTGGGATGCCACAGCGTCTGATGTGTTATCAGAAAGGGGAATGGATTGATTTCCCAAAGGATCTTGTCGCTTTGATTAGGAAGGATTTTCAAGGGAAGAAGGCATTTGTTGAGGTTGAGTTGGAGGGGCGCTGCTATGTGATTGACTTCTTGCACATGTTGCGTCTGGACATGAAGACAGGTATTCAGCAACCAATTGCCTGGATTGATGAAGCAGGTAGCTGCTTCTTTCCAGAAAGCTATGCTGATGAAGATGAACCGTATCTTTGCTGCCAGCATGATTGTGTGAAAGATCAAGGGCCCATTTTCAGGGAGCCTCTTGGGCCCCATGAGATCAAGCTGCAGCTTGAAATTGATATAAATGGAGGGAATCAATCAAAATTGAAGGAGTATAGTGGAGAGTCAAATGCTCTTGTCAAGCATATCCAAATTGGTCAAAAGCCTATGAGTGACCACTATCATGTAGAAGTGGAGGATAGTTGCAACAGGAAACCTGGTGAAAAAATTGATGAAGATATGGAGGAAAATCAACAGATTGAAGCAAATTTAGTCACCGAGTCTTTTAAGCAAATGTTGGATTCTGATACTGTAAAGAAGTTGTTTGTTACAGTTATGAAACCTTTTGGTGGTGCAGACATTGTAGATATTTATCGCTGCTCTAGTACTTCGATGCAAGCTCGATTTGAGCTTTTCCTGAAGCAGATTGCACTAACAGAGAAATATCGTGGAGATGCAAATGTTCGATATGCCTGGCTTGCTTCTTCCAAAGGAGCACTCTCCACAATCATGTCGTATGGACTTGGACATTGTGGTCCATGCACAACAAATTCCAAACATGGCATTGGTGTTCATCTTTCTGCAGCGAACTGTTGTCACACCAGGTTGGATGTTTTTCCTGTTTTGTCTAAAGTGGAAATTGTCAGTCATAGTCTAGCAATAACTGCAGTATATCATGTTTTTCTCAAGGTAAAATGTTCATTTACTCTAAGACAGTAGCCCTAGACTGGCTAGAAAATTGTCATCCTCGTCTTTAAAGAAGAATCCCCTTTTCTTGTCAGTCTGGTTTTGAAAAGTTAATTTGGAGATTGCTAATCTTTCTATGCCATGCTTGTCTAATAATACTATGAAGTTGTGTGTAATCCTATTATTTTCAATTTGGTTGTCTTGTTAGATTTAGCAAAATTACTTATAGGTCTGTTCTCAGGAGCTGCCTATCAATTCTCACTGTTGAATTTGGTAACATGAGCAATTGACTGATAAGCTACACTTTTGAGGCTTCTCATGAAGATCTGCATGATATTTTTATTTTAAAAAAACTTAATTTATTTTAAAAAAACTTAATTTATTTCACAGAAACAATCTGTTTACTATTCATATCACTGTCACGGTGGCGGCTATTTCAGCTCTTTTTTTCACATATCTACCATCTATTATATTAGTGTGAGATTTCCTGGTTTGTGTTTGTGTCCTCTTAAAAAATCCTCAAATGAAGAGTTCAAGTCTTTGAACAATTTAATCTGGATCAATGTGATTTGTTAACCTTGAAAATTTTCTTTCAACCTTTTGTATTAAGAATTACTGAAAAAAGCTTTCCGTGTTTTGCTGCCTGTGCCACGGATCACCTGCCTTCAGAAATGCATATGATGCGTTTTCTGTGATAGTTTTCTTATATAACTGGTTTTAACTTTGTTTTTCTTCTTTTTTCTTTTTCCTTTAAATACTGTGCTGTTGTGGAGGATTCAACTTTTGGTTTGTTTACAGTGTCAAGTATTGTGATGTTGACGAAAATGGAGAACGACACCTGGTATTTTGTCGTGTAATAATGGGAAACATGGAGCTTCTTCACTCTGGGAGTCGGCAGTTCCATCCTAGTAGTGAAAATTTTGATAGTGGAGTGGATGATCTTGAAAGTCCAAGAGAGTATATAGTCTGGAATATGAATATGAACACCCACATTTATCCGGAGTTCGTTGTTAGTTTCAAGATTTCTTCCACCACTGAAGGTGATATGTTACTTCTTCTAGAGGTGTTAGTTTTGGCATGAATTATTTAAACATGCACACAAATGCATGTATGACATACATATATGTATATATACACACATACATATATCTATATATATACACATATGTGCATGTATGAATTTGTCTTTTAGGATTGGAATGAAATCTTTGCTCGTGTTGGATTTGTGCTCCTCGATCATTAGTGATTTGTTGGATGGAGCACGGCCAATGAATTCTGATGGTTGGGCACAGGTATCAATTCAAAAGTCCAACCTCCTTGGATGCTGAAATTTATAAGGATGGTAGTTTTAAGATAAAAGTTTCATCCATGATGGGGAAATCTCCTTTTGGTTGTGTTCTATTACATTCAAGAGATCAATCAGCACCTCAACCATTGATTCAATGACTTTGTCAGCGGTGTCTTCTGCAGATGCTGTATGAGTACCTCTAATTTTCTTTTTGGAACTTCTTTTGTACTTTGCTGTAGTATTTTGTTTTCTTTCTGCAGGGTTTCTGGTTGCTAGTGAGAGTAAGCATACCGTTTCAGGGGTGACCACTTCTCATGGAGGTCAGGGACGTTTACCAGTCGAGTCCTCTGCAGTTGATTTGAACTTACCAGTTGAGTCCTCTGCAGTTGATCTTAATGAGTCCCCAACTGCTGATATGGTATGGCAACTATTTTTCTCTCTGTATATTTGTCAGGATTGTTATCCATTGTTTGTTATGCAATATATAGCAGGATGTAGAATTTAAGTTTGGTTTTGCTTGTGCTGCAATATATAGCAGGTGAAAAATTTAATGTTGGTTTTACTTGTGCTATGTGTGTTGTTTGTCATGCAATATATAGCGGGTGAAAAAATTAATGTTGGTTTTGCTTGTACTGTTTGGGGAGATGCATGTTTCTTCATTTGCCTGCGAAGTATGGTCCCTTTTAGACTGAAGACAACTTGTGCTTTAAGAAAGCACAAAATATGAAATGAAAGTTGAATTGTTGGATTTATTACTCACGAGTCTTATTCTGTCTAAAAGATAGATCTGCCCGCAGAATGAAAAGTTTTGAAACAAACAGCATCTGTTGCCAAGCATTGCTTTTGAACTGTACAAGCTAGAATAATAGATGGATTGTTTAAACATTAAAAGACAATTGAACAGTTCCTTTCACTGGCATGTGCCTAGAGCATATGCTTATGGTTATGGTTGCCTGGAAGTCATTATGTCTCATTTGACAAGATTGCCTATTTTGTATTGTTGACTAGTTTCGTTTAGCTTCTGATGTTCGTAACTGTGCCTGAGCTACTAAACTGTTAGCATTTGTTATCTTCAAGGGAAGCAAAATTCAACCAGTTTTGGGTTCTGGGAGATCTCTTGGAAAATCACCAAGTCTGAGTTCAAGCAGTACCAGAGCTCCGAAATCTCCATGGATGCCTTTTCCTATGTTGTTTGCTGCAATTTCAAATAAAGTTCCTAGCAAAGACATGGAACTCATAACTAACAATTATGAACTGTTCAGGGTATGTAAAATGGCAAGATCTTTTATTATCTTTCATTCTAATTCAAATGTTTCTCATGATATATTTGATCACCCTTTTGTTTATTTTATCAGGAGAAGAAGGTAAACAGGGAGGATTTTGTCAAGAAGTTGAGGTTGATTGTTGGGGATGCTTTACTGAAGTCAACAATTACAAGTCTTCAATGCAAGGTATATTATGATTTGTGTTATGCCTTAAATTGGGACATCCAGTGGTAGTCTTCTAGTGTTATGATTTTGGGTGCACCTTAACTTGCTTGTCTGAAAATTCGTTAATAGTTTGTCCAGGGGCATATATTTGAAGAGTGCTCCTAATAACTATTTACCACTAAAATATAGAATTTATATTGATGCAGTTTATTCATCAATAGGTTCATTGTACTTTTGTAACCGATGAACATACAACAGACTGATTCCACTCCCTTTATTTATTTTGTCCCAATGCCACTTTTCTTTTTTTAGTTATAGGAATGTCTAGATTTTGCTGCTTCTGTAAGAATTTTAGTTTTATGGTCTGAATGTGGTTTTGGTATTATTGGAACATACCAGAGTTCATGAACCTAAGTCTTTTTATAAGCTATTCTTCCCCTACATGTCTTTTTGAAACAGACTGCTATGACGAGTATAGCACTGTTTATATACTTCATCTTCAGTTTCTCTATGTTGCTGTGTTTTGGGTTGTGAAACAGAATTGCTTTCATCTTCAATCAGTAACTTAAACTGCCTTAGGTTGCATACCAAGTGTATAATACTGACCAGTGTCTGCAGTACCATTTCATGGCAGAAAAAAAATGTGGAAGCTCAGAAGGTAGATTAAAAAACTAAAGAAGAAGAATGTGGATGAGAAGCTATCCTCGCCATGCAATATTATATTGGCAATTCATACAGAAAATAAATTTTGGTTATACCTATTTGCTGGATCTATCTTTCTTCCAAAATCTGCTGTTTGTCAAAATTTACTGTCCTGACACAGCTTTTCTGGGTCCATGCAGTTGCCATCTAAGGGTGAGGTACCTGTGTCTAAACCAACTACAGAAGGCTCAGCTGGGCTTTGAGAGACCAAAACGCCTTAATGCTTCTGTTTGTTGGAAACTGAGGTGAAGTTTGTTTGATGCTTGTTGGTAGAATGTGTCGACATGAAGTGAATATCCTGTCAAGAGTTGTAGGTCTTAGTTATCTTGAAACTGTTAGGTTATTTCTTAGTTGCCTTATTTATTAGTGATGGAATTGTCTGTGAGTTGACTCTGCTACTTATGTGTCCTGTATTGATGATCATGCCCCAGCTTGGTTAATAAACTTTTGGATTGTTTGACCTGTGGAGTTCCTGAGGCTTCATTGAGCGTTTGTCTATTAATTGGTGGTTAGAAGCTACTTCTCAAGAGAAGCAAGTGTTAGAAGAAACTGTCTAAATCTTGAACAGCTTGGTTAATAAACTTTAAGGCTGTTGCTTGCCTATTTGAAATCGTCTAGTCTTGTCTAATTGAGAGTCCCATGAAAAGAAGAGGGACAATGAACTTGTTGGTTGGTTGGTGTTAGCTGAGTATCAAAGCACGATATGCCTCCTTAACTGTTGGTTATGCATAGAGGAAAGGGGAGCTGTGCGAGCAGGAATTCCTTCAATGAACTCCATCAGCAAGTAAATAAAACCTGCAACTTCTTTCAACAAGAATGGCCAAATGAAAGTGTGTAGGAGGGTTGAACATTTCTGAGTTTGCCCCTTGCAGAGGCGCATGGGTTGAAATCTCCTTTGGTTTCCTCGACTTCTCGAGGTATTCACATTTGATGAGATGACATTCATGCGGAATTCATCATTTGCAAGCTAGTCATGATGAAGTCGTATGCCATTCTGCGCTTGCTTTACTCGGTACTTTAGGCTGGTTCAGTCAATGGCACTACTTTATATTTTGCTCAGCAGAGAACAGCAAAGAGACATTACAACAAACGTGGACCAAACGAAGCAAGAGCTTGCATGTCTGTGTGTCTGATCTTGGAAGCACAGTAAATTTTGGAATCGAAAATTGAAATTACAGTTAATATTCACGACGGGAAAATAACCATGGAAGAATTATTTTATTACCAAACTGCACTTGTTGTACACCACAGGTTTCCCCATTCTCAATTCTTATCCAAGGGAACCATGAAGGTATGATTTTATTACAAAATTGCAACAATACTCCCGAATCTCAAGATAAAATATTCTCTTGTACTAGACGGGTTCCCCTTTAATTTTTATTTTTTAAAAAAATAAAAGGATTAGTGAATAGCAATAGGATGTAATATGATTATTTTGCTGTTCTCAAGTAAAATCAACTAACTTCTTATTGGAGATAATATGGTTTTTTCTATAGTATTTATTTATCATTATTATGTTAATCAGAGAATTGGTATTTGAAATAACTAAATTATTTTTAAAGACAGATTTTATCAAATTAGTTACATTATTTTTAACTAAACAAATAAGAGGTTTATTTTTGTATTTTTGCTTTTTAAAAAACAGTAAAATGATTAAATTATATTTAAAAGCAAAATCTCTTTAATTTTCATCCTTTTAATATTTATTTAATTATAAATTGTGCTTCATTATTTTTTTATTTGCATTCTGTAGGATTATTTATTGATTTTAAAAATGACTTGAATTATCTTGGGTTTTGTTATTTTTTATTCTTTGTTAAATTTAGTATTTTTAAAGAAATTATATTTTTGAATTAAATTATATTATTTGATTAAATATAAGCATGAAATGATTACTTCATAATATTTTATTTGGTTTACTTTCT
>Ga0307509_10006912_pt1 | contig 15059 bp, 10 predicted proteins | sample 10_EM_MG_FD_202245 | JGI IMG/M metagenome (GOLD analysis project Ga0307509, IMG submission 202245) | Populus trichocarpa ectomycorrhiza microbial communities from riparian zone in the Pacific Northwest, United States - 10_EM | ecosystem: Host-associated > Plants > Roots > Unclassified | place...
GACATTGAGGCGTAATACATATAAAAATTGATCAAAAGAAAGTCACAATATAAAATAATTTTATAGTAACTAGAAAATTCTAATTAATTTTTTTAGAGATTTAGTTAAAATGTTAGTTATATAATTGGACAGATAATAATCACTATATATATATCATATCAAGGGGAATTGTATTGTTGTTTCGTTAGTAATAATAAATTTATTTAATGTGCATACATGCTAAAATTTGCCTAAAATGATATGTGTTTTTGTTATTAATGGTAAAAGACTATTATAACCTAAGGCAATGATTTAAGATCTAGATCTAGTAACATGACTCAATTCTCTCTTTTAAAATGCAAGCATTGGATCTGCAAGGACGTGAGCAGTGATATGCATAAGTATGTTAAAGATTATATTGATTGAAACATGTTTGAAAGTCATCACTCATATTCAATGAGTTTACGTGGGATTACACTGATCCAACCCAAATATATTAATCGCACCAAACAAAGATATTCCAAAACAAGAACATATAAATAAATTCAAAACATATAATCGTGAAAAATTTAAATTGACACAACAAAATAATTTTTATTTTATTAATATTTTTGGTATATATTTTTATAAAAAACACATGAAACATCTTAAAGTCATTTTGAAACACGATGTAAAATGGTGTGTTAAACAATTTCATTATCCATCGATCAACTTTCTAGAATAACATCCAATGATTGTTCATTTATCTTAAATGGGTCTATAAATAATAAAACTATTAATACACCATAATATTGCAAAAGAAAATATATTTCAAAGATAATTGGAATGCAATAAAGTAATGTGTTAAATAATTTCATTACCTACCAATCAAAACTCTAGAACAACAATTAATGATTGTTTATTTATTATAAATAGATCTATGAATAATTAAACCATTAATACATTATAATATTGCAAAGTAAAAGATATTTTAAAGATAGCTTGAATGCAATAAAGTAATATATTAAGTGATTTCATTATCCATCAATCAACAGTATATGACAACGACTAGCGACAATTCATTTATTCAAGGTGAATTTGTTGATAATAAAACCATTAATACACCACAATATTGTAAAAGAAGAAAAATATTTTAGGAATTTTTGAATGCAATAATATAATGTGTTAATTAATTTCATTACCCATTAATAAACACTCTAGGATAATGATAAGTGACAATTCATTTATTTTAGACAAGTTTGTGAGTAATAAGATTATTAACACACAAGATTGTGTGTTAAAACCATTTATACACAACACAACCAATAGATAACAACGTCATCACACATAAAAAAAAAACATTAATATAACAAATAAAAACAATGCCACCACATAACAAAAACAATATCCACACAATATAACAATTCTAAAACACATCAACACACATCAAGTTTTACACTGAGATCAAATCATCATGCCTCGAATAAACATGTTGCAACCCTCCTAACCCCACAAGGTAATGATTTTGATCTTATTTCACCGTAAAAATAAATTTTTGATGGCATCATACTCTTGGAATTACCACACAATGGTATGGACCCTAACATTTCAAATATTTTGCAACAACATGTATGAAATTTAATAACATGTTAAAATTATTCAAATTCAAATATTTCATCAAAATATTCATAGAATTCAATAACATGATAACAAAGTCTAAAATAATCAATAAAATGTGTTTGGGTTCTAGAGCAACTAGGTTTAATTGAAAGTTACTGGAACAGTGATTAGCAGCGATGACAAATCTTATAGTGTTTGCTCGTGGCTTCATTCTATAGCGATGACAAATATTTCATCCACTGCTGCTGTTAGGACGCATCACCTAGCATATCAACCCTCTACTATGTACTTTGTGTCATACACCTCTAACCGAGGAAAGAGATCGAGCCTGGAAAAGGTTTGACTTTTCTTGTTCTTTTTTCCTCCTTCCCGGCTTGTTTTCCGTTCTCTCTACTGCTTAGTTGATGCTCTGGTGGTATTAAAGGAATGCTTTGGCTGTGCTTGCGATGGTAGTACTTAATCGTCTAAAAGCTGAACCTGGAAGATATACTAAATTAATGTGATGCAGAAGACAGGCAGAACAAGCTGTAAAGGATGGTCAGCATAGGATCCACTGTTTAATATGTTCCATATATCTTCAGATCTTGAGAGAATTTTAGCATAACTGCTCCATGTAGCAACCCATAATTATTGAACCCCAATTATTGCCTCATCAATCTTGGGTGAATTAGCAGATGAATTAGCACCGGAAAAGTACATCGACGTCCGTTTAAGTAGTAAAGTCTTCAAATCAAAGGAAAATCATTATGCATTAGGGCCCCTAAATTCGGTATGACCATCAAATAATTAATTCCTTGCATTAATATCAAAATAATTCTTTTCTGGCACTCATGACAGCTACATATAAACCAACAACGAAGCTTAAGTCGATCATGGCCAACTGAGAAAACATTATGATTATAATTTCTTATCCAACTACAATTAGGAAGCCATACCCATCCATGGCCCTCCACTCAAATGGAAGTTCCTACATGATAAGCTATGTCCAATAAATAAAACCCTACATTAACTTCGAATGGCATTGTAATAATTACAGGGATTGAATCACGACAAAAGTTAAAATGAGTACGAGGAATATGTGGTAATTAAATCCAATTTAAGAGTGTTCCCCGTGGCATTTTCTACAATACTTTTGGAAACAATCTCCAGGCGAAAAGATCATCCCATCTAATCAAAGCATTAATGCTTCTAAGCCTGCACTTTTCTGTTCTATTCCAATGTACCTATTCTGCTCCACTCGTGCATATATAATTATTCATCACCTCTAGTTTAATAATTAAGTGGGTTTCTTAGACTGGAATTTATGTACAGAAACTAACTAAGTTTGAAACTCAAAACTATTAGAAAATTCATTAAAAAAAAAATTAAGTTTTATCATACAACCATCTCAATTCAATAACTTAAACAGTTAGATGAGATTTTAAAATATAATTTATATTATTTTCTAACACATACCCTCAAATGAAAGCTCTTTGGGCTTGAAACTTGCACAGGCTCACACCATTTTATGCTTGATTTTTATCAAATAAATGGGAATGGTGAGATTTAAACTTGTAATTACTTGGTTATCAAGGCTCTGATACCATGTCATAGAATCATCTTAATTCAATAGTTTAAGTTGTTAGGTAAGGTCTCAAGATATAATTTATATTATTCTCTAACAAGTTTTTATAATCTAACAATAAATAAATATTTGAGTGCATATTAAACAAACTAATCTAAGTAATTTGTTTACTTAATTAAATACTATTCCTTCTTCTTTGATAATAGAATTATGTTAAACATGAGATTAAGTTTTTCTTAATCTCAATAACTATCTTTATTTTTTCCGAATGTGGTTCTCAATTTTTCATAATCATTTCTATTAAAAGATAATCCAACAAAAGATCAAGTGGCCCAGTTCTTTTTTATTTCATTAAAAATAAATATAAAAATATTTTATAAATATCAAGCAAAGTTACAAGGATTATACAAAGTCATCGTAAGCTTCTATAGTTTTCTTCCCTTCCCTTTTCTTTTCTAAGATTTGAGAGTTTCTTGAAATTTATTCCTTAGATGCCGCTGTTGGAGGGAACTTCTTCTTTTTTGGTCCATTTTGTCTTCAAATATAGAGGTAGAAATCTTGTTTATATTCAGTTAAATGAAGTTTTTATTATTATAAAAATAAGTTATAAATACATATTAACAAAATTATTTATACATGTAAATTTAGAGGACGATGTGTATATATAAAAATTATTTATCCTGGGACCAACCCTTAACCATCACTTCTCCTTTTTTTTCTTAACAAACATCAGCATCAACGCACCTTAGATCAGAATTCATTCTTTGCACAGGACGTAGAATGTCAGTTCATGTGGTCAGAGAAGAAAGTGCCTGTCGTAATTTCTCATGGGACCCACATCCTTCAAACAAAAATCATCATCACAACACGCCAATCCAGCATCCATCTCCCTCTGTGATTTTAGCTTCATCATCAGCTCTAAAACTCTTGCTTCCAAGTGTTATATGCAACTATCCAAACATGTAGCAACAAATCAAACTGTAAAATCAACCACCCCTTGGTTTAACCCTTTTTCACACTCTCCTCTCTCTCTCTCTCTCTCTCTCTCTCTCTCTCTCTCTGGTGTTCTTTCTAACAATGGATTCGAGAACTCTTCTTGATCATGCTCTCTTTCAACTCACACCCACTAGAACAAGGTACATTAAAAGAATTCCAAGCCTAAATGCATAAACACGACATCTAATGTTCTTGAAATGTTTTGCGTTGTGTGTTTGTTAATGGGTTTTTTTTTTTTTTTTTTTGCTGGGGTGGATTGGTTCTTCTTGCATGAAGATGTGATCTGGTGATTTATGCTGGTGGTGTGAATGAAAAACTGGCATCTGGGCTTTTAGAACCTTTCCTTCAACACTTAAAAACTGCTAAAGATCAGATATCGAAAGGAGGCTACTCCATTTCTCTTCGTCCTTTGTCTCCTAATGCCTTCTGGTTCACTAAAGCCACTCTGCAAAGGTAACTACTTCCGTATCAAAATATTGTTTTTTCTTGTTTATAGTTACTGCTGCTCAATTTGATAATGTGACAGATCTTTTATTCACATTGAGGTACAGTCGTGGTAATTGGTATAGTGTTAGCTGTGGAAAAAATTAACTGGCAAAAAAATATTATATCGCAGATCTCCTCTCCTGTAAATCTTGCTCAATTTGACCAGATTTGGCTGACAAGTTGTAGTAGAGTTCGTAAGGGATTCTCTCTTATCCAGGTTTTTCTGGTCATAGAAAAAGCTAGATCTTTTAGTTGGTCTGTCGCTAGTAGATTCAAGGTTTGAGATTGATAATTGACTCAAATATTGTGGTTTATTTCATTATTAATCAAGATCATTGTTTGACATTTGGAGTGAATATGATGATTGGATAGGGTTTGAGATTGATAAGCTAGTACGGACCAAAGTTGACATGAAGTATTTCAATCTTGAACTGGGTTTTGAAGGTTTACCTGATCAAATCAGACTCACTGTTCCCTGAGTTCGGAATCTGAATTATGACAAATTGGTGGCTTAAAAATTGTTCTCTCTTTACAACGACCTTATAGCTGGTTACTTTGTGTAGATTTGTCACTTCATGATTGTTTGTCATTGCAGATTTGTGTGGTTTGTTAGCTCACCAGAAGTTCTTGAGAGATTTGTGACAATAGAGACTGAACTAGAGCAGATTGAGTGTTCAGTTCAATCAAATGAACTATTCAATGCAGATGCAGAAGGTATGCTTGGAACTATGTTCTTTGTTCGTTGGAATGGTACATGGTTGAAGCTCAATCTTAATAATTTGGTTACATCTCATATAGCTGTTGATATGAGTTTTCTGTATTTGGTGGCTCAATTGGAAAGTAGGGCTACACCTAACTTGTAATTGTCATAACATTTCTCTGGTGATCTTAAGACATCTCATTTACTGAACTAACCTGGATTTGAGAAAATCTTTCAGGTGCTGCTGGGAATTACCAAAAGTCATCTGCCTCATCTAAGGTATGTCACTTAGTTGAAACTCCCTGTGTAAGAGATCGTGGTGATTTTTTTCCTAAATCCTCACATCATAAATCTAGACCTGTACTTTGATGCCTTGTTTTTTAGTCAAGAGAAGATCACAGTGGAGGCAGTAATGGTGTCCAGGAAGAAAACTCCAAGTAAATATTTCAAACTTGCAAATCTTCAAGTCTGACGATATAATATACTTAATTGAAATGCCTTTAAGTTCTCAAGCATTGACTGTTCAATCGATGGTCATGAACAGGGTTCGTCTTCAACGTGCTTTGGAATCTAGAAAGGCTGTTCTCCGCAAAGAGCAAGCAATGGCATATGCTCGTGCCTTAGTCACTGGATTTGAACCAGACTGTATAAATGATCTTATCTTCTTTGCCGATGCTTTTGGAGCTTCACGTTTAAGGTATCATAAGGAATCATCTTGTAGTGATAAACAGACTTGTATTGGATTTTGCACGTTAATATGACAAAATCAATGGTCATCCAGCATGGATGTTCTCACTGAGAACTGTTTTCCCTTTTTAATCTCGCATCACCCTACACAATGCCCCCTCCTCCATTTGGAACTTCCCACCAGTCCTTGGGCTAAGTTCGCACTTGCTACAAAATGCCAAGGCAGTGGTGCAACTAGTTCATTTGGTCATCAATGAATGAAAAATGAGTATGTCTATTTAGTGTTGATTTTATGATTGCTTTGCATTTCTAGAATACAATCTAGTTTTATGAATTCTCTTCTTGTCAAGATTCTGGATGTTAGATTCTTTTGGCCTGAAAATATTGCAGTTGAACCTTCCCTGCTCCAAATTTTAGTTAAGGTTAAAAACCTATATCTGAATCCACGTAGGGAAGCATGCATAAATTTCATGGAATTATGCAAGAAGAAGAATCAAGATCGGCTTTGGATGGATGAACTAGCAGCAATGCAGGCATCTCAGTTGGAATTGCCTTATCTTAAGACTTCTGGCATTGTTCTTGCTGGCGAGGAAAATTACCCTGGTCAAATTGGTGGTCTCTCTGGTGGGAAGCACAGTGGTTCAATTGATGCATCTGACTCGGCTACAAGTCTTGGAAGTTTAGACCTAAACCAAGGTATTGTTTAAGATCCAAGTTCCTCTACCTCCTGTTGGTCATGCTTTGGATGAAGCTATAGTGGTTAATATTAATCTCTATCTGCGATGAGCATTGAGGTGCAAGTGCCATCAAATATGCCATGCCATTATTGTATTGTTGTAGCAATTGCATGCAATCTAGTAAGTAAATGCTGATTTCTGTTTTACTCTTGTATTGTAATGGCAATTTATTATTGTTCCTGAATTATCTGTTCTCTCTTTTGTTTCCCATAGTTGATAAAAATCAGTAGAGAACTAGCAATAGTTTAAGGTTTAAACATTATAGTACTATTGGCCAGTCTTTGATGTCGCATATATATCTTTACAGATAGTGGTTTGCCAACATCAGCTCAGATGCAATCAACTGATGGGAAAGCTCATATGCCAATGCCATGGCCAAATCATCATCCCCAGTTCAAGCACAACTTTCAAGGTCCTGTATTTCAACAAATGTCCCCATATCAAGGCTACCTTTTTCCTGGTATGCAGGTCGGCTCTCCATATTTTCCAGGGAACATGCAATGGCCTCCAAATGTTGATGATTCTAGCTATGGTCAAGACTGGGAACCTGACAACCGTGAAAAGCATAAATCATCCTCCAGGAACAAGAAGTCTTCTCGTCAAAAAGAACTGCAAGCTTCTAATCAAGATGAATCCACTGAGCCTAGTGATTCCAGCTCAGAGACTGAATCGGATGAAAATCTGCGAAGTGGCAAAAAGCAGGCATCGGTGGATAAGATGCACAGGAAAAGGCATGGGAAGAAGTCATCACGAAAGGTTGTCATTCGCAACATCAATTACATTACTTCAACAAAAGATGGAGAAAAGGGCAGCATGTCTGGCAGCACATCTGATGAGGGTGGATTTATTGATGGAGAAGCTCTCAAGCAGCAAGTACAGGAAGCTGTTGGTTCATTAGAGAGACGGCATAAATCAACCTCTCGACATCACAAGAAATCACAGCGCAGCACTATAGATGGTTCAAATGGTGCTACTGATCAGGAAGGCAAGAACATAACTGAAAATAATCGTGAAGGAGAAAAAGTAGAGCACTGGGGTGCCTTTCAGAGCCTTCTCATGCAGGACAGATATTTGGACTCTTTTGGAATTGAACCTCATCCTCCACAGGTTCACAGAGATGACTTTACAGCTAAGGGCTATGAGGAGGGAAGGTCATTGGAATTTAACGTCGAATCTGAGGGAATAAGAAAGCAACGAGCATTAGCAAATGATTCGTTCATCGCAGCAAAGAGGGGACCTGGTAATGAAGGTGAGTCTCGCGTTGAAAACTTTGAAGCCAGTGCAAATGGCCACCCAGTGATGAATAAGAGGGATAGCACATATGAGGAGTTGTTGTTTTCTCAAAGAGCTGGAGAATCAGGGAACTTACCCCGACCTACCGTTGCTGATTATTCCACTGAATCTCCATTAATCAAAAGTCAAAAAGAAGGGGATTGGTTTATTAGCAGCCAACTGGACAGGGATGATCACAGGGACCATAAACCATTTAGTGATGATTATGATTCATCATTAACTGGTGAGCATTTCCAATCTGAGAAAAATAAGAAGGAAGTTCTAGCGGATGACTCGTTCATGATCCAAGCTCGACCGTTAGTTGATGATCAGTCTGATTCACTATTACGGACAGACATAAGCATTGCTCCAGATGTAATTGAAGCTACTCTATATGAGAATGAAATGAGAGAGATATCTCATGATAAATCTGAAGCATTTGATGTCTATGAACCAGATGACCTTTACATGGTGCTTGGGCGGGATTCAGCTGCTGAGCATGCTCTACCATCTTGGACTCCAGAGATGGATTATGAAACAAATACTGCTCAAGATAAGCTTCCTTCTAACAGTATGGGAACCAATGGCAAAACAAGTGTAAATTCTGGCGGAAAAGTTGCTGGTAAAGAAGTCAGGTCAAAAGTTCCTAACGGATCTCTTGGTAGAGGCAAATCTGATATCATGTCAAGGACAAAGAAACCAACTTCTGCAAGCAGAACCACACTTCCGAAGAGCAAATCCGAGAAGGTATCATAGAAGAGCAATTTTAACAAGGATTTAAGCAAGTTTTAAAGCATTTCTCCTCTTTTTGTTTCATTCCCTTCATGGAAATCATAGAAGAGCTTCATCGTATCTGAAATTGTTCAATTCTGCTCAGTTATTTAACGTCCTGACTTGATTGTTCGCTTAGCTATTACTTAACCTCCCTTCTTTGGTTGACGTTTAATTTTATCCACTTGAAAACAGGAAGAAGTAAACAGGAAGAGAATGGAGGAGTTATTGATTCAACGTCAGAAGAGAATAGCGGAAAGGAATGCTGCTGGCAGTATTCCGGCGACATCTAAGAGAATCCCTGCAGGGAAAGTATCTACTTCAACTTCCATAAAGAATGAGAAGCCTAAAAGCAAATCTCCAAGCCAAGAGACAAAGAAAGCACTCTTTAGAAGTTCCACCATTGATCGCCTTGCTACTGCTCGGGCAACCACAAAGTCGCCATCAACTGAATTGAAAGCTGCCCAACCCAAAAAGGCAAACTTGAAGGCTAATGGTTTAGCTCAGAAGACTGCTGGTGCTGATAATAAGAAACCTCCGAACACAGTCAAATCTGATGTCAATAGAAAGAAGGTTGGGACAATAGCCAGAGCAGAGAAGCCTGCGGATTTATTACCTATGCAAGCAGCACAGTCTGCAGATGAAATTGATGGTTTCAAAGATATAAAGGAGTTACACAGTGTTGCTTCTACAGAGAATAATGCAGGAAATGTGATTTCAGCTGGTAACTTGGATGATAAAGGCTGCAATGGTGATTCACTCCACATGGACTCATCTGCCCCACATAATCACTCTAGAGCAGGTGACGAGGGGTTCTCTAAAGTAGCTCCAGTAGTTTGTGAAGACATAGAAACTTCTGATAATCATGGTGAGTACATATCTGAAACAATAATACATCCTGTGCTAGAGTCACCAAACAGGGCTCTGAACCCATGCGCTGTGGATATCAGAGAAAATGGTGCTTTCAGTGAAATTTTGGAGTCACCCGAAAAAACTGAAATAGAAATATCGACCCCACCACCTGATGAAATGAACCCAGAACCAATCCACTCCAGGAAGAAATGGAACAGTGAAGATCACTCTCCTAAAGTAGCAAAAGGGTTTAGAAAGCTTCTTTTGTTTGGAAGGAAAGGTCGAGCCTCTGCTGCAAACTGATCCCACAGGACAGCTGGTGGAACTTGTGTATATGCTGCATATCTGTTCAGGGAAACAAGTACCTTAGCCCTTCCCAACCTACGATTATCCCCCCACAAATAAAAAAAACCCAAAGGAAAAGGAAAAAAAAGAAGTGAGATCAGGACATAGCTCTCATACGTAATAAGGCCTTTGGTGTTGCTGCCATATGAGTATATTTTGTAATTTATCAGGTTTGAGATTTTCTAGGTTGAGGGTGTAAAGAGTTAATTCTTTTATTTGGTGTGTATTTTGGTTCTGTATATCATACACGGAATACTTTTTGAATCACCTGTAATATTCATTCAAATTTCTGTCTGTTTGTATACCCAGAACTCCCTGGTGCTTTATTGTTTGGTGCAATGCTTTCATTTATTCTCAACGACTAGTTACATTCCATGATGAGGCATTGTTCCTTAACTTGGTAGTTATTTATCTTGAACAACAAGTCTTTGAAGATTTGTAGGCACTGTTGAGCTTACAATTTATTCAATTGCATTCGTACTTAGAACATGGGATTTGTAATATCTGATAATGAAGACAGCAGCATGAACCCACATAGCCATCAACAATTGCTGTACAACTTCAATCGTTAAAATAACAGGAATTCACCGAAAGTAGTCAAGGGTACTGTTGATTAGATAGTGTGAAGGATTTGCATTTTTATTCATTAAACCCTACCACAGTCCACAAGACATTAGATTAGACAGCTGATAAATGTGATAGCAAGAAGTCTAGCCAATACATCCTCTTTAAGTTTTCAATAATAAAAGCTTTTGCGGTGCCTATATTCTGCCTTGATATCTGTAAATTTAGCTATTACATCTTCATAGTTTGGGAGCTTTGGGTGGACATGGCTTGAGCTAGATGAGCTTCCACTTTGCGCTTTCCAATCATCGATTGAACTATCTAAAGAACTTCGACCTTTGACTGAAATTCGGTAATGATCATTGCTCAAGGGAGGAGGTACAGGTTTCGTACCCAACCTTGGCTTGGCTGGCCTTTTTGTCACGTTACTGACACTACTAGGGCTTGTACTGCTATTCCAGGAGTCGACCACACTTCTAGGAGCTTTCTTACTGCTGCTGTGACCTTGACTCAAAGACTTCACTTCCATATCATCAAGATAGATAAAAGATGTCTGATGAATCGGGAGGTTACCATAAGATGAAGTGCTAGTTGCTGATGCTTCAAGATTTCTGATTAAAACTTCATTTTTCTTAGTCTTGATATGACTTCTACCCAGACTATCAGTACTGCTTCTGTCCATATCATTATAAAGTGACTTTGTTGTTGTTGGTGTCCTGGGTTTTGAAGCCGGTATGGAACTCTCATCGCTGTCACTGCAAATATCTTGGATGTCCAAATCCAAAACTTCAGCTTTCTGCACAGATTTTCTTTGTCATTAGAAAGACTGCAAATTCAGACTAGGAAACAGAACTAATAAAACAGTTGCTGGAGTTGAGTTTATTCTAGAAAAGGAGGCTAAAACTGTACAGAAAGTTTATACCAACTTATGCAACTCATAACTTTTGTTCATATGCTTGAATACTTCTTACAGGGAATGTTCCAACATATAAATTATAAACCCACCTCCTGCCATTGTGGTCTGAAACTATGCCCAAAGTCCTGAAATCCCAGATGAATATTGTACTCATAAGAGATTCCGTTTATTAGCCATAGCTTTACATCCTCTGGCACTGAATTCACAGATAAGTTCTCTTTCATCTTAGAATCCACAAGATTTCCAGGCAATAATTCAACATTGGTAGTCTCAAATTTGCTTCCATAACGAATCTTAAACAGGCTTCGCAGCATGTGTAGCTCTGGCAGGTCACCACATCTTGAGGAAGCAAATATTAAGTTTGATATTGCCTGGCTGACATCAATAGGCAAGCATTGCCAGGCTCTGCCGAAAAATATAGAGTGATGAATAGTATGTTTAGCCACAGAGCCATGAAGTAGTAGGGTATAAAGAGAGTTATGTGTGTGTACTGTTGTTGGCTAATGTGGGGCATACTGGTGATGATACATTCACATAATTGGTTGATCTGATCATATGCAGCCAATAGGCATTGGTCCTTGTAGAGTTGCTGGACCTACACCTCATTTTAAGAGAACTTTTGGTTAGCTGTAAGCTTATAGATACATATAGTGTATTATGGAAAGGATACATATATTTTATAAAGGAAAGGATCAAGATGGGAAAAATCAAAGGGTACCCTCGTTAAGGCTTGCTGAAGCCGGTCATTCTGAAGGAGTTGAGCGATGTCGGCACGCGATTGTCGTATGATTGACTCTCTCCTGTGCTTTTGTGCAGCTAGATGAAGCTGAAGTTGCTCTATCAGCCTCTTGCTGCAACACAAACAGTACAAATTACTGAAAGAACAGATTATTTGGAAATTGTGAGGAATGATTCTAATTCCTTAATGAGTTGTTAATTGAAATGTATCTAGCCTCTAGGAATATGTGAGCAATTTAGCCAGAGTGCCTAGCCTGACACCAATGAGCTAGTACTCTCACAAAGCAAGAAGAATTAGGACTCGCTCAAAAGATGGGAGGGGGTTCAACGGCCATTCAAGTCTAGTTTTTCTAGCTTGGTATGTTGAGATAGATGTGAAAGAATTCAAGACATAAGAGAACCATTATAGTAGGTATGCCACTGGATCAATTCCATGAAAGAGCCTAGCAAGCACAAAAGGATTTGCAGCGTGACCTAATTATAAACCAATGACGACAATGCTCACTCAACAAACGAGGCCACTGGGTAGTGAAAAGTACAAGCTTCACAGATTAACAGTTTAACAAATGAGGAAAGACATTAAAAAGAAAAGAAAGAAAGAAAGAAGAAGATGGTGTATATATGCTTACCACCTAGAGGCTCTTCTCCATCGTGAAGATTTTGTCCATGCAAGCACAATGTTGAGCACACGAGACCACATATTTTCTTGCATGCTTCATATGCAATCAAAGAAGAAAAAGAAAACGCAAGAACAGAGATGAAATGAGATTTGGTTTTGGGATGGTTTCTTATAGGGAAGAGATAATCTTGAGGACATAATGTTTTTGATTTATGGTCTGAGGAACGTAGGATACTTAATTACATCATAGTTTCCTAATTTAAGAGAAATGCATGCACTGTAACAATCTTCAACACTACACTCCAGCTCGTTTCCCTTTTGGAGTTATTTCCTTCCATTTTCAAAGATTTCATCAAAGCAGGAAAAGGGTAAGTGAATATTTGGTGGATGAATCACGAACTGACCTTTTGGCTATGGAGGGTTCTAAATTTCATACATAGAAAATAAATTTATAAATGAGTAATGCATTTAACTCCAAATATATATCCATTCCAAGAAAGTTTCTAATAATATAAACTCTTTTATGGTCGATGTTTCTTTTTATATATATATTGAGTATTTTTAGATTAACTTATAGAATTTCTTTTCCGACAGCAGTTTTAAAAACACACCTTTTAAATTTAAGAGTGTGGTTGCGGTTGATTTTCAAAGTGATTTTCACTCAGAAATATATTAAAATAATTTTTTTTTATTTTTAAAAAATTATTTTTGATATCAGCGTATCAAAATAATCTAAAAACACCAAAAAATATAAATTTGAAGCAAAAAAAAATAAAAAAAATTCAAAAGTACTTTTGAAACACAAAAACAAAAATAAGTTCTTAGAATAAATTTTTTCAGGCGGTAGCTTAATGAATTTTCTTTAAAGAGAGAGACAAATATAAATATAACAGAAATTTTCTTAAGTGATTTATAATTTTTTTGAAGTTTATTCAATCATTAACATGGATAAATATACGAGGAAAATAATTTGCAAGCCAATAAATAAATATTTTTCTCTTTTCTTTGTTTTTTATATGTTTTTTTTAATCGATATATAACAAAATGTTAGACTGCCTTTTTTTTAGTAATTTATCGAAAATTTATCAAGAATATGGGCATAGAATAAGAAAAAGGTAATTCTTGACTTTTTGAGAACTTTATATTAAATATTTATCAAGAAGTTTTTTCCCCTAAATAAAGAAAATAATGGTTTAAAAGAATAGTGATATCAAACAAGCATTGACTCTTTAAAGCTTTTAAGTACCCTTGAGTTTAGGCGACATGGGATTGCGTATTATCAAATTCAATCCCGTAGTTAATTTTTCTTTTAAATGAAAAAAAAAAAAAAGCAAGAGAGATATATGTATTTCATTGCCATAAGAGGATTAGCTCAAAATTTATAACTTCAAGGCCCAAAGAATGAACAAATGCAAAGGCGATAAAAGAGATAGTCAAAGGGCCTAGAGCCCATAATTAGAGGCAAACATAGAGCCTAGTCCAAAGTTCAAAGGCAGCCCAATACAAATTCGGAGAGCACTGTTTAAAATATTATAATTGAATTTAATTATAATATTTCCTTTAGATTTAATTAATAAAAAATTTAGAAAAGATATTGAATTCATTTCATTTTTTATATTACTCTCATCACTTCCATCTTATTCTTTTAAAAGTCTCAAAAAAAGGGTAAACATGTAATTTGAAAATGTTAATTTTAACATTAATTTCTCTTCTTTAATGTATTATGTTTCTTTTAATTTACTTTTGTATCAGTTTTTAGATATTAAATTTTATTTAAATTCAATTCTTTACATTCAAAATAACTTAATGAATTTACTTTTGTATCATTAAATTTATCATGAGTAATTAATCATTTGACATGATCGGGATTTTTGTATTAATAATTGCCCAATGGAGCCATAGTTTTCAGACCCGGCTCGGTCCAAGGCCCGGTTTCAGGTTTTGACCGGGTCACCGGGTCGCTCGGATCAATTCTTTTTTTTAAATCAAAACAACGTCGTTTTAGTAAAAAAAAACAAAAGTCAACTGGGTCGCCGGGTCACACCGGGTTTTTTCTTTCTCTATTTTTTTTCAACTCGGCCTGGCTCCAGTTTCGGGTTCCTAGTCGACCCGCCGGGCCGGGTTTCAAAACTATGAATGGAGCAATGTATGCCAATATATATATATATATATATATATATATATATATATATATATATGAAATTCTCGTTTTAGAGAAAGAAAGACTGTGGAAG
>Ga0307509_10006913_pt1 | contig 15059 bp, 14 predicted proteins | sample 10_EM_MG_FD_202245 | JGI IMG/M metagenome (GOLD analysis project Ga0307509, IMG submission 202245) | Populus trichocarpa ectomycorrhiza microbial communities from riparian zone in the Pacific Northwest, United States - 10_EM | ecosystem: Host-associated > Plants > Roots > Unclassified | place...
CTCGGACCAGGTTCAGCGCACGATCATCGCCGAGCGGGTGCTCGGTCTGCCCAGGGAACCCAAGGGGGTCGTCTGATGCGCGGTGTGGTCTTCGACGGCAAGCAGATCCAGGTCGTGGACGATCTGGCGGTGCGGGAGCCCGGGGCGGGGGAAGTGCTGGTCGCTGTTTCCGCTGCCGGGTTGTGCCACAGCGATCTGTCCGTGATCGACGGGACCATACCCTTCCCCGTTCCCGTGGTGCTGGGGCATGAGGGGGCCGGGGTGGTGGAGGCCGTGGGTGTGGGTGTGACCCATGTGGCGCCCGGAGATCATGTGGCTCTGTCCACGCTCGCCAACTGCGGTACCTGCGCCGACTGCGACCGGGGGCGGCCGACCATGTGCCGGCAGGCCATCGGGCGGCCGGGGAAGCCGTTCACGCGGGGCGAGCAGCCGGTCTACCAGTTCGCCTCCAACTCCGCCTTCGCCGAGCGGACCGTGGTGAAAGCCGTGCAGGCCGTGCGGATACCCAAGGACATTCCGCTGCCGTCCGCCGCGCTCATCGGGTGCGGGGTGCTGACGGGGGTCGGCGCCGTGCTCAATCGTGCGCGGGTCGATCGTGGGGACAGCGTGGTGGTGATCGGGACCGGGGGGATCGGGCTCAATGTGATCCAAGGGGCCCGGATCGCGGGGGCGTCGCGGATCGTCGCGGTCGACGCGAACCCGGCGAAGGAGGAGGCGGCGCGGAAGTTCGGCGCGACCGACTTCCTGACGTCCACGGAAGGGGTGCGGGACCTGCTGCCCACGGGGGCGGACCACGCCTTCGAGTGCGTCGGGCGGGTCGAACTGGTCCGGCAGGCCGTCGACCTCCTCGACCGCCACGGCCAGGCGATCCTGCTCGGCACGGCACCGGCGACGGCGGAGGCGTCCTTCCTCGTCTCGTCGATGTTCCTGGACAAGTCGATCCTCGGCTGCCGGTACGGATCGTCACGACCCCAGCGGGACATCCCGCTGTACGCCCAGCTCTACCGCCAAGGGCGGCTGCTGCTCGACGAGTTGGTCACCAGGACGTATCCGGTGGAGGACTTCGAGAAGGCGGTGGGGGACCTGGAGGCGGGGCGGGTCGCGCGGGGGGTTCTGACGTTCTGACGGGGGCATGGCGGGAGTTGTCCACAGGTGGGGAAAATCCCGTGGGGCGTTGTCGGTGACGGCCCGTAGCGTGCTGGCATGACCTACCGAGATGTCGTCTCACGACAGGTCCTGACCTGGGCCTGCACCGCCATCGGTGCCCGTATGCCCGTGGCCATGGCCCCGCTCGCGCTGGTCTTCCTGATGCGCGAGCGGCCCGGCGGCTACTCGCTGGGCGCGATCATCGCGGCGGCGTACGTCCTCGGGGAGATCGTCGGCGCCCCGGTGCTCGGGATGCGGCTGCGGCCCGAGCGGGCCCGGGGGCAACTGGCGGTCGGGCTCGCGCTCGGCGCGACGGGTTTCCTGGGGCTCGGGCTGTTTCCGGGCGCGCATCCCGTCGTCCTCGCCGGTTTCGCGTGTCTCGCCGGGGCCGCCCCGTCCGCCGCGACCGGTGGGTTGCGCACTCTGCTCAGTTCGCTGGTGCCGGAGCGGTCCGTGGCGCAGGCGCTGTCCGTCGAGTCGATACTCACGGCGGGCGTGTGGGCCGTCGCCCCGGCGGCCGTCGCGGGGCTGGCCCTCGGCATCGCACCCCGCGTCCCGCTGCTGCTCGCGGCCGGCCTGATGGCGTCCTCGGTCGGTGGGTTGCGGCTGCTGCCGGCGGGGTGGGGTGGGGGCGGTGCGGGGGTCTCCGACGGTAGGGGTGGGGGTGGTGCGGGGGTCTCCGACGGTAGGGGCGGGGGCGGTGCAGAGGCCTCCGACGGCGGGGGCGGTACCGGCGCCCGCATGCTCGCGATGCTGGTCGGTGCCTGGCCGGTGTACGTCACCGGGGCGGCGAGTATCGCGGTGCTCGGACTGTCGGAACTCGTCCTGCCCGCCCTGCTCGAACAGCGCGGCATCGGTGTCGGCTGGTCCGGCCCGCTGCTGAGCGGGATGGCGGTGGGCGGCGGCCTCGGCGCGTTCGTCTACGGCCTCCGTGCCTGGCCGGGGCTGCTGCGCACCCGCAGCCTGGCGTTGATGGCCGGGACCTCGGCCTGTGTGACGCTCGCCGCGCTCATACCGAGCACACCCGGGATCGCGGTCGCGCTCGTCGTGGGCGGCACGCTCCAGTCGGGCGCGATGGTCACCCGCAACCTGTCCCTGCGCGAGGTGCTGCCGCCGGACGCCCTGGCCGCCGGCTACTCGGTCATGTACGCGGCGGCGAGCGCGGGTTACGCGGCGACGGGGTCGCTGGCCGGGGCGCTGCTCAAGGTGACGGCACCGTCGACGGCGATCCTGGTGGGCGTGGGCCTGACCGCGCTGCTGACCGTGACCGGGTGGTGGGGCGAGGTACGGCGCGTGGGCCGGGCGTCGGGAATGGCGCGGGATGCCGATGTCGCCGTGGCGCGTTCTGCGAAGTCGGGTGCCTCGAAGCGGAGTTGGCGGTGATTCTTACGAAGCCCGGACGTCGGGCCTAGGCGCGCTCTTTGTCCGCTTATGTGCTGCGGTCGCGGGCTAGCGTTACAGCCGTCCGGCAGTGAGCGCGAGTCGCTCCGCCGGCTCCCGATCCTGCGTTCCGCGCTGCATTTCCGCGCTTCGTTTCCGAGTCCCGTTTCCGCGTTCCGTTTTCCGCAAGAGGAGTACCCACATGGCTCTCGCCAAGGCCCGCGCCTCCCGCATGTCCCGCACCTCCCGCGCCGTCCGGATCGCCCGCACGGCGGGTACGGGCGCCGTCGCGCTCGCCGCCGCGGCCCTCTTCGCCGCGCCCGCCGCCAGTGCCGCCGACGGTCACCGCGGCTCCGACTCCCGCGCCCACCACGGCAGTTCGACCGTCTTCGTGCAGACCGACGACACGAGTGCCAACTCCGTGGTCGCCTACGAGCGCGCCGCCGACGGCACCCTCGGCCAGAAGGGCGTCTACCGAACCGGGGGCAAGGGCGGCGTCCTGGCCGGCACCGTCGCCGACCACCTGGCCTCGCAGGGGTCGCTCGCCTACAACCGGCACAATCAGCTGCTCTACGCCGTCAACGCGGGCAGTGACACCGTGACCGTCTTCGCCGTGCACGGCACCCACCTGCGCCGCGTCCAGGAGATATCCAGCGGCGGGCAGTTCCCGGTCAGCGTCACCTTCCACGGCGACCGGGTCTACGTCGCCAACGCGCTCGGCGGCGGTTCCGTGCAGGGCTTCGTGCGGACCGGCGAACGGCTGGTCAAGGTCCCCGCCTGGCACCGCGAACTCGGCCTGGGCACGGCGGCCTCGGCCGTAGGACAGATCTCCTTCACGCCCGACGGTTCCAAGCTCGTCGTCACCACCAAGGCCGCCGGGCAGAGCATCGACGTCTTCCCGGTCAGCCGGCACGGCGGGCCGTCCGCGCGGCCCGTGGTGACCTCGCTCCCGGGAGCCGTGCCGTTCGGCTTCGACTTCGACTCCGCCGGGCGGATACACGTGACGGAGGCCGGGACGAACTCGGTGGGCACATTCACCGTCGCCCGTGACGGCGGACTGACGGCGAAGGGCACCGTCCCGACCGGCCAGACCGCCACCTGCTGGGCCGTCACCGCCGCAGGCAACGTGTACGTCTCCAACGCCGCCAGCGGCACGGTGTCCGGCTACCGGGTGGGCGCCCAGGGCAAGTTGACCGCACTGGGCAACACGGCCACCGACGCCGGCACGGTGGACGCGGCGGCCTCCTCGGACGGCCGCTACCTCTACGTCCAGACCGGGATCAAGGGCATCGTGGACGAGTTCCGGGTCGACAAGGACGGGTCGCTCACCGCGATCGGCTCGGTCGTGGTGCCGGGTGCCGTGGGCGGGGAGGGCATCGTCGCGGGCTGACGGGGCGACACACACGGGGCACGGGTTCAGGGCGCGGCGCCGACACCGCCGTAACTCTCGGACCCGTGGCCCGTGCCTGTGCCCGTGCGGAACGTCCGGCGATACGTCGTCGGGGTCACCCCGAGCGCCGCCTGCAGATGCTGGCGCATCGACTGGGCGGTGCCGAAGCCCGCGTCCGTGGCCACCTGGTCCATGGACAGGTCGGTGGACTCCAGGAGGTGCCGGGCGCGTTCGACGCGCTGCTGGGTGAGCCACTGGCCGGGGCTGACCCCGACCTCCTCGCGGAAGCGGCGGGTGAAGGTGCGCACGGACATCGCCTCCTGCTCCGCCATGTCACGCAGCTGGATCGGCTCGTGCAGCCGGCCCAGCGCCCAGGCGCGGGCGGCGGTCGTGGTCGCCAACTGCGGGTCGGGGACCGGGCGATGGATGTACTGCGCCTGCCCGCCGTCGCGGTGCGGCGGTACGACCGTGCGGCGGGCCACGTCGTTGGCGACCGCCGTGCCGTGGTCGCGGCGCACCATGTGCAGGCACAGGTCGATGCCGGCCGCGACGCCCGCCGAGGTCAGGACGTCGCCGTCGTCGATGAACAGCACGTCCGCGTCGACCTCGATCCGCGGGAAGAGCTGCTGGAACCGTTCGGCGTCCGCCCAGTGCGTGGTCGCCGGGCGGCCGTCGAGGAGACCGGCGGCGGCGAGGACGTAGACGCCCGTGCAGATCGACGCGAGCCGGGTGCCGGGGCGGATGTGGGTGAAGGCGGCGGCGAGTTCGGGGGTGAGGACGCCCTCCTCGAAGACCGGTCCGAGTTCGTACGACGCCGGGACGATCACCGTGTCGGCGGTGGCCAGCGACTCCGGGCCGTTCGGGACCTGGATGGCGAAGTCGGCGTCGGTGTCGACGGGACCGGGCGGCCGGACCGAACACGTCACGACCTCGTACAGCAGCCGCCCCTCGGCGTCCCTGGGACGCCCGAAGATCCGGTGCGGGATGCCCAGCTCGAAGGGGAGCAGCCCGTCGAGCGCGAGCACGACGACCCGGTGCGGGCGGAAGCCGTCCCCGGGGGTGGTGGCGGTGACTGTGGCCATGACCCGATTGTATGGCCCGATCCTAACGAATGCTGTCCTTCGGGCCGGTGGGGTGAACTCCTCACTGCGGTGTGGTCGAGTACCGCTCGATGCTCGCGCGGCCCGTCGATCGGTCGAGTAGGCGTAGCTCCCACGGGCCCGTGTTCACATCGAAGTCCTTGCCGAACCCGACCCACTTGCCTGTCATACGGCGGCCCGTCGGCTCGGTGAGCAGCTGAACCGCACCGTGGTAGCGGGCGCCCTGGTAGTACCCGTTGGCCGCCGTCTGCTCGGTCCATGTACCGGTGACGACGTTCCGATCAACGGTGAGATCGAGAGACAACGGGCTGTCCGGGTTGGTCGACGCTCCCGGCAGGCTCTGTGCTGTCAGCCGGTTGCCGTGCTGGACGATCACGACGTGATGCTTGCAGTCGAACGTCTCGTCACGGCTGGACGAGTAGAACTCGTACCGGGACAGCCAGATGCCCGCGTACTCGGTCTGAGGCTCCGGTTCCGGACCCGTGACGACGTCTTCGGCAGTGCCGACTTCGCCAGCCTCCATGTCGTGGCCTCCTGCCTCGTCCGAGTGGACCCGAGCCATCGGGATCGCGAACCCCAGCGACTCAGGGGTACGGCCGGTGAACTGCTTCAACGCCCGTGCGTACAGCGGACGACACGTCCTGGTCTCCCCGGACTCCCAGCGTTGCACGAGCCGCTTGGAGGCGTCGTTCGGTTCCCCCAGCTCCTCGCCCGCGCCACGCAGACCCTGGGCGAACTCGTCCTGGCTCAGGTTCATCGACTTGCGTACGGAGGTCAGCACGTCGTTGGGGATTCGCCCACGCTCGGCCGTAGTCGTCATGATCCGAGGGTAGCCATGTCACACCTCCAATGACACCGGTTTGACGCCTTCAGTGTGACGTCGACACAACGCCCGAGGGACGCCCTGAACGTCGCCGCGATGGTTCCGCCCGATCCGGAACATGGTCGGCATGTCCATTCGCATCAGCGCTTACACGGTGAGGGCCGACGGCACTCGGACCAAGCCACGAACCCTGTACGAGGGTGAGGGCGGGGAACCTTTCGCAACTGGTCTCATGCCGCCGTGCCGGTGTTCCGAGTGCGCGGGTGGCCGGCGCAACCAGAGCACCACGGACCCCCAATTACGTGGAGGCAAGACAGCATGAGCACGGCAGTAGTGATCCGTGACCCGAAGGCGTACGTCACCCCGGACGTGTGGGAGCGAGAGGTGGCCCTCCTCCTTCGCAACCCGGAGAACACACGCGAACTGGCAGAGGCCAAGTTCGGTCAGGCCATCGCCTACCTGGTCACGTGTGGCGAGAACCCGGACCGTCTCATGGGCCCGTCCGGGCAGGTGGACGAGGCATGGCACTCGTTCATGCTCGACTCGATCCCGTACCACCACTTCACCCACCGACACTTCGGCCGGTACATCCACCACGTTCCGGAGCTTCCGGGGACGTCGGCCGAGGTCCAGTGCGTCAGCGACGACAGGACGACATGGGACGGGGACGGGCGCGACCCCAAGACCGGCGGCCCACTCGTCCTGGAACAGACGATCAAGGCGATCAAGGCGGCCGGGTTCGAGATCGACCCGGACCTGTGGGACATGGAGGGTGTGGCCGACTGCAACCAGTGCCACGCCGGGTGCCACGACTCGCCCAAGTAGCGGTGAGCGGCAAGTGAGTTGGGGCCTGTCACCGTACGTTGGGGGCGGGCCCCTCTTGTCGGAAAGGATCCCCACATGTCATTGGCTGAGTCCTGGGACAAGTACGCGGTCGGGAGCCGGCCGCGCAGGACCGTGAACGCCAGGGGCGAGACGACCTGGCTGAACTGGACCCAGTACGCCGATCACGGGCCGAACGAGTCGGTTCTGGGTTCCGTGGCCGGGCGTCGGGTTCTGGAACTCGGTTCTGGGAGCGGTAGCAACCTCGCGCACCTCGTGACGCTTGGTGCTACCGGCCAAGGGGTGGACATCGCCCCCGCTCGCGAGGCGGTCGCGCGGGAGCGCTGGGGCGATCTGCCGGGCCTTGAGTTCCGTACGGCGGAGGCGACGGCGTTCCTGAACGAGACGGACGAGACCTTCGATGTCGTGCTCTCGATCTTCGGCGCGGTGTGGTTCGTCGATCCGGACATCTTGCTTCCGCTGGTCCGCTCACGGATGGCGTCGGGCGGCACCCTGGCCTTCTCGCATCTGCCTCCGGGCAGCCAGGGGCTCAGACCCGCCAAGGCCGGGCTGCGGCACGACCGTACCCCGGACGAGTGGAGTCGCATCCTCACGGGGCACGGCTTCTCCGACGTGCGTGTGTCTCTGATCGATCCGCCGGAGGGCAGGGCCGTGGGCACGATGCTTGTCCGCGCCGCCCGTTGGTGATGGCCCGATCCTAACGAATGCTGTCCTTCGGGCCAATGGATTGGATCCGTCGCAGGCCGGAAGCTGTATGGCGTGACCCAGACAACCGAACCGACCGCCGCTCCGACCGAAACCCGGCCCACCTCGCGGATACGCATCCACCGCGCCTGGTTCGTCGCCGCCGTCACCTTCGTGACGATCATCGGCGCGGCGGCCTTCCGTTCGCTGCCCGGGCTGCTGATCGATCCGCTGCACCAGGAGTTCGGCTGGTCGCGCGGCACGATCGGGGCCGCGGCCTCCATCAACCTCGCGCTGTACGGACTGACGGCCCCCTTCGCTGCGGCGCTGATGGACCGATTCGGCATCCGGCGTGTCGTCGCCGTCGCGCTGACGGTGATCGCGCTCGGCTCCGGCCTGACGGTGTGGATGACCGCGCCCTGGCAACTCCTGCTGTGCTGGGGCCTGTTGGTGGGTCTGGGCAGCGGTTCGATGGCGTTGGCCTTCGCCGCGACCGTCACCAACCGCTGGTTCACCGCACGGAAGGGCCTGGTCACCGGCATCCTCACCGCCGCCTCCGCCTCCGGCCAGCTGATCTTCCTGCCGCTGCTGTCCTGGATAGTCGAGGAGCACAGCTGGCGCCCGGCGGCCGTGACCGTGTCCCTCGCGGCCCTCGCCGTCGTCCCCTTCGTGTGGCTGCTGCTGCGCGACCACCCGGCCGACGTGGGCGCGAAGCCGTACGGCGCACCTGAGTTCGTACCGAAGCCGGAACCGGTCCCGGGCGCGGCCCGCCGCACGATCGGAGTGCTCTTCAAGGCGGTCCGCACCGGCCCCTTCTGGCTGCTGGCCGGCACCTTCGCGATCTGCGGCGCCTCCACGAACGGCCTGATCCAGACCCACTTCGTGCCCGCCGCCCACGATCACGGCATGCCCATCACGGCGGCGGCCTCGCTGCTCGCGGTGATAGGTGTCTTCGACGTCGTCGGCACGATCGCCTCCGGCTGGTTCACCGACCGCTTCGAACCCCGCCGCCTGCTCGCCGTCTACTACGCCCTGCGCGGCATCTCCCTCCTGTTCCTCCCCATGCTGCTGGCCCCGACGGTCCACCCGCCCATGCTCTTCTTCATCGTCTTCTACGGCCTCGACTGGGTCGCCACGGTCCCCCCGACCCTCGCCCTGTGCCGCGAGCAGTACGGCGAGGACAGCGCGATCGTCTTCGGCTGGGTCCTGGCCTCGCACCAGATCGGCGCGGCACTGGTGGCCTTCCTCGGCGGGGTCGCACGGGACGCGTTCGGCTCGTACGACATGGTCTGGTACGTGTCCGGGGCGCTGTGCGCGGTGGCGGCGCTGATGGCGCTGGTCATCCGCCGGCGGCCGGTCGTGGGGATGCGGTCGGTGGCGGTGGCATGACGGCTACGGGGCCGAGGTGACGTTCCCGTTCGCGTCCACGGTGTGGGTCTCCCAGTAGGTGTCCCACTTGTCGCCGACGTGCTGCGGCACCTTCCCCTTCGGGTAGCGCGTGTAGCCGCTCGGCGGGGTGTCGCCGTTCTTCACGCAGGCACCGCCGGAGGTGCTGTCCACGGCGAGGACCGGGTACTCGCCCGAGCCGCACATGGCGTCCTCCATGGAGAACGAGCAGGCGGACAGCAGCCCGGCGGTGGATATCAGGACGGAGGCGAGAACGGCGGCTCGCGTGCGCTTGCTCATGGTCGGGGTCCCCCGGTCGGATGCTCGAATAGGTCTGAGAGCAAGGCTGTCGGAGGAGCGGCGGACCTTCATGAGTACGCGGGCTCAGAACCGGACCGCGGGTTACTCAGGGGAACTGAGGAGCAATCAGAGGAGCAATCAGAGGAACCGGCCCCGGTGGAACAACAGCGGTGCCCCGTCCGGGTCTTCGGTGCCCAGTGCGTCGACCCGTCCCACCACGATCAGGTGGTCGCCCCCGGTGTGCACCGCGTGGATCGTGCAGTCGATCCAGGCGGCGGCGCCGGTGAGACGTGGGGAGCCGGAGACCGGGGACGCGTCGTAGGGCACGCCCGCGAACTTGTCCCTGCCGCTGATCGCGAAGCCGCGGCACAACTCGCCCTGGTGGGCGCCGAGTACGTTGACGCAGAAGACGCCGGCGCGGGCGATGCGGGGCCAGGTCGTGGACGTACGGCCGACCATGAAGACGACGAGCGGCGGGTCGAGGGAGAGCGCCGAGAACGACTGGCAGGCGAAGCCGGCGGGGCCGGGTTCACCGACCGCCGCGGGGGCGGTGATCACCGTCACGCCGGTCGCGAAGTGGCCCAGTACGTGCCGGAATTCGCCCTGGTCGACCGGTGCGCGTTCGTCGTCCGCACCGGAGCTCCGGCCGCGGCAGCGCCTCGACAGGCTGCGCGGCCGGAGCGCTTCCGGACGACCTGAGGTAGCGGACGGCGGCGGCAGCCGCTCCTGCGTGTCCCATCACACCACCCATTGAAGCTGACGGTGTATCAGATAGGAAGGGGCGCGGGCCGTGCGGGTCCTGACGGCTGGTTCACAGACTCCCGGGCAGAACATGGGAGTCACGTCGCCGCACGGACCCCTTGGAGTCATCTGCGGCACACCCGCCGTCAGCAGTGTTGCGGAACGACTGCCACCGGTAAGTCACCGCTGGCTGCCGTCACCTGAGGAGCACCCACCCGATGAACCGTCTCACCGCACGCGGCACGGCAGTGGCCGCCGTGGCCGGCCTCGCCCTGGCCCTCGCCGCCGCCTTGCCCGCGCAGGCCGCCGACGCGACCGTCACCGAGGCCCAGTGGCTGTCCGACGTCGCCGCCGTCACCGGACCCGCGCAGACCTACATCGACTCCCGTGCCGCCGCCAACACCTCGGGCGCCAAGCAGGCGATCGTCCTCGACATCGACAACACCTCGCTGGAGACCTACTTCGAGGGCGGCATCACCGTCCCCGCCACCCCGCCGGTGCTCGCCCTCGCCAAGGACGCGCACGCCAAGGGCATCAGCGTGTTCTTCGTCAGCGCCCGCAGCGACCTGTTCAACCTCGTCACCAAGTCCAACCTGACCTCCGTTGGCTACACCGTCGACGGCCTCTACGCCCGCACGGTCGCGCAGCTCCTCACCGAGTCCATTGCCGACTTCAAGACCTCCCAGCGCAAGGCGATCGAGGCCGACGGCTACGACATCATCGCCAACATCGGCAACAACACGACCGACCTGACGGGCGGCTACGCCGACACGACGTACAAACTCCCGGACTACGACGGCCTGTTGGACTGACGCGCGCCGCACATCCGGCACGCGCGAACCCCCGCCGATCACGTCGGCGGGGGTCTCGGCTCTCGTTCAGCTCTTGTTCAACGACCGTGTCACGCCCGCGACGACCGCCGTCGTCAGCAGCCAGCCGGCCGCGATCAGGGCGTAGGAGAGCCATTGCGAGAGGCTTCCGTCCGGCCAGTACCAGGCGGAGCGCTGGCCGAGGCCGCCGATGGGGATCAGCAGGTCGAGGCTGTAGACGAGGGCGTTGAACGACGGGCCCTGGCCTGCCTGGATCCGGATTGGACTCTGGTGGCCGAAGACGACCGTGCCGAGGACGGTCAGCGCCAGGATCCACAGGCCGGCCAGCCAGGGGCGGTAGCCGTAGCCGACCAGAGCGTCGAGCAGGTGCCCCCACACCCGGCCCGCCGGATGCAGAGTGCCCCGACGGCGGCGCTGCTTGGCCAGCAGCACCTTGCGGGCGTCGTCCTCGTGGCCGACCTGCCGGTACCAGCTCGCCAACTGCTCATACGGCTGCGGGGCGTAGCCGGGCTCGCGCCGGACCCACTCGATGCGGCTGCCCACGTCGTACCCCCGCAGCCCCTCCTCGGACTGGATGGAGGCGTAGCCGAACCCCTGGAGCCCTACGACACCCGGCCAGCCCGCTTCGCTGTCGTGCAGGACCGAGACATGGGCTCCGCGCAGGTCCACCGCACCGGAAGGGGGTACGGCGGGCGTGAAGTGGAGTTCTCCCGCCTGCATCCTCGAACAGTCCAGGGCTACGTCCGTGCCGTTCAGGAAGGCGCCGTCGAAGGTGAGTTGATCGGATATCTGCGCGCCGCGCAGTTGCACGGTCCCCGTGGCGCTGAATCCCTGGGAGAAGACCAGGGTCTGGGCCACGGCGTTGTCCGCGAGGAGCACCGGGCCGTCGGGGTTGTCGAGCCGGGCCCCCTCCATGAACAGGCCGCCGGGAAGGTGAGCCCCCAGCAGCCGGATCCCCCCGTGGGCGGTGAAGCCTCTCCGGCAGAAGACTCCGCCCTCCATGACCAGGCCACCGGCGAACAGCGCCCAGCCGTCCGGGTCCGACAACGCCGCCCCGCCCAGCTGCAGTTCGCCCGCGATGCGCGCCCGCATGAGCGAGAGCCTGCCGTGGAGAACCGAACGCCTCAGGTCGAGGGTGCCCTCGACGGAGGCCAACGCGGCGTCCAGGCCCGGGACTTGGCATCCGACGATCCCGATCGTCCGGGTGGTGGCTCCGGAGAGACTCGGCCCTTCCTCGAACCAGCAGCCCTCGAACCGCAGCAGGTGCCCGATCTCCGCGTCGGCGAGGTCGAGTCGACCGGCGATCCGCGCACCGGCCAGCCGCAGCGCGGTGACCGCTCCTGGCGGCGCCGCGTTTCCTCCTCGCGCCAGGGCGGTCACGACAGCCGCCCGAAGTGTGCGCTCGGGCCCCCAGCCCGCCCCGTGGGACGGATCGTCCTCGCCCGGTTCGCCCACCCGCAGGTCCACCAGGCGCCCTTCGGGGAAGGCGTCCCACAACTCCCGTTCGGGCGGCGTCATTTCCTCGTAGGACAGCATCCACACAGCGTAGAGACCGACGTCCCGGATAGCCTGCCCGGATGATCGAGACCGAGCGACTCCTTCTGCGGCCCCTGGGTGTAGCCGACGTCGACGCGTTCGTCGCGCTGCACGCGGACGATCAGGTGAACCGGTTCGTCGGTTCCTACTCGTGGCAACAGGCCCTGGAACGGCTGCGGTTGATCGAGCGGCAGTGGGCCGAACGCGGGCACGGGCTGTGCGCGGTGGAGCTGAAGGCCGGTGGGGGGGTTCATCGGCCGGGCCGGGCTGAACCACTGGCCGGTCTTCGACGAGGTCGAGATCGGGTGGACGCTGAAGGCCGAGGCGTGGGGGCACGGCTACGCCACCGAGGCGGCTCGCGCCTGTCTTGAGTGGGGTTTCGCGAACCTGGAAGTGGACTACTTCACCGCCATGATCCACCCCGGGAACACGGCCTCGGTGCGCGTCGCCGACCGACTGGGGTTCACCCTGCTCCGCGACGACGTCCTGATGGGCAGGCCCGTCACCGTGTACTCGCTGGACCGGCCGCCGTCCCCGGTGTGAAGCGCGAGGATCACCGCCCCCGGTACTCCGGGCTCCGTCGCTCCACGAAGCTTGCCACGCCCTCCCTCGCGTCCTCCGTCGTCATGTTGATCTCCTGGGCCGCCGCCTCCGCCGCGAACGCGGTCGCGCGGTCGCCGGCCAGGGAGGCGTTGACGAGCTGCTTGGTGAGGGCGAGGGCGCGGGTCGGGCCGGTGGCCAGGCGTTGGGCCCACTCGCGGGACGTCTTCTCCAACTCCCCGTCCGGGACGACCCGGTTGACGAGGCCGAGGCGTTCCGCGTCCGGGGCGGTCAGGGCGTCGCCGAAGAACATCAGCTCCTTTGCCCGTTGCGGGCCGATCAGCCGGGGGAGCAGGTAGGCGCCGCCGCCGTCCGGGACCAGGCCCCGGCGCACGAACACCTCGATGAACCGCGCCGACTCCGCGGCCAGTACGAGGTCGCAGGCCAGAGCCAGATGCGCACCCAGGCCCGCCGCCGTGCCGTTCACCGCCGCGATCACCGGTTTCTCGCAGTCCAGGACGGCGGCGATCAGGCGTTGCGCGCCCAGTCGGATCGTGCGGGCCACGTCGCCCGCCACCCGTTCACCGGTCGTCGTCCCGCCTCCCCTCAGGTCCGCGCCCGCGCAGAAGCCGCGTCCGGTGCCGGTGAGGACCACCGCCCGGACGGCCGGGTCCGCCGACGCATCGGTCAACAGGTCTATCAGGCAGTCCCGTTGGGCCGGGGTGATCGCGTTCATGGCCTCGGGGCGGTTGAGGGTGAGGTACGCGACCTGGCCCGAGACGGTGTGCACGACCTCGCTCATCGGCACACCGCCAGCGCGTCCAGGGCCACCGCGCCCTGTCCCCGGGGCAGCACCATCAGCGGGTTGATGTCCAACTCGGAGAGGACGTCGCCCAGTTCGAGGGCCATGCGCTGCACGCGCAGGATCACTTCCACCAGCGCGTCCAGGTCCGCCGGCGGTCGCCCCCTTACCCCGTCGAGCAGGGGACGGCCGCGCAGCTCGCCGAGCATGTCGGCCGCCTGGTCCTCGCCGAACGGCGGTACTCGTACCGCCACGTCCCGCAGTACCTCGACGAGCACCCCGCCCAGCCCGACCGTCACCGTCGGCCCGAACAGGTCGTCCTGGGTGACGCCGACCACCATCTCGACGCCCCGCTCGACCATCTGGCAGACCAGGACACCGTCGAGGGTCACGTCCTCGTAGCGGGCGATGTCGGTCAACTCGCGGTAGGCGTCGCGGACTTGGCTGGCCGAGGTCAGTCCGACCTTCACCAGGCCCAGTTCCGTCTTGTGCGCGATCTCGCCGCCCGACGCCTTCATCACCACCGGGTAGCCCACCAGGCCCGCCGCCCGTACGGCCGCCGCCGCGCTGGTCACCAGCTGCTCGCGGGGCACCCGGATGCCGTAGGCCCGCAGCAGTTGTTTCGCCGCGTGCTCGCTCAGTTGCTGGCCCGGGCGCATCAGGGCCTGGGCCTTGCGGAAGGAGGGGGAGAGGGTGCGGGGGGCCTCGTCGAAGGGGGAGCGGTAGGCGTGGACGAAGCGGTGGTGGGAGAAGTAGGCGCGCAGTGCGGTGATGCAGTTGCCGACCGTCCGGAACGTGGCCACCCGGGAAGAGCCCAACAGGACGTCCCGGTACGCCGGTTCGGTGCCGACCGGTGAACCCCACACCACGCACACCAGCTTGTCGGTGCGTTCGGCCGCGGCGACCAGGTCCTCGACCAGTTTGTCGCTCAGCGGCGGGAAGGGGCCCGTGATCGGGCACACCAGGACGCCCACCTCCGGGTCGTCGAGGATCGCGTCGATGATCTTCCGGCCGCGCCAGTCGCCCACCGGGTGACCGCCGTTGTCCACCGGGTTCGCCACGCTGAGGTACGGCGGTATCCACTCGTGCAGCTCGGCCTGCTTGGCGTCCGACAGCGGTGGCAGCCGCAGCCCCGCCTCGCTCGCCAGGTCGGCGAAGTGGGCGCCCGTGCCGCCGGAGATGGAGTACACGACGACCCCGTCCGCGACGGGGGGCTTCGCCCGCGCCAACAGCGTTGCCGTGTCCTGGAGTTCGTCGAGACCGTCGACGCGGAGCACGCCGTACTGGCGCATCGCCGCGTCCACCACCGTGTCGGCGCCGGTGAGTTTGCCGGTGTGGGAGGCGGCGGTGCGGGCGCCGGTCTCGGTGCGGCCGACCTTCACCGCAACGACGGGCACCTTGCGGCGGGCCGCGCGGTCGGCGGCGAGGAGAAAGGCGCGGCCGTCCTTGAGGCCCTCCAAGTAGCAGGCGATGGCGCCGACTTCGGGGCGTTCGGCGAAGTAGGAGATGAAGTCGGCCGTCTCCAGGTCGGCCTCGTTGCCGGTGGGTGCCCAGTGGG
>Ga0307509_10006914_pt1 | contig 15058 bp, 13 predicted proteins | sample 10_EM_MG_FD_202245 | JGI IMG/M metagenome (GOLD analysis project Ga0307509, IMG submission 202245) | Populus trichocarpa ectomycorrhiza microbial communities from riparian zone in the Pacific Northwest, United States - 10_EM | ecosystem: Host-associated > Plants > Roots > Unclassified | place...
TTTCAGTGATTCTGTGTTTTCAACGCAAATAATGATAGGACCCATGAACAGTGAATAAAGTTTTATTCGTTACTAAACATTTGTTTTCCGTGGTTTGCTTCAAAGCAGGAGCAACCACGAAAACAACCATGCTAATTAGTTAGAATCCAAAAGTTAAAAAAAAAAAACCCATTTTTGATTAAGTTAAAAGTTATTCTTAACTGAAAAACTTAAGACATTTATGGACAATAGAAAGTATATAATAGAATATTATTAAGAAAAAGTCAAAGTCTGATGAAACGGTCACAGTATAATGATGATCAAGCAACAACGACATTCAAGTACCTACTTGAAATGGGTGTTATATCTTAATTATGCTAAATTTTTTCTTAATTTGGATTCAAATTCAATATTTTTTTATGCTAAAAAAATCTAGTGGCTCAGATTACTTTCATTGTTAGATGAAATATTTTTGAGTAAAAAATTGTTTGTTTCAACTTGTTTTTAAAAATAATTTTAAATTATTTTTTATTTAAAAAATACTAAAATAATAATTTTTAGGTGTTTACCAATAATATTTTAATATATTTTCAATTAAAACACATTTGTTAAAGTATTTTGAGTCTACGGAAAAAAATATTAGGTGTTAAATTTGGAGTAAAAACAGAGGAGACGTTTTCGTATCCAAAATTAATGGCATTTTATTGATCAATTTGTCAAAAAGAAAGCAAAAAAAAAAAGTCAAAAGTAAATTGATTAATGGTTTAGAATATCTTATTTTAACTTTTAGGTGCTTCATACTTGATAGCATTTTTCATAATCCATTAATTTGAGGAGAAAAATTGATAATTCAATAAAATATCATGTTTAAAATTTATTAAACCATTAAAAAAATATTAATTTTAAATAAAAATTTAGAATCACGAATTAAACCACGTTCTCAAATGATGACCCACAAGAAAATTATTTTATTCACTGTTAATAGGTTGATACAAAACCTGATTGACTCAAAGTCTCAAACACCTAAAATAAGTCAGGTTAAAAAAATCTTTTGGGATTTGATTTAGTGTCACTCTATTAAAAACCTTGATTTATCTTTAATCCGGTGAAAACTTGTTAATTTTTTAATTATTTGTTTTAAAATCAATATTATTTTGATCCTTTTAATTTTTTTAAATTAATATGTGGTGATTTATTTATGTTTGGAAGTGTAATTATAGTTATTTTTTAAAATATTTTTTATTTTTAAATACATTAAAATAATATTTTTTTTATTAGATTACCTCTCATTATTCATAACCCAGATTTGAATAACCATGGTTGTATTTCGGACACCGTCCATGGAAGAGCAGTCCATCTTTTCTTGATCGAATTTTGAGCAGGGAAAATTTCTCTTTCTTTCTTTCTTTCCAACATTAACTGGGATTTAAACCCAGCGTAGATATGTATCAGAGATGGTGCCAAATCACTTGTCAGTTGTCACTTGAGCTAAATATCTCAAAAGGTAAGATCATCTATGGTGGAACAGAGCGATACGTGCTAGGGATTTGTCAGCTCTTATTTGGTGTTCTCCAATTCGCTGACCTTTAATTTTCCCCCTCTACAGTCTATGAAGGTTACGATTATTTATACAGAGAAAAAGATAGAAAATACTACTATGTGATGGTCGCGATTGAGCCAGCAAAATCACTATTCGTAAACATGTGTATATAGCAAAAACTCTTAACTTAGAAGTCACTAAAAACGCACAGGTAGAGACAGTGCATGTGAATATACTGATCTGTGCCGGGAAAATATTGTTCAGAAATTCCAATGAACCATGGCCACGCACAGAAAGAACAAAGATAGAATTGTGGTGGCCCTAATTAACCACGTCATCCTCTAGAGGGAGTCCTCAACCAAAGCACTGATCACTTGGAAGAGGCCCTGGAATGGAACCCTTCTCAAAGAATTGCAATCCAAAGACGACTAAAATGGCAAGCAATGACAGGTATGACAGACCTTCTACAGCTCCCAACAACCCAAAAGGTCCGGTAGGCAGACCGGAGCCAGTTTTGGTCTTGGTGTACAAGGACCAGCCTATAATTCCGACAACAACCAGGTAACTTACACCTTCCAGTGCTCCTACTGAACCTCCTGGTCCAGGAGGGAGGCCACACCCTGTTGTCTTGAGGGTGTAGAGAGACCAGGCGATTACTGGGGTGGAGACTAACCCGCCGACTATTGCAACTTTCTCTACGATGCCATTGCCACCATCAGTGGTCTCCTTTGCCATGCCGACAACCTTGAGTGGCCGGTGCGGTCCTGTACTTCTGCTGTTGACATGGTAGCTGCGACTTTGCGGTGACAATAGCGAGGCAGACGATGGTGATAAGAGCAACATCTTTGACGTCTAATTTGGAGCTGTTACTTGTTTTTTTTTTTTTTCAGCTCAAATTCGGCAAAAGGCCAACCAATTAAACTTCCTTGTGAGAAATAAGGGCAAGCTTGAGTTCAGGCTACCTTATCCGTATTTATGTCAACAACAAAGGATTTGAACCATTCGTTTGAAGTACCCTTTTGATCAGGCCAACTGCACAAGAGATCTGGACCGTCAATGCTCTAATGGAAGTTTAAGGGAATTATATAACTCATTCACTGAACTTAAAAAAAAATAAGTCCCAGATATTCTTTTATTATTCTCTGATTTTTGAACCAAGTTAATTTGGGGAAAACCAACAAGATAGAGACATGTCCACTTCTTCACTGAGGGCCCGGAGCCGCAGCCGGTCAAGTCTTTCAAAGCCTCAGCCTCGGCTTGGCCTGTGCTAAAAGCTAGAGAAAAACTAGGGTTGGCTGGCTCAATTACTTTCTCTACTACTAGTTGTTTGGGTTCACCTGTGTCCGAAGCACCTGATGCAAGCAAAATGACAGTCCAATCTCAAGAGAGAAGAGGAAGTGTCAAAAACTTTAATACCGCCTGATCAGATTCACATGATGCACCTGCTCCTCCTAGCCAAATAATATTCCAGGTCCCACGTCACGTGATTCAAGGTGTTTTTTTTTTTTTCCGTGCGCGCGCGCGCATTTTAGAGCTGGTGGTGAAGATGATGCTGAAGTGATTTTTTTTGAGATTGAGCTCTCAAGTGGACACATGGCCTCCACACCTGCTGATAAATAAAAGCAAATGACTGGCCAATTACAAGGAGACAAGTAGCAAAGAGTTCTTCAAAAGCCCATCATTTGATTGAATGAAGCAGAGAGGGAAGAAGGAAGTCTATCTACAAGCGTTTCTACCAGGCAATTTTATAACAAGCTTTGGCCCAGGCAGAGGGGGGGAACCTAGTCTTTCTCTCTTTTGTCCCTCCATTTAGAAACAGACCCCTGGGAGGGAGGGAGCTGAAGAATGGGCGGTGAAACCCTCCTTCATAACTGTCATTTGAATTAACAAAGACCAACGGCTATATAGGAAATGGGAAGAAGCGGGACGATGCTAACAACCTTTTGAATCTAACAACATGCCACCCAAGATATAAATTCCTTCACCTAAATATGTATGTCCACGCGGGAAATACCCAAAATCACTAGCAGACTACAACCAGTCTATCTAACAAGTTCCTCTTTTTTCCATGCTTCACGACACAAACAAAACATCTTTACCCAGGAGATTGAAGAAGAGCTAATGGTGCTTCTTCGATGATGACTTTGTATATTCAACAACATCCTCCTCATCATCATCATCCTCCTCCCCCTCCTCACCATCTTCCTCCTCGTCTTCATCTCTCTTCCTCTTAAGGTGTGAGGATGATGGTAACATCTGCAATTCATCATCATCATCAACTTCTTCCTCCCCTTCAGGATCATCTTCCTCATTCCCTGGCTCCAAGTCACTGCCTCCAGTATCATGATGAACTTCTGCCTGCCCCACTGGTTGAACCAAGTACCCTTCATCGGAGTCTTCATCCTGCCATTGCAATAAGAAATTCTATCAGAAAACAAGAATATCACTACCATAATAGAAATTGGAAAAAGCATCCACATTTAAAACAACAAATCATTCGAGTACTTGAAAATGCCAAGGAAATGTATTTGGACTCATTTTCAGGTTGTTTGAATTAGTCCGAGTTCCAAATTACTGAAAAGGGTCTGGAAGAAAAATAGTCTACAATCGCATACTCACACATACACACCAGAGCAAAACAAGATCAGAAGATGAACTAAAAGAATAATCCCTATTTAATATTTACCACTTAACAGAAATCAAGTAAAACACTTTATCTATACATTGTTAATACTAACAAATAGGACATAATAAAGCAGGGGATGCAAGCTTAACAAAAAAATAATCATCAGTGACATACTAATCACATGCTATAAAAACCACATTTAGAAAACACAAACCGGCGAATCAGTCCTCCAACGAGTTAGGAAGGGTAAGAAATTCCACATGCCAAGTAAAACAGTCTTCCCAAATCAGTGCCAAAGACCTGGCAATAGCATTTCCAACAGCAAGAAAAGAAAGCCACAACAAAATATAATTGGTGAACCATACCACAAACTAAAAGACCATCTTCACCTTTTCCCTCCTCCTTCCTAAACATTTGACAGTTTCTATTATTCTTCTCAAGTCTTTCCTAAAAATACTCAGATCATAAAATATGACCTTATCCTCAAAAGATCACCGAATTCCCCAAAATTTTGTGAACATGCCATTAAACCAAAAATCTAAATTTCCTGATGTCACTCAATTCATCTCTTGATGTAAACAATCCCTCACATTAAAATTCAAGTTATAATCTGTTTTCCAGATTACCATCCGCCATATTGGCAAGGACTATGAATCTGCTGTCCATGAAAACAAAGAAAAGTATCCTGACTACTGACAAAATTCAAAAAGCAGTAAAATAAAACATGATAGCAAATACATTCAAAACCCATATTTTCTGCCTGAGGCAGATAAAAAACAGATAGTAAAGATGCCATAGCCCAAAAAGTATCGACTCATGCATATATATGCAGTAAAATAAGGCTTTAAGCCTTCAACAGAGGTCATGCCTTTCCATCTTGTCTGCAAATTTATCACAATAGCAATCAAACAGTTAATCCTACCATGCAACACATATAAAGCAAATAAATAAATAAGGTAAACATAAGATTCCAGAGCATCTCACCTCCTCCTCACCATCTTCCTCATCGTCAAACTCTCCATCATCCTCAACAACTTGCTCCTCCTCACCAGTCTCTCCATTATCATCCTCTTCACCATCATCCTCCCCATGCTCATGCCCATCAATCTCCCCCTCTGTACTCGTTAATCTTCCTGTACTCTCCGGCTCACCAAGATCCCCTTCATCATTATCCACCTCCTCCTCCTCCCCCTCTTCATCTTCTTCATCATCATCTTCGTTGTCATCATCGTCGTCGTCCTCCTCCTCCTCCTCATACTCCACAGCATCATCATCCTCGTCACTATCGTCACCAATCTCATGCACTTCCACCACATCATCATCATCCTCATCAATTTCCTCTTCCCCAAACTCCTCCCCCTCCCCTCCCTCCTCCCCCCTCCTGTCCACTACCTCAACCCGAAACCCATTCTGTCTAACCCCATTACCATCTCTCCCCGTCTCTGCCTCCTCCTCATCCGCCTCGCTCTCCTCTTCCTCATCCACATCAACAATCCCTTCCCCAACTTCACTATGCCCGTTATTCATTCCCAACGGCCTTTCCCCCTCCCCATCAACCTCACCACTCCCAGGATCCTCCTCCTCCTCCTCCTCTTCCTCCTCCTCATCATCAGACTCCGGTCTCTCATTCTCCTCAGCATCCATTTTATCCAAATACTTCAACGAACTAATCAATCCAAAAACCCTAGCCCGATAATCCTTGACTCTCGTAACCGGACACTCATACAAATCAAGCGAAACCAACCTTAACTTAGCCAAAGGTGCTAGATCTTCAATATACTGAATCCTATTATTTGACAAATCCAAATCCCGAAGCGAATCGAGTCCAGCTTCCACCAGAAATTCTAATCCACCGGAGATTCTATTATCAGATAAAATTAATTTCTCTAGATTTCCAAGACGAGGAAATTGCTCTAACGTTGAAACGCCAATACTTGCAATAGATAGGTGTTGAAGATTCTCGAATTTTTCAAATAAACTTGGAGCTGCTGGTAATCTTCCTTGTATACACTTAACAGCACCGTCTAGGGTTAGGGCTCTTACCGCTAAGTTATCTGTTTGCCCCTCTAATGCTGTCTCCACTGCTCTTTCCCAGATCTCATCCATCAAAAATTTAGCCACAATAATCACCAAATCTCCTTTTAATCTCAAACTAATTTCATTCTAGATCAAAAGCGGATTCAGTAGCTACAAACCCTAAATTTTTTTTCTGAGGCTGCAGGATTTTCTTGCTGTGTGATATAGTTTTTTTTTTTTTTGGGGGGCGGGGGGGGGGGGTGTTAAAAGGGAAATAGAAAGCTAAAGGACTAACACTTGATTTTCTACTCTCTGTTTCTCTTCCTCTTCCTCTGTTTTTTGTTTTTAAAAGCAGCCGTGGACCTGTGGTTTTTTAATTGGTTAAAAGAGAGGGAGGGTAGATGTTTAAGGCTCGAGGGTTTGGGGCTAGGGCTCAGCCAGGGTTGGAGGGTTTGGGGTGGGTTAGGGCTAGTGTGAATTATTGGGAGGGTGTGGGCCGTTAGATTGGAGTGGGTGAGGATTGATGACGTGGAGGAATGTGTGGTGGAGATCGGAGGTAGGTGTGTTTGTTTTCGAGAAGAGAGTGGAGGGTTTCCTGGTTGTTTTGGTCTCTACATGTTTGACACGTCCGTTTCTGTGTAAATATCGGGTCGGTCATAGAAAAGCCATTGAGGTTTAACATATTTTACGGGGTTGCCATGGAGTTTGATTACCATAGCATTACGACATCGTGAATTGTCGTTTCGCTTCTTAAAAATAAATAAATTAAGGACGCGTTTGGTGAAAAAATAGTGAAACTAGAAGAATCGAATTTTAGCACGTTAAAAACACGTTTAGACTTTAGACTAATGTACAATTAGACGAACCAAAGCCTGCAGTGAGCGAAATTCCTGCTTGCACGAGTTTAAAGGAGATATTCGAGCCAATGTTGTCAATTTTATTTCGTTTTGCTCATAATGACAAAAATATTCTATTCTAATTTAAAAAATAGAACAAAATAGAATAATTTTCATCTTATTTTAAATTTTAATCCGTTCCGGATTTTTCGGCTAAATTTCGACTGAAACGTTCCTGTTCCATTCCACATGTTCCGTTCCGCTATTGAAAAGCTATTGAATCAAATTGAACCTTGTTCAATTTAATTAATTAAATCACTCAAGTATAAAAAGCTCTTTTTTATTATTATTTTCAATAACAATGATATTAATAATAATATTGAAAATTATTATTACTATTTTTATTAACAATGATATTAATTTTTTAAAATTAGATTTATCACTAATATATATGGTTTATATTCATGTTGTTTTTTTTCATATTTATACTTTGTAGGAATTTGAGCAAAATAAGGGATGTTTTAGATTCCATTAGCCTTGATAACATTGACCTAACTTTATATTTAAAATATTTGTCTTAAAACATTTTACTTTCATAATATTTTGATATTTTGTTTAAGTTGAATTACTTTAAGTTAAAGATCTATTTAATCTTGACTATTTAGAAATATTTAAATTTTAAAATTATATTTGTTTGGCATTTTATTTGTATTGCAAAATTTATAATTAATTTATCTTGAATTTGAATTATCTTTGTTGAATTATATATATATATATATATATATATATATATATATGAACAATACAACCCCGAAATAGCACGCCGAAACACTTCAAAACTGAAACATTCCATTCTAATTAAAAAAACAAAATACTTACCGAAACGAAATTGACAACCTTGATTTGACCATCAAAGCACAAAAAAATCACTCCTTTTTCTCAAATAAAAGCAACACAAGGTGCAAAAATTTGTGGAACTGATTTGGAAATTGGGGTTCAAATCATTGTCTTAAAACCAAGTATAAATCACAAGTCAAAAGAGTTATCTCGGGTTAATTTTATAAATTTTTTTAAAAGAACTAAAACAATGTTGTTTTAATTAAAAAAATCAGCGAATTTAAACTTGGTTTTACCTGGATTGCCAGTCAATCATGGTTTTTAATAAAATTATATCAAGTCAATCTTTTATCTGTTTTTTCTTCAATCCAGAATGGTTTATTTCTTGAATCAACTAGGTTCGTGTCAACCTACTGGCCTGCTTGAGTTGTATAACACTGGTTTAAATATTCAAATTCAAAAAGAAACCGGTATTAAAAAAAAAATCTCAAATAAACCCGCTAGCCTGCATGGGTTTTATAATGCTGGTTCAAATGGTATAAAAAAATATATCAAGTCAACCTGTAGGCTAGCCTGCTTGGGTTTTATAACACTGGTTCAAATGTTCAAATGTTCAAATCCAAAGGACTGACGTTAAGGGGGAAAAGAATTGATTAAGACCATGATTCATCCATGGAAAAATTACAGGAGTATTTGAGATTAGCAAAGATTATAATTTAAAATATTATTTACTTGAAAATATTTTAAAATAATTTTTTATTTTAAAAAATTATATTTAATATCAACATATCAAAATAATTTAAAAATATATAAAAAATAATTTTAAATAAAAAAAATTAAATTTTTAAAAAACACGATAAGTTTATTTAAGACAAACCTGATTGCAATTGCACACGAAAAGCGCATCTAAGAGATGCCATTGAAAAAACAATCAGTATCAGTTTTAGATTTTGTACAGGCAGGAACACAGCTCATGTTCAGAAGTTTTCGCAACCTTCCACATGCAGAGGTAGGCTGCTAGTACATCGCAAATTCTAGAGAAGAATAGGTTCACTGAATACATAGCAAAGTTCAACACAAACCAAATACTGGCACATGCAAGCCCGTAACAATGTATTGACAATCCAACAAAATATCACTGAGAGGACCTCTTAAAAATACATTTCCTAACTTCATGCTACGGGAACGGGAAGAAATGAAGTTTCACGATGAAGCATTTCCAGTCTTCTCCGTAAATCTTCACTAAGCTGTCCAATATCAACTAGTTTTTCGCATCTTAGGCCTTAAGGAATGCGAGAAGCACTAATATTGGGTCAAGATATCATCATCCAACTTGTGCAAAAATACTGTCGGGAAAATGTTTCATGATCATCTAGCTGTGAAGAAAAAACAAAAGGTGCCCTTTTCAAGTCATGAATCACTTCACATGTTGCCTTTAAAAGCAGCATAGGTTGTTGTCCTCCTTCCAAGTTCCTTTAAATATCCCTAACATTCCATAAATGAGAAGGTTCACAGGCTTCGAAAGGGCAGGCCACTATGCTGTTCTTTTGTTGGGGCTACTAGTACTGGTTAAAACATAGAAACTAGAGGGGCAAACAGGTCCCTTGAAATTCTTACTCAAATGTCACCACCATCCATTCAAGTGCCTCAAGCAGTGCAAGTCCATCAAAATGCTACTGTTGACTTCCTTGGTGGTCCTTGCAAGAATTTCTATTTGCGAGTTGCTTGATGCTCGTTGGAGTTGAGAATGAATGAGCCCTGACATATCATACCGGAACGCATATGTGAGCAACAAATTATAAATTGCACAACCTGGAATCCGTCCGTCCATAGAAGATAGCATAAGACTATTAATGGAATAACTAATTTCTGTTCTGATGTGAAAATGCTAAAGAAGCAAAATGCTTTATGATACATAAAATGAACAGTAAAATAAAAACTGCAGAATTTAATCAGCAGGGAAACATGTAACTGCATCTTTTGGTGCTGTACAACAATGTATACCTGAAAAGGGAGGATCCAATTCGTGTTGTGTTACTTGTTATCTCCACTATTATTGCCAGTTTTACCTCCATTTTGACTGCCAATACCTTTAAGCTCAGCATAACCTGGTGTTAGCTTGGGTGGTGGCTGTACTATTGGAGAAGGCCCTGATAAAGTTGGTGACCGAAATGGCCAGGAGATTGTGCTCGCACCTGAAGCTGGGGAACTAGATAACTGGTTTGGCCATGCTGAAGCTGTTGGATCTTTATCCATTTTCTGCTTGTCTGCCTTCTCTTCAAACTCTTGACGACGAGGCTGCGACTCATTGATATCCACTCGAGCTAAGTTCTGATTTGTATCTCCCACCATCCGAACTCCAGAAGTTACAAACTGTAGCCAGGGCTGCCTGAAATTCTGCCATGGAGGAGGTTGGATCCCACGGGAATTACCATTATTTTCAGCGTCCTCTTTGCCTCTGGCCAACTCACTTGGCTTATTTGATTTACTCTCTAGTTGTTTATCTTTTTCCGAAGATGAAGATACTAATTCAACTGGATCAATTTTAGGTGCAGAAGATCGGCCTGAGGTAATTGTAGTTGTGGGAAATGCCTTCTCGGGAGGGACAGCAGGAGTATAATTTTTTGGAAGCAGATCACCCCAATTCTCCAAAAGCTCCTTGTAGACTTTACGGAGGGTGACTTCTGTGAGACCTGTCACCTTACAAATCTCTGCCTGTGTCTTTCTTTTATCTTCTAGTTGGCATGCCAGATATATAGCAGCTGCAGAGATGCTAATGGGATTCCGCCGGGTGCAAAAGCATTTGTTGATAACAACTTCTCCAATGTGAGTTGCCAGTTCCTTTAGTTAAATCAATTAGTTGCTCAATTTGATCAAGTGAAAAGCAAATGGTCAAGAGAAAATTCACAAGCTCGAGAAGTAAAGAGTCTATTTATATGTTTTTGCATCAATGTTTTGTTTAGCACTCTTAGTGTGATCACACTTTAAGCTGGTAAATACTTGCACACAGCCACTTCAATGAGCAAAACAAGTGTCAAATCATCCACAATATCATTTATAAGCCAAACCAAAATTTTTGTAAATGACTCCATTAACAACTATTTCTTTTTGGTATTCGGACTCCATCAACTTTTTATGTATACAAATTGCTTGCAGTTTGCAAAACATAAAAATTTTGAAAGTGTCAAGTGAACAGCTACCGAGGTTTTATTATCACCGAACTCATTTTTTGGGGCCAAAAGCAACTTGGAATCTTTGCAACAGTTTGACATTAAAAAGTAGTGAAATATTAATTTTAGTACAGTAGATTTTCAAGCGTTCTATTTGTCCCCTAAGAAGGCTACAATTTTCCTGTTCAAAATTTCTTTTCTTTTTTCTATTTGATCTTCTTAACACTTTCAATCCTTTGAATACAATTTCTCAAAGTTTATTAACTACATTCTAACTTTTCCAACTTGACAAGTCAGCTGCTTCCACATAACAAAGTACCTGGGCAGATTTGTTCAGTTGGAGGAGAGTGCAGAATCTAGGCATATGCACTGAAATTGAATTGCTGTTAATTGGTTGACTTAGTTGCAAAGCTTCTCCCAATATCTTGATGTACTTCCCAATCTCCTTTTGAGGTACATTGGCAGCAATCGAGATCTCCTGTTAATATAACCCAGTCATTCAAGTTAGAAACGATCAAAGCCGAAAGATGCCAAGACCAATGCAACTACTTGCACACAACACCCAGGAGCAAATTATCATACTAGGCAAGCATCAAATCTCAAGGACAGGAATAACAGCGGCACCAGAATGTAAAAGTACCCTTAAAGCAAGTCACGAATCGTTACGGTCATTAAACAACTAAGGTACTCATTAGAGAAGCCTCTAACTTATGCCTTATCCTCATTTCCCCTCATTTTGACCTTAACATGGTCATACTTTTCACTTGCTAGGAGACATAATCCCGTCAGTGTAAAAACATAAGCATAAACGTGTACAATGAAGAATGCATCAGCTTTCAATCAAAGTAACAAAAAATAGCAATAAGTCCATCTTCCTTTTCTAAAAATTACCTCTCCATTTACAAGGGTCCCTACCTGATTCTCAAAATATAATTACACAAAGCCAGCATCATATACAATTCAAATTAGGCGGTTCGAAATTATCCTTTCTAACGCAGCACTTCAAAAATACAGTAATGCTAATTACAATTAGTTAACTCTAAATTAAAAACATCTGCATAGGTTTCACTGTTTAATACCTGGAGGGTTCTGGGTTCTTGGGCTTCTCTAATAGCCTGAACAAGAGCAGCTGTAGCAAGAGCTTCGACACTCCGATTCCTCAAACAAGTAGCTGAACAACAATCTCTAAACAACTGGAACGCATGATCTGATATATCACAATCCAAGCCCAAAATCGAAGCCACATCAATAATCTGCATATACGCTCTCAGATTATCCACCACGACATTCGAACTTGAAGCGGGTGTAGAAGCACTTAGTTCAATTGTCCGTTCAAGTTCTGCAAGGTGACCGGAGAAAGAGAGAGAAGAACGGAGGGAGACTGGGTTGGGTTCGAGAGACCAAGTGGAGAAGGAGGTTATAAACCCTGTGGGCTCAAATGGGTCTTCTTCGTTTTGGTGGTGGTGGTGAAGGGTCGGGAGATCGGAGGTTACGAGGCAAAGAGGGGTGTCTTGTGCACGGAGGTGGAAGAGGTGGTGAGGGTGAAATTGGCGTTCTTCTACAACACGGCCGCAAGATGTGCACTCGGTTATGCAGCGGTTTGTGGTTGTTGTTGTGGCGCAGCGGCCTTGTGTGGCGGAGCAGTAGGGGCACTTCATTGTTTGGTGGTGGTGAATTTGGGGATTCTGGTGGTGTTTTGTCTTTTGTGGGACGGAATTGATTTCCTCAAAGATGGTAGAGCTTTCAAATGAGCTTTTGGGTAAAGCTCTTTTTATTAAGTTCCTATACAAATTGCGGTGATGTTACATATTCATTTATTTTTACCGCCCATATTCATCTCAACACTCGAGAGCTGTTTCGAAGAAACATGACCATTATAAAGGGGAGTGAGAGAGAGAGAGATTAAGGAACGACTTTTTCTAGAATGTGCCGTGGATAGTGTTGATTTGAGGTCGGAAAAGGGGTAGACTTAGTTGATTTCTATCCTCAAATTTGTCGGCGAGAGGGAAGAGGTTAGATAGTTGATGAATTTCTTAGTCAATAAAAATTTGTCTACGTTAGCAATTTGATCTCCCATTGAAATGAAAGAGCAGTCGGGCACACCCAGAGAACCTGGCAAACAGCCTCGCACTTTCTTCGAATTTCAGATGCCAAGGCAAAGAATAACAGCGACATAGATCGACAGATTAGCTTATTAACTTGTAAATTGTAATGTAGAATTTCAAATATTCTTTCAACTTAATACAGTAGACGAGATCTTTACCAAAAATTCTTACTGGAGTGATCTATCCAAAAAGTTGTTCAAATCCACTCATATTACGAAGATTGTGAAAGCAAAAGGTACAAAGAATGATAACCTATTTAAATACATTGTTTATCCCTAATATGAAAACAATAAACTTAAAGCGTATGGTTCACCCATCACCACCGCTCACAAACTCTGGGCAGCAGCACCTGGAGCAATGAGGCACGAAGGTGGATTTGAAGCCTCGGGTGCTCAACTTTCTCCACATCAATGACCACTCCCTTTTGAAGCCACTGCAGCCAGCTTCAGACTCTTACTTAATTCTCGTGCTCTCTGAGAGCAAACATAAGAAATACAGGAAAGATATGGTTAACATGTCTGTCTCACTCAAATTAATTCAGCACAAGAGAAGCACAGCGAGCAATATGAGGCTTTTATACTTCCAAGCTCAATGATTCAATGATATGTGCTGGCCATGAGAGCAGCAAATCATTAAAGGTGTAGCAAATGAGAGAAACACTTTACCAATACAATCTGGGATAGCAATGATACATCTCTGAAGTCAGGAACAGGTAGTGAGCAAAGAAGAGAGGCACAACAAATTAACCCCAACTCCAACACAATCACAAGATTGCATAAATTCAAAATAGGATTGGAATTTAGATAGCAGTTCACAGTCCTACAATGTTTCTATTCCTTCTTTTTATTTCTCTGGTTCATGAAACATAAGGCAATAATAAATTTAACAGATGAATACCTACTCAAACAGGACAAATGGGGAGATGGAAGCCCACTCGGAGTGATGAAGTTCCACTTAGTCCTCACCACAACCCCTACCCTAACCCAAAACTTGCTTTCACTTCAAAATATCATGCAACTTAGAAACTCCCTGATCAAGCATTTGCTGTTGTGGACATTGTGATAGAATGATCTGTACTTTTCCTCACTCCATTGCATACTAGGTTTTCACAGACCCGCCTCATGATTACACTAAACAATGGCATAAATATAAAAGGAAGTCCAAGATAACTGGAATCCAGTTTGTCAGATTGAAGGCATGGCCAAAGATGACTTATAGGATTCATCTACAATAATGAACTACACATTGAATCTCAATAACAGGGATCATAATTAGCCTGGTGAGAAATTGTATAGAAGATTTATTCTTAGAAGCTATACAAACTACAGGCCTCCTATAATCACAATTCAAAATTTCCACCCACACAGCACAAGGATACCCATGCACCTAGGATCTCATCAGGAACTAATTCAACAAGTTCACCAACCAAATACCAACTTCTGGTTAAGTTTATGTGAGCACACAACATCCAACATGGCTTAACCACTCCAGCTATCAGATAGGAAAAGCTGCTAAACATCTAGACCTAGCGTTTGTAGCTTCTGTTGATAAAACATTGAAAATGTCCAGCTGAGATGACTGTCATCTAAAGTAGGCTACCGTGAACAAATTTTCAGCTGGGAAATATTTTGCTTAAGAAAAAGAGGCTTCCGCAGAACTATCCGATCAGAATAAACTAGCAAAAGTCTGTATCAAAGGATAGCACACAAACAAAAACCTTAACAATTTCCTCAAGTATAATGGTAAAAGAATTGAATAAAATTTGGAAAAAGCAGGCAAAACAAAAGGTATTGTCACATTGAAACTCTTGCCACCAGCAAAACATTGACAATTTATGTAGAACCAAAATTCAATGAAAATGGACAGAACTAATGCTCCCTGTGGTCCCTAATATGATTCCATTTTGAGTTTCACACATTCATTTAGCAATTGTTAAAAAGATAGTCAAG
>Ga0307509_10006915_pt1 | contig 15058 bp, 19 predicted proteins | sample 10_EM_MG_FD_202245 | JGI IMG/M metagenome (GOLD analysis project Ga0307509, IMG submission 202245) | Populus trichocarpa ectomycorrhiza microbial communities from riparian zone in the Pacific Northwest, United States - 10_EM | ecosystem: Host-associated > Plants > Roots > Unclassified | place...
ATCCCCTTAACTCGACAAGTATGCCAGAAGCCTGGGTCCGAGGAGCTATCCTCATTCGCATGAACTCCCTAATTCGTGGTCATTCGGGTGTCCGGTGGGAACTCATCGAAAAGATGAACGAGCTCCTCCGCGCCAACGTCACCCCCCTTGTCCCTCTACGTGGAACCATATCTGCTTCTGGAGGTAAATATTATTTTATTTCATTGTATATCCTAACTGACGCCACCACTAGACCTCTCCCCTTTGTCTTACATTGCCGGGACCCTCATCGGTAACCCTTCAATAAGGGTTTTTGATGGCCCCGCGGCGTTTGGTGGACGCGAAATTGTCTCTTCCGTGAAGGCGCTCGAGGCTCACGGCATCGCACCTATTCCTCTCGCCTCCAAGGAACATCTTGGGATTTTAAACGGCACAGCGTTCTCAGCTTCAGTGGCGTCTTTAGCCTTGAATGAAGCCGTCCATCTTACACTTCTATCCCAAGTATGTACCGCGATGGGTACAGAGGCTCTAGCAGGAACACGTACTTCCTTTGATGCCTTCATCAATTGTATGGCACGTCCCCACCCGGGTCAGGTATGCACGTCCCAAAACTCAATTTGTATTCGACTTTGACACCTTAAATACCAGATCGAGACCGCAAAGAACATCTGGAACTTGTTAGAAGGTAGCACGTTCGCAATCACCCATGAAGAGGAGGTCACAATCGAACAAGACGAAGGCAATCTTCGGCAGGATCGTTACCCATTGCGGACCGCACCTCAGTTCATCGGTCCTCAAGTTGAAGATCTGCTTCAGTCTCTCAAAACCCTCACGGTCGAGTGCAATTCCAGTAAGTTGGTTTCTTTTTGGTGTCGAGTAATTGTTGTCTTATGGCACTCTCTCAGCGACCGACAACCCTCTCATTGACGGAGAAACGGGTGACGTTCACCACGGTGGTAACTTCCAGGCCATGGCTGTGACCAATGCCATGGAGAAGACTCGTCTTAGCCTTCACCATCTCGGCAAGCTGCTCTTCGCACAATGCGCAGAGCTTATTAACCCTGCTATGAACCGGGGTCTGCCTCCGTCGCTCGCGGCCACCGATCCGTCTCTTAACTATCACGCAAAGGGTATCGACATAGCATCGGCCGCTTATGTCGCTGAATTAGGATACCTCGCCAACCCTGTTTCGACGCACATTCAATCAGCTGAGATGCACAACCAGGCCGTGAAGTGCGTACTACGACCGACAATGTTCATGTCCTAATGCTGATCTATTTAATAGCTCACTAGCACTGATTTCTGCCCGCCATACGATCAGCTCTTTGGAAATTCTCTCGATATTAATTTCTTCCTACTTATATGTTATTTGTCAAGGTTTGCGCTGTTTTCTTTTCCTGTAACCTCATTCCCTGAAATCAACCGCACAGCTTTGGATTTGAGAGCACTCCAGCACGAATTCCACCATGGCCTTACAAAGGTTGCTTCGGAAGAGTTTTCCGCTGCCTTTGGATCTATTCTCTCCGAGGCTGCTTCAAAGAGTATCAGCGCCAAGGTGTCGTCGATCATGCATGAAACTTTCGACGCAACCAGCACCATGGACGCCAAGGAACGGATGCAAAAAGTTGCTGCATCGAGTACGACAACCCTTCTCGATTTTTTCACTGGACCATCGTTCTCTGATGCGTCGTTGGTCGGCTTCGCACTCACCTCTATTCCGGCATTCCGTTCGCGTGTTGCTGAGCGCCTTACTATGCTTTTGGATGAACTCAGGAGGGATTACCTCTCTGGATCACGCGGAAAGGCACCTGCGAGTCAATACCTCAGCAAGACTCGCCCAGTTTACGAGTTCATCAGGGTGACTTTGGGTATCCGTATGCATGGATCCGAGAACTATCACCGCTTCTCTAAGGGTCTTGGTATGGAAGACGTCACCGTTGGCCAAAATATTTCGCTCATTCACGAGGTGTGTTTGTCTTTTTTCCTATTTGAGTTTTTCGCTCAATTTATCGGTCTCAAAGGCGATCCGTGACGGCAGGCTCCAATCCACTATCGTTAACCTATTCTCATCCATGGTATAACCGCATTATATAGTATCCACGCGTTTAAAACCGGACCCATCATATGATAATCTATTGATACATCTTGTCTGACACTGTTGTGAACAATATATTTCCCCCATATTAATACGAGAAATCTCTGATCTTAAGGAATGATTGTACTGGACAGATAAGCTAATTTAGATCTGATCGGATCGGCTAGATAAAGAGGAGCTGTTAACGTTTCTCTCGTATCGGTTAAATCCTGGGTTTGTTCTCTACAGTTTTGGCCACGTTTACACACGATGATCCTTCCGAAAAACGAGAAAATAATTATCGTTGGGGCCGGATGCTTTGGTGTATCCACAGCATACCACTTACTGCAGCGAGGTTACACAGACATCACTATCATTGACCGATCGCACACGCTCCCCGCCCCAGATGCGGCCAGTAGCGATCTCAATAGAAGTCAGCCACTTCCTCGATATCGCTAGTCTTATCAGGTCGATTCGCCTGGGCCTAACACTAATCACCGACCGTTGAATCTAGTTGTTAGAAGCTCCTATCCTGATAGGTTTTACACCGAGCTTGCGCGAGAGGCTATTTCTTCATGGAAGAACCATGCGAAATGGGGTGACACTTATCGTGAGTACGTCAAGATCCGATTACTCTCTGAGGTCCAACCCCAACTGATAATAATATTTCAAGATCCGGCGTCCTTGTGTTAGGGTCTTCGAAGTCAGGGCAGAGACAGACCTACGCAGACAAATCATACAAGAATGATGTCGCATTGGGTGCGATCGTCGAGCCCTTAAATGACAGTAACGCCATTCGCGCCGTATTTCCTTTTCACACCCCCACGGCGCCTTTTACGGGATGCACTGGGTATCTCAATCGCAGCAGCGGTTGGGCCGATGCAGGTCAAGGAATGACCATGTTATTGAACGAAGTGAAGGCCCTCAACGGGAAGGTCCTTCCGGGTATGAATGTCAACAGGATTCTTCGGAAAGATGGCCAAACAAGTGGAGTTCAATGTAGCGACGGCACTGTATTCGATGCCGCTCTAGTTGTCCTTGCAGCTGGTTCCTGGACACCATCTGCCTTTCCAGAGCTAGATTTAGGTCAAATTTGCCTTGCCACCGGGTAAGTGCCACTTCAAAAGGCAATCAAAGGTATTTGACGCCGAGACACAAGGCAATGTGTCGCGATGGTCCAATTGTCCCCAAAAGAAGCTGAGATGTATAAGGATTGTCCTGTGGTCTTGGATTTCAGCTCTGGATTCTATATTTTCCCTGTGAGTTCGAACTTGAAGGATGCTTCTAGGGTCGCCTTTCTGATACGAACGGACTACGGCCAGCCTAATGAAGCAGATATCGTAAAGATGGCCATTCATTCTGCTGGTTATACTTACTTTGATGAGGTTAATGGTCATGGAACGATATCCACCCCTCACACACTTACGTCTGACCCAGTCCGCGGGTTACTCATCCCGAAATCCGTCGTCCGAGATCTTCGAATCCATTTGAAAAATGTGTATCCGGACCTTGCTGAGAAACCATTCAGTTCTACCAGGCTCTGTTGGTACGCAAACCCTTTTTGGACCTACGAAATCCTAGAACCTCATCGTTTGCACAAGGTACAATGACTCTCCCGATGGTGATTGGGTAATTGGTCATTACCCAAGTGACGAGTCCCTCATAATAGCCACTGCTGGCAGTGGTCATGCGTACAAGGTATTTATTTGAGATCTAGGTTGACCTCATCATAACCTGATATAAATATCATCAGTTCCTTCCTGTAATAGGGGGTCTAGTAGCAGACCTTGTGGAAGAGAAACTTGACCCCGAACTGATTACAAAGTTTGCGGTGGAACGAAAAGTCGCCATGCCAGATCCCTCGCGAACTGGCCAGGTGAAGAATTTGGATTTACATCAGTTGTGTTCTCCTGAGGACTTGATAGCTGGTGTTGTGGGTGGGCACTCAAATCAGAGAGGATCTTTTGGGGTTAGTCAATCAAGAGCGTTATGACGAAAACTTTGTCAGGATTATGATAAATCTATGCCAAGGCCACGATAGAACGAGAACAAGAAGGCTCAAGAATACGCATCTTGCCATGTAAGAATATAATATACACTGGTTTTCGAGATCCAAATTAAATGATGGCAGGACCCAGCTGTTTCATGGGGTTTCAAGATCGTAGTTTTTTTTTTTACGCCCGTTTGCCGACAAATTCTCGCCATGAACGAACTTCAGATGGGATATGACCCTCATTATAGCCTCGGAGGCCACCCTGAGGGATTTTTTTCGCCAGACTCTCTACGTAGAGCTGTGCAGTTCTAGCATTGTTCAACAAAGGCAACCCAAAGTCAACAGCATTCCTATAGCAATATGAAGTCAAGGTGAAAAAAAGTGTACAGAGAACAAGGGGACAAACCTGCGAGCGACATAGTCCTCGTCGACAAAGTTAACACCCCGAGACTTGGCTAAGTTGATAACGCATTGAATCTCATACTCGTCAAACACCTCACGCAACTTCCGCTTATCTGTCTTTGGGAACATGATTCGCTTGGCCGTGACATATGGAATTCCATTGAGGAATTCCTCGACAACAGGGGATGAGCAATAGAGCTTGAATCCGAGCTCAGTCAGCTGCTTTGAAATGGAAACTATCTCGGGCTTGTCGATGTCACCGCCGATGAGGACACCTGAGCCAGCGCGGGGTACTTTGAAGCCCGTTGTGCTCAGTAGAGAGGCCCAGTATGCTTCATGGATGTCCTTGCCGAAACTGGCAACCTCTCCAGTACTTGCCATTTCTAAAATAATTGTTGAGAATGTATTGATGTAAATACAAAAGGCAGATAAGACTGACCGACACCGAGGAAGGGGTCAGCTCCACCCAACCGCGTCCAAGAGAATTGCGCGACCTTGATCGAAGTGTAATCTCGGGCTTCCAGCATGATATCAACGGGTTCTGGCACATCTTGACCAATGATAGCGCAAGTGGCGGTGTTAATGAAGTTGTGGGCAAGGACCTTAGAAACGAAGGGGAAAGATCGTGATGCCCGAAGGTTACACTCAATGACCTTGAGGGCACCCTCTTCTCCAGGATTCTTGGGGGCTTCCCGGATAACCTGCATGTTGAATGGGCCGGAGATCTTGAAGGCAGCAGCAACCTTCTCAGCAATGGTTTTAAGACGAGCCATGTCTGCTAAATCCAGGGTGTAAGGTGGGAGGACCAGAGTGGCATCACCAGAATGGACACCAGCATTCTCAACATGCTCAGACACGGCGTGGACAATCAAAGTGCCATTGTGGGCGACAGCGTCGACGTCGATCTCCTGGGCGCCAGAAATGAACTTGGTGATAACGACAGGGTGCAATGGCGAAACGTCCGCTGCAGCTGAAAGGTTGTATTCGAGGTCCGATTCCTCGTAGACGACGTTCATGGCAGCTCCCGAAAGGACGTATGAAGGACGGATCAGGACAGGATAGCTATAGACAAGACTCGTTGGATTGGGTTTGGGAAGAAGACGATCTTTACTCACGTCACTTTATTCGCGAAAGCCTTGGCAGCCTCTAACGATGTCGCTTCAGTCCATTCGGGTTGATCAACACCAATCTTATCCAGGACGGAGGAGAATTTGTGGCGATCTTCGGCAGTATCAATTTGCTCAGGATCTGTGCCGAGAACATTAACTCCGTTGTGCTTGAGGCGCAGAGCAATGTTTTGGGGTAATTGACCTGGTTAATATTAGTCACAATCGAGACACTTTTGACGGGGCATGAACTTACCGCCGACACTAACAATAACACCTTGCGCTTGTTCGAGTTCGTAGATATCCATGACACGTTCATATCCAAGCTCTTCGAAGTACAACCGGTCGGCCTCGTCGAAATCAGTTGACACGGTCTCGGGGTTGTAGTTGATCATGATGGTCCTCTTGCCCATATCTCGTAGTTTACGAGCGCATGTAACGGCACACCAATCGAACTCAACACTACTACCGATACGGTAGACACCACTTCCAAGGACCATGGTCCCATGTTCATTAAAGTCGACATCGTGCTCGGAGGCATTGTAAGTCGTGTAGAGGTAGTTGGTGTGCGCAGGGTATTCGGCGGCGAGGGTATCGATACGCTTGACAAAAGGGGTGATTCCAAGTGATTTGCGGTGGGCACGAACAACATCTTCAGTTGATTTGACGATGTCGGCTATTTGACTGTCGGCAAAGCCCATGCACTTGGCCCGCTTCATGAGTTCGTGGTCGATGGACTCGATGGATCCGGTAGCCTTCAGAGCATGGTGGGTCTGGACGATGTTGTCAATCTTGTACAAGTACCACTAAAAAACCGGAAGATCGTCAACACCAGGCTTAGCGGAGTGCTACAGATCTTTGAGCACCTTGTCAATCTTGGTCAAATCATGGAGGCGGTCGACAGTGTATCCTTTTTTATACATGGCGTAGGCAATGGCAAACAACCTCATGTCAGTCGGTCGTGTAAGCGCCTTGTCAAGATCAGCTGGTTCGATAACAACTTCAAAACCTTTCCATCGGGGGTCAACTTGACGGATGGCTTTTTGCAAACTCTCTTCGAATGTTCGTCCAATAGCCATGACTTCACCGACCGACTTCATGGAAGAGCCGACCTCCCTATCTACCTGAGAGGAGAACTTGGCCAAATCCCATTTGGGAATCTTCGTTACGATGTAGTCCAGAGAAGGTTCGAAGCAAGCCGTGGTTGTCTTCGTCACGGCGTTGGGAAGTTCTGGGAGTGTGTGTCCGAGGGCGATTTTCGCAGCGGTATATGCCAGGGGATATCCAGTAGCCTTGGAAGCCAGAGCACTAAAAGAAATTGGTGTATCTACTTTTGTCAATGGCAATAACGACGAACCTTGAGCGACTCAGACTGTCAAAAATATGAGGATCATCAACGAAGTCAAACTTTGGGAGAACTTACCGGGCGTTCACCTCAATGACACAGTATTCTTTGGAATTCGGGTTAAGGGCATATTGAATGTTGCATTCACCAACGACACCAAGATGTCGAATAACCTTGAGTGCAGCACTGCGAAGCATATGGTACTCATCATCGGGCAGCGTCTGCGACGGGGCAACAACAATGGAATCACCGGTATGTGTGCCGAGCGGATCAAAATTCTCCATATTGCAGCAGATGATAGTATTCTATGATGTAGACATGTCAGAAAATAGTATATGGGCATTATAAATAAACATACATCTGCACCATCTCTGACGACTTCGTATTCCAATTCTTTCCAGCCTTTCATGCTGCGTTCAATGAGAACTTGGGGGCTCAAGCTAAGACTTCGTGCAGATAAATCTCGAAGTTCATCCGGGTTGTTCGCGAAGCCAGATCCAAGTCCCCCAAGAGTAAACGCAGAGCGCAAAATGACAGGATAACCAATAACCGCCGCAGCATCGAGGGCAGCGTGAACCGAAGATACAGCAGTAGATTGAGCAACAGGAATATCAATTTCTAGGGTTCCAAATATTAGTTATGAGGTGGTCGCGTGAGGTGGTAGTCGGCTTTACCTTTTAAGGCCTGGACGAAAAGATCCCGATCCTCCGAAACTTCCAACGTTCTTATAGGCGTTCCTAGAACCTTGACGCCCAAACGTTCAAGAACACCCATGCGGTCCAGCTCGATGCCGACGTTGAGAGCACTTTGGCCACCAAATGTAAGGAGGATACCATCGGGTCTCTCTTTTTCCAAGACGTATGCAACATATTCTGCGGTGATAGGCAGGAAGTAAACTTCGGAAGCCAGTTCATGCGAAGTTTGCCATGTCGCAATATTTGGGTTAATGAGAACGGCTTCGACGCCTTCCTCACTGAGGGCCTTGAGCGCTTGTGAACCTGAGTAGTCGAATTCACCAGCCTGACCAATGCTGAGGCCACCACTGCCGACGACAACAACCCGTTGGACGTTGGGGCGAGGTAACTTTGGAAGGACCTTTGCGGATATTTTTCTGGCAAGTTCTGAAGGGGAGTTGAGAACATGCTCGCCCTCCTTGGGCGCGTATGAGCCAACTGCAGGGGCGGCGACAGCGCGGAGAGGTTTCGTCTGGGAGAGGGCGAAGGCGGGGGCTCGGGTTGTGGTAAATGAACGGACGCATAGGCTCCTTGTCCCAAAGGACCGGAGGCGAAGCAGACTCATTGCAGAGTTGGAGCAAAGAGCGCAATACCACTTTTCGAAATAAATCTTTACCACTTTGACTCCGTCAATCACGTGTGCAGACACATCGGCTTCATCGGCCGTCTTCTCTTCTTGCCTTGAATCATAGGTTCATATTCGCGGCGCACGAGGCACTTGGTTCCACAACGAAAGCGCACTACTTCCCTCTCGGCAAATGCACCCATTTAGTATTCGTCCTATAACGGTTAAAGTATGGTTTGTAGAGCGCGGTTAGACTCAACGTAAGACCTTTTTTTCTCATAGCGGGGTCACTATATCCCCATTCCCATTCTTATAACTGTTGTTAGCCCACGAGTGGCTGAGAAAAATCCATCCTCTTCAGTCTACTGGCTTCCTATCTGGTACATTATGTACCGTGAAAGTTGAGGCAGTCAACTACCAATTCTTTCTCAATCAAAAGGAGTGGCTATTTGCCCACCCGCCTTGGGTGGTCCTCTATCAAGAAAACAATCTCCTTACAATTTCCGTTCGCCGTGCACTGTGCACAGAACTTGGAAACTACCAAATTTGAATGGATTATTTTTTGACTGGTTGCACTTGAAGTTGACACCCGTCTTAGAAATACGAGCACGGTGGAATTCGGGTTCAGAGAGACAACAAATAAGACTTCAAGACTCTTGATTACGATGTTAACATCTTCACCCTTTAATTTCTCCTGGTCGTAGATGGTGCCAGTTTCTACCCCCTGCAAATTTACCTTTTCAGGTGTACCCGAAGATCTTAAAAACGACCGTCAACCCAGGCATAGCAGTCTTTTCCACATGCTTAGAATGGTTTTATTGTATATACTGCAGACAGCATCCTGGGCCGTGGATGCTAAATGACCAACTCTCCGGTTTGGAGTAGCTGTTGGTATATGCTGCAATCCTTTTCACGAATGACCTTGTAAACCCAAGTTGGAACAAGTTCCGAACAACCATAAGCAAATATGCTGTAAGCGCGGATGAACAGGTTTGATCGGTTTTCATGCGCTGGTTCGAGGAGCAGCTTGAGGCAGGATGGCACGGGAAGGAGCGTCGGTGAGCTCCTTGACAGGCGTAGTATGTTTGATATACTTGTCGATTTTCCCAACTACGTAGCGGTCCGTGCTTTTCATTTGGTCAGGAAGTGTCACTCCCAGCTCCATTACAAGAGTGATGTAGTGAGATTTTGGACGTAAACGAACGGATTATAATTTTAAAGGTGAAGATGCATCACCTTTCCCTGAAAATAAGCGTAAGGCTATGGAAATCGACGAAACAAGCAAGATAGATAGAACTCACTGTAAAGCTTGTGAAAAACATTGTCTGATTCGCTGGATGGCAATAACTCCTGAGCTCAAATATCTAGGCAACCAGTGAGAAAGAATCAAGCACCAATGTCTGGTCAACTCACCGGGGCAACCCGCAGAAGCGGCGACGAGGATGCTCTGTTCTGCACTTTATCAAGGCTGCTTGCACCTCCTCAACGTGCTCCCTTACGAACGCATACGATTCCTTTGATAAATTTGGGCGCAGTTTCTGAATAAATCATATCACCGAGAACTGGTCGGCCAAGGCGTTCTCGAAAAACCTACTGATATCCTTTGGAATATCTGATAATATTTCGATTTGGGCCTATCTGTGCAAAGTGCGAGGCTTATAGTGTTGGGCTGTGCTCCTTGTTCTTGGGAGTATTTTCCTCAGATCGATACAATTCGTCTTTCTGCATCTATAGGGCTGCTTATGGGAGGCTATGAGGGTGAAGGAGTAAATACATAACTTACTCCTATAAAAACCAGTGCCAAGGGACTGTCACACTTCTCGCGCAAAGTCACGCCCCGTGTCAAGGAGCGAATTGTGACAACTGTCCTTGTTCGACGACGTTCGTCGTAATAGCGCTGAACAGGTACTTAAACCTCCTGGCCGAATAGATAAACTCACCGAAGTCTGCCTACGAGAGACTACCTGACTGATTGGCTGATTTAACGACGACATCGTGGAAAAAACCCTTGTCGTTGTTGAGGGGCAAGCAAACCATGTGGAACTGGGCAGGCTCCCCATCACGCTGAACAGTCTCACCCATCTACTTCAGGGAATTCTCTGCATTACTTGCATTGAGCGACTACGCCAGGCTTGGGCTGGACGGAGGCTGCATGCCTAGTCACAAGGGCTACTTATCGGGGGTGGGGAGGGTCTGCCAAACTGACGTTCTTCTCTGCTTTTGCTTTCAGAATGCTCTTGCCATCATCGGTTGACGATGCGGAGAAGGGGTTTTCGAATCAAGAGAAAACGTACCCAACGCCATCACGCAACACGCCGCACCCGTTATCTTCAATGCCCGCCCCTCAGATCACAGTTAAATTGAAGAAGCCCCGGCCAGTGCCAAGGGTAATACCAGAAAATCCTGTAGAGATCACACTCGGGTCGGGCGCCTAGCGCCATCACACAACGCGATGCAAACGTTATCTTTGCCCGCCCCACAGACCACAGTTAAGCTGAAGAAGCCCCGGCCCGTTGCCACAGCGAACTTGAGAGAGGTCCCCATATATCTACCGCCAAGGAAGCGGATGCGGAAGAGAGCCAGCCTGTGGATACGATCTCAACTGTGGTTCAATACATATCGGTCAGTGGGCGCTGAAATTAATTCTGGATCCCACTGATGCTTAGGTCCCAGCAAATTCTTCTCACTTGTTATGGCTCTGAATTTAACAGGTATCACCCTGGCTATTCTCAATACTTGGACATACCCACGAAGATATACTGGTGCATTCGTTCTGGGTAACCTTCTGGTTGCCATTCCTATACGCAATGAATTATTTGGGCGATTTTTATATCTACTTGTGAACACGCTTTTTGCCAAGGTAAACATCTAATATCTTCCTCCCGTTCTTAAATTTAAATCGATGTAGTGGACTCCCCTCTCATTTCGACTGGGATGTACCTCTGTTCTGCAACATCTTGGTGGTATACATTCAGGATGTGCTACATCTGGATTCCTTTGGTTGATTTTCAGAGTTGCCACGCTCTTCATCCATAACAAGAATAATTATGATGTGTTGCTGGTCGTGGGCGTTTTAACGAATGTAATCGTCGGTATCACCATCGGGTCAGCCTTACCGTGGGTTCGAAATACTCACCACAAGTCAGCCAGCCTGTTGTTATTAATATTTAATTACACTGACATTTCAAGTTTAGCGTCTTCGAACGGCACCATCGATTTATGGGATGGTAAAGATATGGAATCATTTTCCTTCTTAATTCTAATCTAATCAACTCACTGTTCAGGTTGGGCCTGCTTTCAAGTGGGTCTATTTTCTACCTTGAGAATTTTTGACTAAATTCTTGTTAGCCTGGGCATTTGTTGTTCTCGGTGATAACTATGATCTGGAAACCCGCACATGGAACCCAGACAGTCTACACATCCTCAAACAACAGGACTTTTGGTTTGCTTCTGGGATGACCATATTGTAAGACGTCCGATGGCCTCGATGTTCTTCATATAGAGTCATCTCTTTAACTTAAGTGTTATAATTCCCTGGTTTACGGTCCGCGAGGTCAAAGTGGATGTTGAGATTGTAAGTTCTTCTCATTTGTTTAGGGAAAGTGACCTCACATATGGAACGCAGCCATCACCAAAAGTGGCTGTCATTCGATTTGAACGTGGCATGCAACAAGGTCTTCTGGCAAGAATTAGCCGAAGTTCCATTATGGAATACCACGCCTTTGGAATTGTATCGTATGTTATCTGAACACTCGGAATTTGAATCAGCATTTGCTGATGTACTTCAGTGAAGGAGTCCATGCCAAAGAGCACTATCTTATTTGTGGAGTCCAGGGCGACTTTACACGATCACTGGTCGAAAACCCTCCCACACACCTTTGGACACGGCAGTTAAAGGTAGTTACGTTCATATCTTGATGCAGCTGGAGGTCGAGATTAATTTAGTGACTGTGCAGTTTGCTGGTGTATCTAATACTTCTACCCTGTATAAGCGCGGAATCCGAGTTTGTACTGGAACAGGTCTCGGTGCTGCTCTCTCGACGTGTCTGCAGGTATGATCATTTCAAAGGATGTCGAACATAATGTTAAATTCGCATTTTTTGCAGAGTCCTGACTGGTGAGCTATGCCCCTATCTAACAAAACCCAATCTTAAGGAGTGCGCTTTACTTCCAGGTATCTAATTTGGATTGGTTCAGATCAAGAAAAGACCTTTGGGCCAACGATATCGGGTTTTATTAAAAGGAACTTGGGGCCAGAGCGAGTCACTCTGTGGGACTCCAGAGCGAGAGGTTTGTCTTCTCTCTCACATGTAAGCCCATGCAAATGCCTTTTACCTGTTGGTGTAGGCGGGCGACCAGACGCGATGAAGTTGATCAAAGAGGCGTACCACTCATGGGGTGCTGAAGTCGTTTTTATCACATCCAATTTCCAAGGGAATCGCGAAATGATGGAGGGCTGTAAGGAGGCTGCGATTCCAGCATTTGTGAGTTAGGCGTCAACTCATTTCCATGCAGTCTTTTTCTGATTAGTGATCCCCGTTCTCATCCAGGGTACGCTTTGGGATTTTTAATTTATAACAATCAACGCGCGCTTCATAGCCGTATATTATGTATCTATATTATTCATGAATGGGAAACATGATTTTTATTCAAAAAATGGCTTCACGCCAGCGCAGCTTCCAAGTGGAGAGCAAAGGTTCACATGGTAATTTCCAACGAACTATACGCTACGCTGTTTACAGAGGAGGGGAGTCTGAAGACGTTCTTGTATGATTCGGCGGAGGAGACGGAGACGGAGAGCGGAAAATATTTTGTCGATACCATTGGAGTTCTAAAAAAAATTTGACTATGTGAGCGCCACCGACGCTGGGCGGGCGCATAGCAACCTCCTCACCTTTTATTGAGCCACGGATATCGTCCAGGGCACTGTGAAACAATCAGTGACAAAGATCCAGACGAACGAACCTTCAGACGCACCGGTGATTACTTTCAGATGTCTTCGGAGGAATACCTTGGTGAGCAAACCAGCGACGCGATAGTTCCTATTCAAATGTTTCAGTAAAATCAGCAGTGAAAGAAACTGTTATACCTTGATCGAGGAAACGTCTATGATGAATTAATTGACTAGTATTTGATGAAGTATTTGAATCGACCCACCAACAATACTGTAAGGCATGAGTTGCTTTCATACAGAATATAAAGACGAAATGGCTTACCGATAATGAAGGTAGTTTACAATGTCAGGCATTTCTGCAGCAAGGAACATTCTATCGGCATGAACAGAGCTTCCAGCCAAAACCCCAACCCTGGATTCTGGAATCCATTTCTTGATATAATCAAGTACAGTTTTCGACACAAATTCCAAGGTAAAAGATGATTCAAGGCATGCTTTGGTCAACCCTGACTGATTGAAATATTTTTAGGAAATAAGTTGGGAGGCCGCGATGCATTACGCACCTTTCCATGCTGATTTGTGCACCATTCATCCATTCTATTCAGTCTCAAAGTATTAGGCTATGATTCTTCCAGTAAGGAGATTGAGCCTAACCCATCCAGATGTTTCCTGTCCGTCTTGATAATATATTCAATCCCAGCATCCACGAGCTCCAGATTGCCGTTGGTTATTAGCACCTACTAGTAGCTTTCAAGTGAGAACGATTGACATGAAACTGGGACGTATTTGAATCGCACCGCAATTTCTAAGATCTTGTCCTTCTGTGGGTCAAGGCCTGTCATCTCGCAGTCAATCCACACCAAAGGTCCGTCATTGAAATTCATTGGTTTCACGACCATCCTATGTCGATACCTGTGGACGAATACAGAAGAGAAGCAGCGCAAGTGATTATGTGGTCCCCTGGATAATCTTAGTCTTCCAGAACCATAAGCCAACATAAAATAGCGGAACGAGCAACGAGTGGTGAGTGGAGAGTAAATTTCCAAGCAACAGGGAAGCAACGACAAATAAATGGTGCGCTTTCAAGTCCGTGATACTCAACCATCCACCTCCATCCCGCTTCCAGCCAGGTGTATAAAGATGCCTGAATGGACACAACTTGTTTACAAGCTATCTGACATCCTACAGGACCCATTGTATGTCCCAAAATATCTGGAATGCAACTACTGTTATCGATCGATTGGGTCCTGTTCCTAGAGTTTCGATCGAAATTTTGCCAGGAGGACTCAAAGAATGGGAATCAACTGTGGTCCCGTCTGGCACTGTGAATCCATCCCAGGATTTCCCATTCCTCCTCGTAGAAGGGAATCTAGGGATACCGAAGAAAATCCTCTGTGCTCTCTACCTTGCAGCAACCAGTGTCCCTTGGCGTCGTTCCTCAGATATACGTGAAATAACCGCAATAACGAGCTGTATCATCCTCCTCAACCCTGCACACCAGACCGCCCTCAACTCCCGGAAACGGCTGATGCGCGACGGCCATCTTGACCCAGAGAAAGAACTCGTTTTCACGGAGCTCTTATCTCGTGGTTTGACTGAATGCGCGAAGCAGTCCATCATCTGGGATCATCGGCGCTGGTGTTTCAGGGAGCTATATGGCGTAATAGGTACAAGGGTGTCCTTAGTCCCACCATGTGTAGAACACTGGGAAATCCCAGAGGATTGGCAAACCTTTCCAAAGATCCCCCCCGCAGCCATTCAGCACGAACTGAACGTCATTCAACACTCCTGTCAAACTTATCCACGCAACTACCACGCGTGGGCGCACTGGCATTTCATTATCAATGTTTGCCATGCCTCGGTCTATTTTCATTCGTCGACAGCTGACTCGGATGATCCTGAGCCTTTGGCTGGAAGGCGACAGGATTTTCTTGACGTTATCATTGCAGAATACACACGCCTGCAA
>Ga0307509_10006916_pt1 | contig 15057 bp, 11 predicted proteins | sample 10_EM_MG_FD_202245 | JGI IMG/M metagenome (GOLD analysis project Ga0307509, IMG submission 202245) | Populus trichocarpa ectomycorrhiza microbial communities from riparian zone in the Pacific Northwest, United States - 10_EM | ecosystem: Host-associated > Plants > Roots > Unclassified | place...
CTGCCGACAATGGGCATGAGGGAGTCGTAAAGATACTGCTAGGGCGGAGCGACGTTAGTCCTAATATGGCTGACAATGATGGGGAAACACCGCTCTCTCGGGCTGCCGAGAATGGGCACGAGGGAGTAGCGGGGATACTGCTAGGGCGGAGCGATATCAGTCCTGACATGGCTGACCATTATGGGGTAACACCACTCTCTCGGGCTGCGGGGAATGGGCATGATGGAGTCGTAAGGATGCTACTAGGACAGAACGATGTTGATCCTAACTCAACTAACCAAGGAGGACAAACACCGCTCTTGTGGGCTGCACGGAAGGGACATGAGAGAGTAGTGAGGATACTGCTAGGGCGGGGGGACATCACCCCTGACATAGCCAACAAACGTGGCGAAACACCGCTCTTTTGGGCTATTGAGTATGGACATGAAGGAGTTGTTAGAATACTGCTGGGTTCTAAAGACGTCAATCCTGATACCGTCAACAAATATGGTGAAACACCACTCTCACTAGCTACGCAGCTTGGGCATTGGGGAATTATGATGATGCTACTGGGTTGTAGAGACGTCAATCCTACCATAGCTGGCAAAGATGGCGAAACACCACTCCTCCGGGCTGCGCGGTTTGGACATGAGGGGGTTGTGAGGATGATCTTGGAAAGGGACGACTTCAATCCCGCCACAGTTGATGCGCGTGACCGGACACCACTCTCTCGGGCTGCCGAGAAAGGGCACGAGGGGGTTGTAAAGCTACTACTGGAACGAAGCGAGGTCAATCCCGCCACAGCCGACCAATATGGCCAAACGCCACTCTCCTGGGCTGCGCGGTTTGGGCATGGTGGGATCGTGAGGAGATTGCTGAGATGCGACGGGGTCAATCCCGACACATCTGACCATGATGGCCAAACGCCACTCTGGTGGGCTGTGTGGGGTGGGCATGAGGGAGTTGTGGGGATACTACTGAAACGGGAGGACGTCAATCCCAGTACAGCCGACCGAGATGGCAGAACACCGCTCTCTGGGGCTGCGCGGTGTGGGTATGAGGGGATTGTGAGGATTTTACTGGGGCGGGGCGACGTCGATCCTGACGCGGCTGACACATTTGGCCGAACACCGCTCTTCCAAGCTGCGAGGTATGGGTATGAGGATATTGTATGCATACTGCTCGAAGAGAGCGGGGTCAACCCCGACGCAGCCAACCACGATGGGCAAACCCCACTGTGGTGGGCTGCGAAGAACGGGCATGAAATGGTGGTTCGGCAACTGCTAGAACGGAATGATGTCAACCCTGATACACATGACAAGCATGGGCAAACGCCACTCTCGCAAGCTGTGCAGCATGGGCATAGCGGAATTATGAAGTTGCTGTGGGACCGCGCGTATTTAACTCCTGGACCTGCAGTAAGCCTACAATCAGGAGATGTCTTCTCCCCTTCGCTGCTCTCACCACCTGAACCCCTTTTGGAAAGGGTTCAGAGGTATGACATCTAAGAACGAAACCCGGCCCTTCTCCCTCCACCTACTCGACATACCTTTCTCCGCAATGGAAAACCTTTGGTTAAGTAAAATGCTAGCCCAGCTGCAGAGAGCGCTCTACATGCGGGGACTACCGCAGATGCTAAACCCAGGGTTGGATCTTTCACCTTGAATTTCACCTTTTCTTATTCACCTCCTCAACCACCTCACCCCCCTCCTCACTCTTCATTTTATTATTAAAATTTGGGATTTGTTTAACCAATTTGGCTACATTCGTAGTCCACCGGTGCTTTCCAATACCCTCTTCTCCTTATCATTATTCACTTTTTTGATATGTTTTTTTATTCCTTACCCCCCCACTGGGTAAAGTTGGTTAATGTCTGTCTGCGACGGAGTCCGGATTACTTGCGTTACTGCATAACTGTGAGGCAGCAACCGTGTTTTTATTATATGGAGGGTGGATGGAAGGCGCATACAAATGTACCTAGGTATATCCTGCGCGCGCAAAAGTGAGCGCATAGCTAGAATCAATGGACAAGAGTTTATCCTGAGTAATTTACCGAGTTTTTTCTCTCCATTTTCCCTCACCTCCCTCGCTGCTCCATCCTTCCTCCTTTCTTTCTGCAACCCATTCTTAGCCACCCACCCATCTCCCGGATCGTGAGATAACCCCTCCTCACTATTGATACAAGGGACATTTAACCTTTTGCCCCCGCTTATAATTTTGAACATGACAATTCATAACACTCCATACCCTTACCGCAAAATCTACACCCTTCAGCTAACACCCCCCCTGTTTTGTGTCTCGGCCACCCTAAAATAATTACCAGGTGTTTTCGATAAGTGATTGCATCTCCCGGGGGGGGGGGGGGGAACTAGGTTAAAACCCGCTCCAAAAGCGAGCTTAGTATTACACACACGACACCTGCGGTGGGGGTAGAGCACCGTGCACAAGAACATCAATTGCGCCCTAAAACAGAATGCTGATATACAAGAATCATATTATTTAATGATTCTGTCTCTTAAACAACGTGTATTGGAAGAATAAGCTCTATCTTCCCTGATAGCGAGACAAATGAGTTAAGGATGAGGCTTTGGGAGGATTGTGTGGGAGGGGTTACCGAAGAACAGCCAAATACATGCCCACAATACATTCTTGTTGGAAGCTCTGGAAGTTGATAGATTATCTAAAAGGCTTGTTTGGATTTTTATTTTCTTCCTCTTCACCGGTCTTGTAACCCCCTACATTTCTCTTGAGATCTGGGGTGTTTTTCTTGCGCTAGACGTGCTAACGGGGTCTGACAAGTTCACCGCAGGTCACGGCGGCTTCACGGCGGTTTGCGGTATAATTGAATTGTATCGTGCGCTGCGCGAGCCCATTTTTAGTTGGAAATAGCCGCACTCTAGTCCCACACTTATCCGCAGATACATGGGCGGAGAGACGCGCAAGCTCTGGAAGGGTTTCTCCTAATTATTTCTCAACTCTCCTCATGCTTTCTCTTTCCTAATCTCTCGGCGGCACAATTAATTGTGAACTTCTTCATTGCTTAATTACAAACTTTGTGTATTAACTTGAGCTGTTCCTCCCAGTTGCATAAAACCCACATCCGCGATCATTACCGTTGCATCGGTTGTTTTCAACGGTTTCTGACAAGCTTCTCGAGTGATGCGCTGTGATGGTGTAGGTAATATTGTACACAGGGGAATGGGAATTTTAGCATCTTACGATCCTTTAATCGCTTGGAGTAAGGACACCGCCGAGCCTTAATTATGCTAATAATTGATTTAAAGCCCGTGGGATGGCAAAAGCGAACTCTGATTTCTCCCAGTAGTCTAGCACTAAGCCAAGCTGCATAGTACAGGCTCAACTTATCCACACTTTAGAAAGGCAAACAGAGGCAGCATACCAGTTTTATCAAATATCCGTCCGTCTATCTGCAGTTGAACTCAAATACCGGGCGAAGCGGAACCGTCGAGAATTGCGCTCGGACTTCCATTTCTGTTAGGCTGCGAGGGAACCAGCGAAAGGATTCTATTCGAGCCCTCGGCAGGGGCAAATAGGAAGAAGATCTGTGGGGGCGAGCAGCTTTAACGTTCTAGCGAGATTATTAATTCTTCAAGGCTAACTTATACAGCGCTGTACACCCAGATCAGAAGGTCCGATCTGATCCACCGGTAGCCCATCCAATAAGATTTCATTCTTCCTTGCTCCTCTACCCGGCGGCAATGAGCCACTCATAGAAAACCAACCTGGAGAGGGGGAAGAAAGGAAATACATCGAGGAGCAAAAAAAAGAATCAACAGATATCGTAAGCTACGGGTTCTTGCTGGGCGGGTTTCGGCTTTACATCTGTGACTAGCAGTTTCTCTGTGAATCCTGTTATTTCCAGTTGCTATGTTCAGGAAGGGACCTCGCCGTTGGCTACTTATCAGTAATTAATGTTTGTAATTTCCCTTGTCTTAAGAACGTGTCTACTCTTGTAATGCATTAAATATTTAATCGATAATAATATTATTACAACATCGCGCCAGGCACAACCCCCCAAAGACAGCAAGATAAGCACCAGTTCCATTGTTGGTATAATGTGAAAATACCTAGCTAGCGTAGTGATTAACATGTCAAGAAACTATTAACCTTCTGCGCAAATTAGCAGGAGCCCGGGGGTTCGATCTTTCTCTCGAATTGGGTTAGTATCGAACAACCCGACGTAGGGTTGGGAAATTTTAGTAAACCCTATGCTGTAGGGACTGGGTGACTGAGAGACTTTAAGCCTTTCTCAATAGGGCTGTAGCGCAAGTTAGACTTGCTGCGAGGTGGTATCATAGAATTCGACTCTGGAGGGCACCCAGAAGGGTGAGATCTGGGATCGGGGGGGTGGTAGAAAAAGGAACTAAGGAACCAAACAAGAATTTTTTTATCTTATTTTAAAAGCTGATTTGCTTCCTTCGATTAGGGGAAAAGAAGCTATAGCATATTCTGTGTGCTACTAGATTCTCTAGTTCTAAATGTGCTGTAGTTTGGTAAATGGGTTGCTATAAAGTGTGGCTATCTACTGCTAGAGTACTCAGCAGTATTGTGAATTACGAGTGCAGAGCGCAATGCTGGTGAATAGTATTTATGTTTTTAACTCAAATATTTAACGCTAGCTAGCCTCTCTTCCTTCCGCTGTGAGATCAAGGGACGCCCTTCAAGCAAGATTCATTGGTAAATGGGTGTCCGTAACGGGCTTCCTTAGAGCTATGGGCATCGGGGTAATGATCGGACTAACAAGCACTTTCACAACCCTAGAGCCCTATAAGTTACCACCCCCTCTCCCTCCAGCCCCAAGATATTCTCTAGAGCCTCGATAGAAGCTAGATTCTCATTTGAAGCGATCCCTCTCCTCTCACAAAAAGATGAATTCAATAATACACTGTAGAATAGATCCTCTCAGAGCACAGGCAGCCCACCGGCGATGTCAACTCGTTCAACTTGTTAACGTGCAACAACAATACCGTAAACCTCGTTACAGAAATAGACGCTTCGGAGCGTTAGATTCCGAAGTGGCTATTGCTACTTGAACCAGAGCAAAGGCTGAATGTGTGCGAACCGACCGACTCGGTGGCGGGGGAGACTGGGCGCCGGGAGCCGGCCGGTCCGGAAAATAGCGGGATGAAAGAGACTGTTGTGTCGGGCAAGCGCGTGCTGTCCCGGGAATCTGGGGGGTGGTGGAAAGGTTATCTGAGGTACGAAGGAAGACTTCTTGCCTGGAGAGGGAGGGCGGTAGGCAAATAACGACTCTTCGGCGATTGATACCCTGGGAGATCGGGGCGGGGGAAAGGTTTCGGACTCCACTGCACTCCCTCATTCACTCGTCCTTTATACCACACTTATGTTTGGTTAGTTATGAGGATGAGAGAATGGGTTTCCGAAGCTACCTACACTTTAGTTTAGCCTGGTCTAGTTCGAGCGTTCGGCCATCAGCTATCCTCCCATGTATCTTACCTATCGGCAGTCGGCCTCTCCCTCGCCACCGCAATATATCTATGGTGCTTCACCATTACCCAACCCCATCGAGGCCCCGAATCCCTCACAGGACATGCCTAGGATAAGGGTTAGCACACATTATAATGGAGCATTCAATACTCTCTGATATTACCTTTATAGACCTCCTGTTGAACCCATCTCCCAAAGACACCAGATTACTCACCAGGAGTGTCTAGAGAGAATCTTCCCTCAAGCCATCCTGTGAACGGCCTCGTACCTGTCAAAGTAGAGATCCGAAGAGACCGTGGGTATTCCAACGGGGTCGGAAGCATTCGAATCGGCATTCGACTCCATGCGGGAGATCTCCCGATCAGCCAAGATGAGGTAAGGGGTGTGAAAGATTCCAAAGGGTGGTAACAGCGCCGTTGGAATAAAGATCCCTCGGGATCTCATCATAGATCGATGATGCGTTGGATGCATGGCCGCGGAATACTCCCCTACCCGGGTACTCCTCAGATGGCGAAAGCTCGGTATCTGAATCGTAAGCAATGATGAACCTACCAGAGGTGCCGAGTGGTTCGGCAAAACGGCGAGGGAGGTGAGGCGGCTGAGACGGAAGAGGAGGACGAGCAAGGGAAGAAGAGAGGGGCAGGAAATAATCACTAGGGCAGGATGCTGCTCATGAGCAGAGGGTTGAGCAGTTGTTCGGTGGAGCTCCGGGCGGAGTAATTCCAAAGGCCATAGTGCTGACAGACGCTGACGCGACCGAGTCTATTCCCTCATTATGCAGATATCTTGTAACTGGCGTTAGGATAATATTATGATAATTTCATACTTGGGCGTAAATTAAGCTATAAAGTTAGTGCTGATTAACAAAATGAGAACACCGAAATCTGAGTCTGGTTGTATCAAGACTTAGTTTGTGCCTGAGTATAATATTAATGGTATTATAGGATTTAAATTATTCTCCTCCAGTTATTTTCATTGTACGGGATATGGGGCTATTTCTCTTTATACAGCATCTCCCGCCCCTCCTGCTCAACTTGTCATATTATCTTCTCTATATTTGGGGGTCTTTTTTCCTCCAAAGAATCCTCCTACAACCGAGAGCCTATCCTCACACCATTACTATAACTCTTTCTGCAATTTCTCACCTCCCGTCTTTGAACGAAAATGTCTAACTATAGCAAGAACAATGAAAAATTGACAAAATTCTGAGTCTATAAGCAGGAAACAGAGACCAGGGTAAACCTAAACACCGTATTTTTAGACGGAATGAAGGAGACAGAAGATAAAACGCAGGCCGAACATTCCCATTGGAACTGCAAGAATAGCACATACACATCCGACGCCGAAATGCGCTAGGATGGAACCGGGGTTCGGAGTGAAGGGGAGGGGCAGCGGGGCCACAAGCCTGTCGTGCATTCTGGGGAGGGAAATGGAAGTGGAAGTGGAACTCGCATTAAGGGGGGGGAGAAGGCAGGCGGAGCATATAAGCGTGTCAGTGGGATTTAGAGAAAGCGGCCCTTGGCGGTTTTTGAGGGGGATGGGAAAGATTGAGTACTATTGAGTTAAGCAGTGTTGGGGTTTGCGGATTTGCGGGCTTGCAGTAGCTTCACCACTCCCTTATAGCCATTCTTGGTGGCCCAAAAGAGCGGTGTTCGGCAGCCATTGTCTGGCATATCGGGGTTAACATCTTCCCGCCCCAACAGTAGCTTCACCACTCCCTCATGGCCACATCCGGCAGCGCACAAGAACGGTGTTTGGCCGTGATTGTCTGGACCATCGGGGTTAACATCTTCCCGCCCCAATAGTAGCTTCACCACTCCCTCATGACCATATCTGGCAGCCCACCGGAACGGTGTTCGGCCGTCATTGTCTGGCATACCGGGGTTAACATCTTCCCGCCTCAACAGTAGCTTCACCACTCCCTCATGGCCACATCTGGCAGCCCATAAGAACGGTGTTCGGCCGCCATTGTCAGCCATATTGGGGTTAACATCTTCCCGCCCCAACAGTAACTTCACCACTCCCTCATGGCCATATGTGGCAGCCCACGAGAACGGTGTTGTGCCGTCATTTTCTGGCATATCGGGGTTAAAATATTCACGCCCCAACAGTAGCTTCACCACTCCCTCATGACCATATCTGGCAGCCCACCGGAACGGTGTTCGACCGTCATTGTCTGGCATATCGGGGTTAATATCTTCCCGCCCCAACAGTAGTTTCACCACTCCCTCATGGCCATATGTGGCAGCCCACGAGAACGGTGTTGTGCCGCCATTGTCTGGAATATCGGGGTTAACATCTTCCCGCTCCAACAGTAGCTTCACCACTCCCTCATGGCCATATGTGGCAGCCCACGAGAACGGTGTTGTGCCGCCATTGTCTGGAATATCGGGGTTAACATCTTCCCGCTCCAACAGTAGCTTCACTACTTCATCATGCCCCTTCTCGGAAGCAAATGAGAGTGGCGTCCGGCCGCCTTTATTGCGCGTGTTGGGGTTGATATCTTTCTGCCTCAATAGCAACCTCACCGCCGCCTCAGACCCATCTTCAGCAGCCGACAGGAGCAGCGTCTGACCATTTTGCCTATTGATGTTGACATTTCCCCGTTCGACTAGTAGGTTCATTACTCCCTCATGCCCTATACTGGCGGCGCACAAGAGAGGCGTCCGCCCGTACCCGTCCGCCGTATCGGATTTGACGTCCTTCCTTCCTAATAGTAGCTTCACCACCCCTTCGTGCCCCTCTTCAGCAGCGAGCAAGATCGCCGTTTGGCCGTATTTGTCTTGCCTGTTGGGGTTGACATATCTCCTTCCCCGGACAATATTTACCACTCGGGGCGTCTTACCCCACCAACCATCTGTGCCATCAGGCTTGGCAGTTGCCCACCCAAGAAGTAGCCTCACAATTCCCTCATGCCCCTTCTTAGCAGCCCATGATAGTGCTGCTCGACAAAAGTATACATCTGGCTTGTCGGGGCTGGCAGTCTGCTGCTCTAATAGCAACTTTGCTACCGCCTCTTGTCCACATATGGTAGCCCATATGAGTGGTGTAATCCCTAGAAAATCACTTTCATTGAGATCATAATTCGGTTGGTCTATGAGAGCGGTTGCGATTTCAGCGATGCCGAAAACTGATGCACAATGCAGTCCGGTAAATCCAGCCAGGGGGCCGTTGATTGGGATATCACGGCTATACCGACCGGTCTTCGATATGAGATCCACTAGAAGTATCCTAGTTGATATATGACTTTCAATTTGACTGAAAAGCTGAAGCGCAAGTGATACTACTTCCCTTGCAGCCCCTCTCTTGGCATGAACACCCCAAAATAAGGAAGAATATTTGAGGAAGGGTATTGACGGAGGTAGAGGAAAGAGCGCAGACGGAATATCCTGAATGGTCTGAGAGTTGAGGTATGTCAAGCAGGTTTTAGCCATTATTGAGTAAGTTGCGCCAAAGAGGTTGGGACAGGTGTCGAGATAGTCCTGGAGGGTGAAGTGAATCAAGCGGATAATTGAAGCCTCCCTATCGACGACGACGAGCCCCAAACAACAGCTTAACAATGTCTCCACCGAAGGAATCTTTTCAGCATCGAGATCCGCAGATCCAATCTCGACCGCTAGGGCGTGTTGAAGCTCATCGAGTTGTAATAGCCGCTCGGAATGGGAGATCCACATCAGTGCTCCCATCCCTAGCCTCGCTTTCTCCCCACCTTGCTCCTTTATCCGCTCAATCGTCACGCCATAAACATCCTTCAAATCTAAGCCCTCGGTCATTGCCCTCAATCTTTGTCGCCTACTACCGGCCGTAGTTTCCCCGAGGATAGCATCCATGGTTATGGAAATCAGCAGAAACCTAGATGTACCTATTAGTGGTGAATGTGGGGTGGACTTTTCCATCATGTTGCTCACTTACGTTTCGGGAATATTCTCGGTAAAGCCTTTGATGATTTCGTCCTCCAAACCATTATCGTTCGCTCGTAGAGATGTGTCCTTACTCAATCTCATCCGGACATATCCCACGATATCATCACCCTTGGGTTTTATGAACAAAACTGCCGCTCTCCCACCAAGATGAGTCTCAATCTCGCCGCGAATGTGCTGCCTCCCGGTTAAGAGTATTCGCGTATTTGGGGACTTCTCGAGTATTTGCCTCAACGAATCTAGAACCTCCGGTCGATGCCTTTCCACACATTCATCTAGAGCATCAACACATATAAATGTCGGCTTTAAGAATGTGACAGTCTGCAGCATCTTCACAATTTCGGCCACTCGTAGTCCCCTTCCACCAATCACCTTTTTGTAGTCTTGAAATTTCCGACTTATCTCATCCGGGACCTTCTCCAATCCACCGACAATCTGTTTCAGTAGTGAACCGAGTATGTTTGTTGGGGTCTGCTCTTCCCGTGCAGCAAAATCAACGTAGAAACATGAGACAGCAATATTTCGCTCTCCTGCCGTATCGCATAACTTGTCCACCACTAGTGAACTAGTACCGCTACATGTCAGTACCACTGCCTTTTGGTTTTTCACTGTACTCGAGCAGATTATCTCACCTCAAATAGGTCTTGCCGACACCCGGACCACCGCAGCAGAATAAAATCGTACCATCAGGTCCCTCCCGTTGAGCACCATCGCACCACCTTTTAAATTCGGTTGTTTCCAGCAGCCATTCCCCGACGTTATCTGCGCGGCGGGTTCGAAGGTCCTGGTGTCGGATGCGGGGCTCTAGTGGTGAGAGCCATGTTCGGATTTCGGACCGATCTTCGGCAAGGGTATAGTGATTAGACACAATCGATACATTCGACACATTCGACACATTGAAAGAATTGATATTATCTGTGACTGACATAGACATTTTCGTTCTTTTCGTTGATTCTAATTCTGGGGGCACAGATTTCTTCGTTGGGGGTGTTGATGGTGTTCCTCGAAGGTAGAAGAAAGGCGGGGGCTACCGCCTAGCCTTGCCCACTGCCAAAGTACTGTACAGTATCGAGGTTAAGCACCGCCGTGCGTTCTTAAATCACCACGGCAACCACCCTAAATCTCACTTGCTAAACCCTTTTTGGAGACATAAGCACTGCAACGACCTTCTCTCGTCGCATAATAAGAACGGAAAAAAACTCGTTCGTGCTTATGATGTGGGACATAAACAAAGCATATAATTGGTTTAAGATCAGGTTTTAGGGAGTGTAAAAACAACTCTTACCCTATTCGTACTAGAATTCTCCACTACCTTCAAAAGCGACCGCCATACGGAGGTACAGCGCCTAAGTTTTGTATGTTCCACAAGCGAGGTTTGCTGCCCCTACCTCCTGTGGAACATACAAAACTTAGGAGCTGTACCTCCGTAAGAACACACGGTCGTGCTTAACCTCGCTTTCTTCACCTTGAGCTTGTGGCATATAGAAAAGCAAAAAATAAGAACGCACGCTGGTGCTTAACCTCGATAGTACTGGTGGGGAGGCTTTGTTGCGAGGTTTGTGGAACGATGCAGCCATCAACTGGCTGATGAAATCGAGCGGGTGACGAATACATAGGGATTTGTATTATATTTTGTTAACGAAAACTTCCCGCTTGCCAAACACCCCTGTTTGCCACTGGTGAGCATCCGTCATGCCCCTGCTGGAGACCGTATCTCGAATGGTCCTCATGGCCTGCACTGTGCTATCCCTTAAGCTGTTGAGACATTCAGCCCGGATTGAAATGTGTAGCACTAACTCAGAATAGGATAGTGTATGAACATCTGGCAACGTCAAATGTCGTCAGACCTAGCTACCTGTAGTTGTCCTGTATGTACGACAACTTATCTTCCCATTTCCGTTGATCGACCAGCAGACCCCTATCAATCATGCCACAGAAAAGAAAGGCATTTACACAGCTTGAGATGAACATTGCTGAAGGGGGCCAATATCGGACTGAGTTGGGCCCAACACCGAAGCGGCACTGTCAAGACGTCCTGCAGACATCCTATCTACCGTCTCTGGTATCTGAACCTACATGCCCGACACAAAGTCTGCAGAGCAATGGACAACCCAATTCCAATATCAAACCGACACTCTCCAACCCCACTAGTCAGCCCCAGCCAAAATGTCCCTGCCGGCCTGCCTCACCAGCCAACCATCGAAGTCGCCCAGTTAAGCCAAAAGCCAAAACACGTATCGATCCATCCCTACTACCCGAGTTGCCCAATTTTACTCCATTTCAATCTGGGTACCCATTGCATACCTCACGGGTAAGAATCATATTTCCCATGTCAAACATATTGGTGTTCCACAGGATAGCGAGAGTCAGCCATGGCGAGCCATATGCAGATTTGAGCAATACAATAGGTTGAACTTCAGTCAAGATTGGAAGAGTAGCTAGCATTTGGGTGCTAGTACATGGCTTGCTATGATGGGTACTGGCTATACTGTGGAGCATATTAAAGTATATAGGTTCAGGAGGTTTAATCGGCATATAGGCAAATCTGCCACCCGGGTGTGGGCATGATCCATTTTCCATTTTTTCCTTATTTTTTAGTAATGAGGTATTCGAAGAAATCGCAAAGAATACCAATTACTATGCGGCAGTAAGGAGGGAGAGAGATAAGATTATTCAACGCCCAGCTATGCAGGGAAAGTCTGCTCTTGGCAAGGAAACTTGTGAAGCTTCAGGAGTTCAAAGAGTATGGAAGGATACCAGTGCAGCCGAGTTGAAAATCTGGTTTGGGTTGTTGATCAAGATGGGACTTCACCGGGAGCCATCAGTAGAGCTACACTGGAACCGGCGAGTACGGAAGCAGTGGAGACAGGTTTCTCTGAAGCCTTTAGCTCGTATGCGGACACAGAAGAAGGAGGAAAAAAAGCCGTACCGAGTTCCCTGGAACTGTATGTCTCTTATCCGATTTCAGCAGATAAAGAAATACCTACACCTATCCGATCCCTATATTAGCCTTACCAAAGACGAATCGAATCAAAAGCTTGAACCACTTGCAAGCACTCTTCAGGAACGGTTTCGCCAATACTATTTCCCTTCCAGTAAGGTTGCCATTGATGAAGCAATGGTCCGTTTTTTTGGTCGCAGCTTTCATACTTTGAAGGTAAAAAACAAGCCAATCAAGCAAGGATATAAGGTGTTTTGTCTTTGTTCCCATGGCTATACCTACAGTTTAGTATGGTATTCACCATCAGAGGAAATCTCCGGGCTTCAAAAGATTAGCAATCTATCGCCCACCTCCTCCTGTGTTTTGCAATTAGCCAAAACACTTCCTTCAGGGTATCAATGGGACCTACTGCTTGATAACTACTTTACCAATGTTGGTTTGTTTGAAGAGCTTAGGGCAATTGGTATTGGGGCAGCTGGAACCACCCAGGTAGAAGCACAAGGATTTCCCTCTCAGTTGAAGATAGAGAAAAGTGAGGCCAAAAAACGTCTAGTATGGGGGTATTTATCTGGCTATATAGTACAGAATACCTGCTGCTTGGTATGGCAAGACAATAATACGGTCTTTTTTATGACTACTTATCATGATATACACGAGAAAGTAGTCCGGAATCGCCGTCGCCCAAAGAAAACCAGCACAAATGCAGCACTTGTTCGTCAAATCTTTGGTGATAACGCACAGAAGAAGCTGCCGATTCCTGCTTTCATTGATGACTATAACTTTCATATGGGAGCAGTTGATATATGTGATCAATTGCGGAGCTACTACTGAACGCAATTGCGATGTTCCCGGAATTGGCTACCTTTATTTTTTTATCTTCTTGATACAACAATAATCAACTCTTACCAGATATTCCGGACTCTCTTTCCTCAGCTCAGATGCCGGAGTCAGCATTTCTTCTTTCGCGATAACCTTGCCAATAAGTTGCTTGAAACTGGCATTCAAGAGAGTAATCACCTTGACGACCCACATACCCCCTCAATCAACCATTCCGCCGTACCGATTCCCATTCACCAGCCGGTCCCTTGTTGTGCACTTCCGGTTCACCATACTCCTACCCCTCTACCAGGTAGCGCCTACTATGAGACTACTATACCCACAAGTCCTTTTGGTTAGTCTTTCCTAATATCATCTCCTGCCGTTCTACTACTATACTAATATACCATGAAAAGCTATTTCCAACGAAAACCAAGGTATGATATTCATATGAACGGTGAAACCTCGTGAAATCCACTAGCTCAGCCAGTTATGGCCCAAACAGATTACCCCTTTCTCAACCAGGTATAACCTTTGTCAACTGAGCCGGTTGAAGGACTTTTGCCGGTATTTGCAATCCGGTTAACCCATCCAACCAAGGACCTGTTTGGCTACAACCGTTCCGTTCCATTGCACGATTGTTTCTGCTATGGAAATGACCATCTCTCTGCTTTAAAAGAGAAGGAAAACGGTCATTTGTATGGAAGAACAGATTGGAACTGTTGTTGCCAAACAGGCTCTAATCCAGTTATGGGCTGACGGGTTGACTTCTTCTGATGATCTGATAGTGGATTTCACGAGCTTTTATGGTAGTAGAGTAAATGGACTCCCATTTCAAGTCATCAATTAAAGTTAGAAATCAGGAGCCTAATGAGTTTCTAGCTGATCACAAGAAAGAGCTTACATATTACGTTCGACGAAATACCCCCCGTCCTCTCCCCATCCCGTTTCCACCACCTAATGAACACCATTACGAGCAAAGACCAACCCGTTCCCGATGCCTACTCTGCAGATGGAAAAAGTCAGGTGGGACTAGCCAGGTTACCCGTATCAAACAGGTTTATATGGGCTGTCAAGAGTGTGATTATGCACTTTGTCGAGAATGTTTTTTTGAGTTTCATGGTTAGATTTTGGATCATTGCTGCCTTCTTTCCTAGTTTCTTCTACATGTACGAGTATGTTTCTTGATATCACGTGCATCAGATCAATACTTAAATCGGTTAGTGCTACACATTTCAATCCGGACTGAATGTCTCAACAGCTTAAGGGATAGTATGATGTCTACTATTCTTATAATATCTCCCTGAACCCATCTGGCCATATTTTCTCACCTTTTTTATTGTCATGCTCTCCCGGCGCGATTGTTCCACCACCTCCCCCGTGTAGGTCTATCTCCCTTATTCTACTTCTTCTATCAGTCTGCTATAGTATTCATGGGCTCGGGGGTGGAGCTATCATACAAAAATATGAGGAAGAAACCTAATAAGGAAGCCCGCTGAGACAATTTGAAAGCCTGAGGGTAGAATTCGTTGCTCCGCTCTGTCGCGATACACCCGGAGGACAAAAGTGCATGAGTTTTTGTGAAATGCAACAAATTCCGCAAGACAAGAATCACCTCCAACTCCCACCACACGACATACCAGCACATGCCAAAGAAAGAATACCGAGAAGGAGGCAGAGGCCTTACTCCATCTGGCACGAACTCTATCTCCTACACTTATAAAGGGCGAATTTAGGCTAGAGTCTATTACAGCAGAGTGGGTTCATCGCAAGCCACAACCTAGGTTACCCGGCGGCCACCATCGGCTAAGGTAAACCTGTTGCGCATCCCTTCGTTTGATACCGAATTTCACAACGTTTTGGCGTGAGATCGGCGTTGCGATTGGCAAAAACTTAACTCTGTAAAGTAAGCATATGATGTCAACACTAAGG
>Ga0307509_10006917_pt1 | contig 15054 bp, 19 predicted proteins | sample 10_EM_MG_FD_202245 | JGI IMG/M metagenome (GOLD analysis project Ga0307509, IMG submission 202245) | Populus trichocarpa ectomycorrhiza microbial communities from riparian zone in the Pacific Northwest, United States - 10_EM | ecosystem: Host-associated > Plants > Roots > Unclassified | place...
ACCTGTAGGGCCCGGCCGTCCGTCCCGGGCATGGGTTAGGACGGACTACAATTTGGCGTCCGTCTCGTCCAAGGGCCGCAAATTTGGCGTCCGTCCCGTCCTAGGCAAAAGACGGACGGACTGGACGTTTGGGAACACTGCCACCAATAGAGATTTTCTGGTCCTGAAATGCCCGTGATACATCCTCGGGTATCTCCTCCATTCTGCCAACCATATTTTTCAACAAGAACCTAGCATACTGGTTGCAGACTGCCCCTTTTTGGCCGCAAAGGCTGGGAAAAAAGATGCACCTGCAGTGCTTTATCTTTGGCCTAATCGCATGACTTGCCCACTACCGGAAAACTGACATCGCGGCTTGTTAGCACGGGCTCCCTTTCTTCTCTCCCTGGATGATAATGCCTTACTGACCCCCAGATCTACATAACAAAACTAGACACATTATCACTTTCACTTTCACCACTCCGTCATGTCAGCTTCTGAAATTCTTCGGCTCGCATCAGCCATTCCCTCACAATTTCGACGGGGCACTCTTGAATTTACCGATGTTAGCTTGGGCTACAGGGTAACAGCCAGATTGGGAGCTAAGACTCATCGTCAGTGACTGTATAGTTATTCCACATTCATAGAGTTAGCTCTTATAGAATACGGTCTTCACCGTAGTCGCGATGGAACTGGGGTTTTGACGAACAGGGATTAATGACATTTAATTTTCTGCGACCCTAGCCTTGACGTTTTTTTGTTTTTCTTGCCCACCAAATACCCCTGTAGGTCACCACCCCAGTTTCGTCCCGACTACTGTGAAGACTGTAGAGCTCACTAGAACCCTCTAGCTTCCACTTGAGGTATCCGCTCGTGACCCCCCAATAGGATAAGCTTTGATACTGATCTTCTGCTCTTGAGTTTTTGTCGCCCTTCACGTGGCTACCACAACCGGATATTGGTAGGCCTCAATGGGCGTTCGCGGTATCCCTGATTCTGAACTGAAATATAGCCTGAAAGTAGTAGTGGCGTCTCTAAATGGGACTGTCCGTATACATAGCTCGGCGGTTTTGATCACGAACAAAGGATGGAAACTAGGCTCCCCAAGGCGGGGTCGGGATCCTAGAGAGAGAGTGGAGCTGGAGCTTGATATGCGGAGTAGGAATATCCAAAGCCCCTGACACTTCTCGGGGAATCGCCGGGCGAATCTTCTCCCAAATAGGGTATCGTTCAGTGTGCTTGAGGAATTTTGTGAGAGACTGGTAGAAAAAGTATAAAGTTATGAGGAATTGTAATAGTTTGTTGTACTAGTAATCACCCCTTATCACTCGGATTTCAGTAAAAAATGTCTTCCACCGTGATAGGCATTTGCTCGCTGCGACCGTCTGTGCCATTAAGCCTTGGGTTGGAAGTGCTCAACGGAACGCCCCATCTTATTCCTGGCCAGAACACAGGTCCAATACCAAGGATGTGAATCTGCATCTGTCGCATAAACACCTCTAGGAGTAAATCTATATCCCCATCCTCCGGTTGAAAAGTCAGCAAGTATAAATCAACACTTCTATCCCAGTCTGCCCGCGGATAATTTGTCGTGTCAGAAGGCTTTGTCTTGAATTTTCTAATAGCGGCCATTACTGCTTCCTTCACGTTGCTTGACGACGGCGTGATGCTCGTCTGCAAGAGAGAGACAGACATAATATCTTCAAACAGTTGTTGTCTTGCTACGATTTTCTCGGACGAGGGGGACTTACAAACTAATGAGAACCTTTTTTCTCTTTTCTTTTTTTCTTTTGGAAAGAAAAAGGAAAAGAAAAAGAAAAAGCGAGGAACCCATTTGCTTAACTTTCGTATACTTTTGGAGCGTGATGTTTGGCTCCCCCTTCTTTTTCTTTTTACCGTTCCGGTGTAACTTTTTTTTTACAAGCTCTGTTTTACATAGTCTCTCCTCTCTCCTCTAGCATCTTTACACGAAAGTCATATTTGTCGTCGGGACAAAACCGAAAAGTACTGCATATGCATTTCTAGAAGTAGAAGAAAAAAAGAAAAAAAGGTGTATAACTACTTCCCACTCCTCTCCCGTACTTCAGCACCAATTTCCTCAACTAGAACTCTTTTAACCGAGGGAATTGACTTCATCACTCTTGAGGGTCCTGTCGAGCGATTCGTAATTAATCCGGAAACATAGCGACTTTCGCCCAGTCTTTGGATGCGTGAATTTATCGATCTACCCTGTCATGTTAATATACCCCCAAAAACTAAATCATGCAGAAAAAGCAATTTTCATAAATATTCTTTTGCTAAATACCAATTTCACATCCTCCGCGAGATCTCCCGCAGCATTTCCAACAATCTCCATCATGTGTTCCCATGAAACGGTATCTGACCCCTAGCGGCACTGCTCGAGCTAGGTAGCTAAAAAGCAACGTCCTTATAATAAGGCCGGAATTTTGAAAACGGGACGAATCTGAAAATCTCCCCTTCCTTGAATTGCTCCAGGAAGCGCTGGTCAAGGGACCAGAAGAGGTGGATGTCCGGGATTCCGAATAGAAGCATGGCGACTCGCTCGAGGACGACGCTGAAGCCCCAGCCGATTTTTCCGGGCATGCCGGGGAAGAGGGAGACCGGTTAAGAGGGGGAGGAAGTGGGTGGGGGATGGTTGACAAACCGGCACTCTTTGGCAGGCTCTGCTGAACAACGCCACTCCCTAACAATTCCAACCAACTCACCTGCCAATATACTTCAAGCTCCCAAGAAGAGCTCGTGAACGGGAAATACGCCTCCACTCACCTCACCCTCAATGGTTCCTCGCTCGCCCCCTCTGCACCTGCATCGCCGGCCGCTGCCGCTGCCGCCCTCGCCTGCCCAAACACCTCCGCAACGACATGCTCCAGACCAAGCTTCAAGTGCGCCCCAACAGCCCGCACCTCCTCGGGTGTATGCTCCACCTGCAGCTGATTCCTCTTCTCATCGAACGGGGATTCGGATCCTCGACATTAATCCGTGCTTTGGCATACCCTCGACCTCCTCATTGATTAGAGCAGTGATCCCCCCCCTCGCCTTGCACTCCCTGTGCGACCACATCCTTGCCCCTTCAATGTGAGGGAAACCCGGGTAGTGACTGCGATTGATCGCATCCCGCCTGTACACGTCGGCTGAAATAAGGAACCGGCCTGAAGTTTCTGAGCGGAACGTGTCGGCCTGGTGCGCGGAGGTGTGCGTAGGACGGTGTCTTTGTTTTATACCGGTACCAGCACTGTATGCTGCAATGGGTTGGCTATTCCAGTCTTAGGCTTGATAAACTACCGGTCATATACCCTACCAAGACAGTTTGGTACCAGGTCATTGGTCCGCGATCCACTCAATTACAGACTCCAATTGACGAAAGCTAGCGGGTGACGAACATGGATCAATTGCAATCAGTAGGAATTGGGTTTCGTCAGCGGAGTGGCAAATATTTGGGTTAAAATGTATGGACTTTGCTGAACTCTCACTCATGCAAGACACAATAGTAATCCGACATAGGGCCGGTAAAACAAATATTCAGTTTATTCAACGAAACAGAGAAAAACAGGAAAACAAAAGTTCGAACGACCCAACTCTTGATACCTGAGGGAAAGCCCGTTCTAGGCTACTTTGGCTCAGTACTCGGTATTAGGCAAAAGTCGGGCGCACCCCCCAGAATAGGAGATAAACCCAGACATTTCGTGGCATCGCGCCATACTTACCCTTGATACCGAGTACACTGTTTCTCTGACTTCCGAAGTCCTCACTGCTTATTACTCACCCTGGGTGTTTGTGACACGAACTCGAGGATTCGTCTGCGCTATAAAGCCTGTACACACTAATCTTCCAATCAAACAACCCACCAAACCACACATAATACTTGTGAGTAGCATGGAAAGAATAGCTGAAGAATACAGCGATGCAGAGTTACTAAATTGAACCTCACAAAAATCCCGGATTTCTCAAACAAACCAGGAATTGCTCCTTGCGTTGCGTATATCAGGTATGACAAAGTGAGCGGTTGATGGTTGGTTGTTCCGATATTTCCTAGGCAGCGTTGAACCAAACTGGGTTTAAGTATCCAATCTCACCCTCACAGTTATTGTACATTGACTCTACATGTCAGCTGACTGGGGTGGGGGGGAATTTTGTGACTATGAACCAAATTGACCAAGCAAGACTTTTTTTGGTTTCCCAGACACCTATTCTCTCCATGCTTGCTAACCCTGTTGTATTAGAGAGGTTTTGGATGGAGTACCGTAAAAATTCGAACACAAGGCCTGTGGGCTATGTGGTTGAAATTTCCCCTCTGGGATAGCGGTAGGACAGTCGCAGCAAACTCACGCCTTGCGGGGGCGCAAAAAAGAAATATACACAGTGCTTGACTACGAGAGGCAAATTGCAGCGATATAGCACATCGGGCTTGTATTCGGATTTTTACGGTACCCCAGAGTGTGGCGGATGGATGAGTCATCCATGTTCAAAGGAGGGGGATCTGTCCATTCATATATACGCCCCTATAATAGCCTACGATTCTTATACTATCTCCCCTCACAGCCCACATGTTCTTAACCAGCCAAATTAAACACTGCCCGTGATACCAAGTGGACAGCTTCCCACAACGCATCTACATCAGCACCTCTAACAAACAGGATGAAAAGAGAAAATCAAACACCCAATCTCGCACAATGCAGCGCCTATTCACTCGCACAAGCACACGTTATCAGCGAATATACTCCACACCACTCTATTCCATCTCAACCCCCTGCCTAACTTAAGCACATACCAATCTCAGAAGCCCTTCCCTAGTCAGCGACTTGGTTCGTGAGGCGCTCTCGCAGCTGTAAGCTTCGGGTAAACATCTCCGCTATACGAGCGAACTTGGGGACACCTTGGACATTGCCGCGGGGAATGTAGCCGATGTGCATCTTCCAGGTGAAAGGGGCCAGGTGCTATTCGCATATAGAGAATATTTCAAAGTCTTTCCCTACCACAACTAGGGGCTAGCTCGGAGGTGGGTAGGTAGAGGAGGAGTGGTGACCACCCATTTCGTGATAGTCCTCTTGGAAAACAGCGTTATTGACAATTAGCTTAAGATTCTCTTTGTAGCCTTTCATGAAGAATAGCATCGCTTTCGCAAATCCGGAGGGTGTCTCTATAAGGCCCTCGCGGTCGGGGTCTTCGCCGATACATTCCAGTATAGCCCTGATCCTATACACACCCCATCAGGACATCAGGTCACTCATGACTGTAGGAACCGGAAATATTACGGTGACCATGACCACAATTTCCTACAAAAAGTACAACAAATGAGAAAGCAAACCACCCGTAGGCCAGCAAAGACAGGTCAGACACCCGGTTTTCATTTCTAGCTTCCCATTCTAAACTAGTTTTCTTTTTTTATAAAAAAAAAGCAAAACACACAAGACCCACCAACCAACAATGGGCAAACAGCATCACCAAGTGCGGCCCCGAGGCCATTAGAACCGGCCTCTCCCCCTCGCAGCTGACCCACAGGCCGCACCCCAGTCACTATCATATTAGAGGTTATCTCTGGCTGCAAGAGCAATCGCGGCAAAAAAGCTCCTCAGATTGTGGATAACATCTTCCATCTCGGCGCGGGATCTAGGGGCAGTTCCGTACTCACGTCTTATATCCTCCGTACAGGCTTGGGCGAAGTTGGCGAAATTTAATTCTATAAAACCTTCAGCAGCCTCCCACCCAACCTGATCTCCCCCATCACCCTCCCCAGCACCCTCCTCCTCACCCTCCTCCTCACCCTCCTCCTCGCCCTCCTCCTCGCCCTCCTCCTCGCCCTCCTCCTCACCCTCCTCCTCACCCTCCTCCTCACCCTCCTGATTATCCCCCCCATACCGCTCCCCTGGATCTCCCCCATCATCCTCCCCATCATCCTCCCCATCATCCTCCCCATCACCACCCGCAGCAACAAAACCGCTCGGTCCAGGGGCGCCTGCCACAGGCTCCGACCCTTCCTGTCCGGAAAATATTTTGTTGATTTGGTCCATGGTTTTTGCGTTCCGCAGGGCTGCCTGTTCCTTGTATGCTGCCAGGTCCAGGTTCCGGAAACGCGAAACCCTTAATTCTTCACCCGGGTGGGCGTCTGTTTCGTGATGGTAGAGGTCATCGAGACAACGGGTAACAAAGGCGCAGTCCCCAATTGGGCACTCGAGATTTGGATGATTCGTCACAATATGAGCCCTATGTAAAATTGTTAACCACAAAACCAGCACCAAGGCAATACTTATAAGAACTCAAATCATTGAACCTCACACTAGGGCATTGGAGTTGCCTTGGCTAGTATTTCCAGAAACCTTTGCACCGCCCAAGTAAACATGTCGGGGTGTAGGAAACTTACTTGAGACGCTCAAATGTCTCCATTTTGGCACGACAGGAGGAACCGGAGGAACGGACCGGACAGACAAAATCTTCTTCCTCGGTGCCAGAGTATGAGGGGTTGTCCCCACCAAGTGCCTTCTCACTTCGTTGCTTTTTTTCCCCTTTGCGGTCTGCCTCAGGCTCATCATTAACCCGCTTTTGTGGGGATGCCGATCGACGAACAGGAGACCCGGACAGGGACCGTTGCTGAGATGGCCCACCGCCATCTCCACTTGCACCGCCAACACTGGGTCCAACACCGCCACTGGTTTGCTTGGGTACGACTCGGAGGTCAGGGGTCTTTCGAAACATTTTGCCCTACTTTTTGTTTGTTTAATGGGGGGACTAGAGAGAGGGGTGGGGCGCGAGTGAGGAATAGGGGTTTTTGTTGTTGCTATGAGGTTTCAGTTGTGTGTGGAGGGGGTAGAGTTTGTGGTTCTTGTGGGGAGTGGGTGGGGGGATTCATGAGTAGGGAGCAAACACCTCCATTGCGCGTACATGCCAAGGCTAATCCCGCACAAATGATCATTAACCTAAATTCGACTTCATGTTAATGATCGCTTGTGCATGATTGGCCTTGGCACGTACTCGGGGGTGCCTCACCACGTCAACTATTGGTTTTTCTTTCTCCCTCCCCCTTGTTTCCAACATCTAGATCTGTGGATGCTATCTTTACCCCTAAGGCATGGAATAGCTCGGTGGTGTATAATTGCCGGCCGGAGTTCGATACCCACATCCGGGCTTTCATTCCGATTCTGGATCTACCCTCCTTCTGGACCTTCATTCGTGCTAGGGTTGTTGAGTATGCATCCCCCAAATTACGGCCCTTGGTCACCCCGTCCAGCTTTTGTCTTCTCTCAGAGATGGTAAACCCTCCCAGGATGGCGTCGATGTTTAGCGAAACAAGGAGGAATCTGGAGACCATAATTAGTCGATGTAAAATCGTTCATAGAGCGGGAAGTTTAGATGTTTCTACTGTACACACATTTCAGATATTCTTTCGGGAATAAATCTCAAGATATCTGCACGCAAAACGTCTGACATCGCGTCCTACATCGTGTCCATCTCCAAGCGCTTCTCCAAATATCCTTTTATCTCGTACGTGCTAGGGTTGATAGGTACTATAACCGCAGTGGTGAAATATCTTACAATTTCAACCTCAACATGAGGCCTCCCTGTGACAAATATTCGTGTCCTCGGCGACTCCTAAAAGATACCCTTCAGTCGCTCAGGAAGTTCCGGTAGATTCTTAGGAAGGCATTCATCCAATGCGTCAATACAGATGAAAACCTGCGGTAATGTGGCAATCGCCTGCTTCAGCATGCGCACCATATCCTGAAGCCAGACCTCGGCCACCGAGCTCCCTTTTCGCCTTTTGAAATGCTGTTTCCATGTCCCCCAGTACTTCCGCTCTAGCTACCAGCTGCTTAAGGATGGCTCCTATAATGTTGGCGGTAGTCTGTTCTTGTTGGTCACGGAAGTCGCAGTAGAATTCCGCGACAGCAATATCTTCTTCGCCGGCTCATCACATAGGCTATCGATCACCAACGAACTAAGATCGCCTGCCGTCAGTGATAACTCCTATTTCGTCCCGAAGGCCAGTCGCTAACCTTAAAAATGTCTTTCCCACCCCGGATTCCCGTAGTAAAACAACACAGCCTTGTCTGCACCACCTTCACCACTTCTCCACTCCCGAAACTCGCTTGATTCCAAATGCCAACTGCGCACGCTATCAAACCAGTCGGTACGCACATCCTGGTGCCTTCTCTGGGGGTCCAGTGGCGGGGGCCACCGCATGGTCTCTGGGTTCTCATAGGCCATGACTCGGTTCAGATTGGCGGTATTGTTGTGGCCATTCGTGATCTTATTGCGGTTGACATTACCGCGGTTAGCGGAGTGTGTATATGCTATGAATTCGATGATGGTCTGCAGACAAACAAGGAGTGATATATGGTGATGCCCTTGAACTGACAACAATGAGGGATATACATGCAATGAGGAGGTGAAATAAATCATCAAGTGCTCCAAGTGCTCCAAGTATTAAGATAAGGCTAAACAAATCACTCTGCTATGAGTCTTACTTTTTCTTTTAAATACTTGCACAAGTCTTTCGCTTTAACTATAGTCACGGTGATGTCGCAACAAAGCGAAAGAATGGATATAAGAGAAGTTGACTCGCAGCACAATGCCTGGAATTTTCCCGAAGAGTTACCGGGAAAATTAATTGACCCTTACTGCCTTATCCATGCGCATGCCCCATCCATCCAGTAAGCCCTGCATCTTCCCCGGAATGAACGGATACAGCTGCGAAGCGCACCGCTCCGGTGGAGACTGGTGCAGGATCCGGGATAGCCCCGGGTGGGGCGTGCTTGGCACTTGTTTGTCTAGAATAAATTAGTCACCGCCAGGGGGAATGGTAAGGGGGGATCGCTTCGTGAGCTATGTTCATAATATCCTTTAATGCCCTGTTCGGATGTAGGTATTCCATTTTCGACACTTTTAGCGGGGGGGTCTTTTGTTGGAGGCTGTTGTGCTCTTGGTTTTCCGAGGGGGTCCTCGCTGGTTGAATTCGAGGCTGCGGTAGATGGCTCTTTCTAGGTCGAACTTCCGCCCAAGGATGCGGTTGGCTAGGTTTCCTAGGAAGCCTACACAACCCCTCTAGTAACTGGTGATCGCGGTGAGCACGTCATAGTCGCAGTCGTCCGCGATGCCCCCTTGGTGAGGGAGGTTGAAGTGCGTGGCATCCAGGTGAAATCCGGAGATCGCGAAGAAGGGGTCGGCGCCGCCGCTGGTGCCTTTGCTCATGTTCCGGAGGTTCATGGCCCAGTGCGCGTGTTAGGATGAGGCATGGTAGGGGGAGGTTGAGGGCGAGGAGGATGGCAGGTTAGAAACGGAGGATGCCCTTGCCTATGGCGTATGTGTTTGCTGGCGGGAAGGAGATTGAAGAGGGAGGGGGACAGTTTGGGTATGGGTCCGTGAATTAATTTGCCGGCGCGTTGAACCAGCAATAGATCTTGTGTGAGAGGGAGTCCGTGGCCATTGGGGTGTCCTATTGAAGGAGGGAGCTCGGGCGCCGGATGGATATATCCTCTAGGTAATTTTCCACGGGGGTGATTTCCTTGTAGTGCGCGCAGGGCACGATCTAGTCTGGGCTATTCCGGTAGAACTCTAGGAGCCGTGGAGGGAGGCCTGTGTGGCGGAAGTGGTAGTTTGCTTTTTTCATCCCATGACTTTCTGCGTCCCGATGGAGATCTGCTGCCTGCTGCCTGATTTTGGACCCAATTGAAGCTGGGCCGTTTTACAGAGAGAGGGCTTCTTCCAAAATGGTGTATCGCTCCTGATTCTCGCCGGCATAGTTGTAACTACTGTCCTCCAGTCAGTGCCAGCTGTAGTTTGCTGCGCCAGTATGCGCGGGGGCAGATGCGGATGAAACAGTCGTAGGAGAAATCGGCTTCTGATACTAGGTTCTATTAAGGGTGAGTGATGGGCTGTGATTAGGAAAGGGAGGGGAAGACCTTGACTGTGGGAAGTTACGTTGCAGAAATTGCCTCGCTAGGATAATGTCATTCCGGCGGGTTTTCTGGGTTCTCATCCCTTGCTCGTGTGTACCCGCACTCAACAGGGCCTTCAAGCCGAGAGGAACCCGCCTGCCTTTCAAAACATCGGCCCCTGCCGTCAGTTTATAGGCTCAACGCCCAATATGTGGATCTATCATATTGTCTTAGCTAGCGGACTTCATAAAATCGAGATAACAAGCGGGGGATGAGTGCCGCGATGGACGATTAGAAGACATCATACAAAGAGCCTTCCGGCACCAGCCAATACCATCGCCGCCATATAATCAAACCAGCACAAACCCCAATTGACCAATTTGTGTGGTGAATACCAGGGGAGCGGCTCAAACCAGAATTCTGTGAGGAAATGCAGCATCCAGTCATCGAGCAAGGTTGCCTTGGTTGCCAAGGCGGTTACCGAACGACAGGCGCTGCAACTCCCAGCTGGCAAAGTAAAGCATGGCACCTCGCTTCCGAACCCTTTTTTCCTTACCCCTTCATAGCACAAGCGCCACGTTAATGGCGGAAAAATAGAGGATGCAAGAAGGGTTTAGAAAGTTATGGACCTCATTGGCCTATCCATGGATTGTCACTCGATAATTGTGTTCCTTTTTTGTGTCGCCGCCGTGCCTCTTAGCGCACTAACAGTGATTGATCTTGTGCCAGATTACTACTTTATTACAACGGGCTCCCAGTATTCCCATTCTGCGGGGGGGGTAGGCGACTCCCCAGCGAAGCCGAAATGTGGAGTTACTTGTACAAAGTCAAACTCTGGTATGATATTCTATTCCTCTAACTTAAGTTTGCGGGGTCCTAGAGGTCTTAATTTTATAGAAGCGTTTGCCAACGGTGTGATACCGTGCCCAGGTTCCCCACAGGTTATTACGAACAACGCTACAGACGAGCCTATCCTCGGAGAGGTAAAATCTATGTATCGCTAGCAGCCCGTTATCTCATCGCAATTCCACTCACTCTGTAGCGACCAACCGGTGCATTCCCGAAACCGGACTACCGCAAAATACCCGTAGCATGCAGCCAATACCACTCCAAAGAGAGAATCTACTAACAGATCACGCACTACTTCCAGTTCGCCGATAGCTTTAGCCCGCTTAACTCGACTCTGATCCCGTCCCCAATAGCTTTCCCCAGAGGCAAGTTTATTAGGGGGGAGGTGTTGCACCACCATCGAGGAGCTCGTAAAAAGTCCCCAATCGCTGGATTTGGGCCAGGGACGTAAGTGGTGTTCCTCAGATGAGTCCGTCAATCGGTGTTCTCACCCCCGAGAGTGAAAACACTACCCCTCCGGAGGTGCGGACTGTTGCATACGGATACCGGTATGGCACCAACACCGCAGTTAACATCCGTTCTTCCAACCCCAGTACGTCATTCTCAATTCCAAGCACTGACTTGTATTGTGGACCTAGCAAGGTCACAGTAGCATAGACCATCCCGGTGGAGCTATCAACCGAGGTGTTATCAACCCACTGCGATAGAAACAAATATTTCCTCTCATACAGTAACTACTAATACACTAATACTACCTCGCTTTGCTAATCACAAAAGCTATGCATACAAGGCAATAATTAGGGAGAGGGGCAACAGCTGTCTTCCCAAGGTAAAAAAAGTAATTTTCTTTATTTATTTATTTTTTACTTTTTTATTATTATTATTATTTTATTTATCTTTTTCATATTTCTTTCTTTGCCAACCCGTCCCATGTGCTTCTGCTACCCGCCGATCGCCAACCTTTAAGGTCTAAAGTCGGATTCTACCACCTCGTAGCGGGATTGTTAAACCCAACAGCCCTATTGATGAGGGCTAAGTTCTTCAATCTCCCAGTTCCCATAGGTCAGGAGTTTTTTAATTCTCCTGCCCTACATGGCGGATTGTTCAATAATAACTGATTTCCAGCATGGATTGAACTCCTGGGCTCCCGCTAAGTGAACAGGAGTGTTACAGGGTAGGGTTAATACCATTTTAGGTAATTCTCGCCCATATTGCATGTGGCAAGCAGTGTATGTTCATCCCACTCTTGGAGGGCTTATTCCGCAGGAACCCTTAATTGGATACCCTTTCCCCACACCCGATAATCATATTCACTACCTTCCAGGTAATGCTGCTCTACGCCATAGGATATGCAAGATTTGGGGAGATGATATAGCTTACCAGCTAATTCCATTTGATACTCGGCATTCATAATATCTGCAACAAAGTCCCATGGGATAAAAAATTCAAGGTGTCGTCCCAGCAACCATTAGAAACGGGGGTCCAAGCAACTGAGAATATTTGATATCAACGAAGGTCTCTCCCTGCTTTGTTCATACTTGTCCCAGAGAACAGGTATTTGACTGAACATTTGGACGGAAAACCGGGACACTGCAGGGATATTCCGGAGGTAAGGCATATCTGACAGGTCAGTGCTCAGTAAGGAACTGGAAGACCATCTCTGCTTATACCGTACGAGTGTATGTTGCCGTCAGGACAAGGGCGTTGTTTTTCGATTTTTACGGACACCCCGAGCACAAGCGCTCAAGTTGCCGGTTTAGATTAGAGGTTCATCGCTCTTGGTGAATGTTGCAACACCAGGAGGAAATGCAACTCCAATCCAGTGACTTAAGCAGTATGATGGGCTCACTCAATAAAATCAGGGAGCTAAATACCTACAGGTATTCACAAAGGCGCCGCTATCGTTCAAGCAAGGCATCGGAGGTCTTTTCACGGGAGCACAAAGCCTTTCATCTTAACTTAGTATTTCGGTCAAACGAACAAGGAACTGTAGCAATCATGAGAGCAATGCTCAATTTTGGTGTGAAGAAAAGAATTGATTTGATTGTGGAAATTCAAAGTTCGTCCTTCGAGAATATGCCGCATTGAGGTGATCGCCGACACGAACTCTTACCGTTAATGCGTGATGATGTATCCATTCATCAGTTGCATTGAATTTCACCCTGCAACGAAACATCAGAATGGTTTTAAATCGGGGTCTACAATTACTCCAGATCCGGTAGTTTATATTAGCGAAAGGTACTATAGGAAAAAAGAAGTAAATACCACAATGTACTAGCGGATTTTTTAAGTATCCGGACACCTTGGCGCCAAGACACATACAAATCAGCGCCAAGGTGTCCGGATATTAAAAAAAACCGCTAGTATAGTATTATCCCATAGTTTACAGAAGAGTCTTCTGATAGTACATTCTCCCATCCCCAACCCGGAAGCAGCCAGAGTCGGCTGATGAGAAGGAGTTGGTTTAACCGGAAAAGAATGCATTCTTACCATATCCGGCCGTACCATGTTTGCGTAGCCTGTATTGGGGTCAAATTCCTTGCAAACGCTCTCCAGGAATATGTGTGTATTCCATTCATCCTTGTGACGATCCACGATTTTAGCCATTATATACGGCGGGTCAAGTGTACACAACATGCAGAAAAAATTTCTGCGTGTAGCAACGGTGCTCTCCCCAAGTCCTAAGGCCGGGTAAGCATGTATGCACTACTGGAATCTAGTGCAAGGACATCCAAAAAAAAAAAAAGAGAGAGAGAGAAAAAAGAAAAGAAAAAGATGCACAAATCCTCAAAAAGTACATTTGCATATTTTTATCATAATATTATAATAGTCTTTAAAGTATGAAAATGGGGCACATGTTATCTGTACTTGTTAGACGATACAAAATCTCAAAAATCAAGTGAGATGGGTAAGGAGAAGGGTTTTTATCTTAGACAGAGATGTGTCTAGGAAGGCTCAATATAAAACGTATGTAAAATAATGATAACCATTTTTCAAGTAATAACTTAATATATTGATAAGAGCTGTTCTCTATTGGGTTATGATTTTGGTAAAGCTCAGGAGGTACTTCAATATTTGTGTCCCGCAGTGATAGAGAGCGCGGCCTACATCTAACTACTATACTAACTAAGTACCTGTTATCAAACTATTACGCTAGCGGGAATAGCTTACCTAATATTTAAGAGCGAGGTATACAGCTTCATAAGATGACCATATATCCAAACCCAAGCTGCCAGAGTCATGAGCTTCTCAGAGGCATCTGGAAGTTGACTCGGAACACTGGATGAGAGCATGTTTCAAGATATGTTTAACTGATTGAAATAATATTAAGAGAACACTACTCCTCTCATTTTCTAGTTGTATATATATTAGCTGGATAATGCTTTGATAGCTGGATATGGGAACTGATCACTCCATCTTCCATATTGCTATTCGTATGTAGACATTTGAACCGCATATTCATATATAGTGTATTATGACGAAGAGATTGAAGACTGTCTACTGGTGAAGTGGGGACAGCCTCAGATGAAATAGCAGTTGGTAAGTTTCTCTGAGTTGAGCTGTGCAAGATTCAGGGTCAAATGGTGTTTGAACTGTGGTTTAACAAACTGAATTATTAAGAAAATATCATTCTTCTTAACTAAAGAAGTTGAAGTAGTAGCATGAACATTAGCATAAATAGTAGGCCTCTCCCTGGGTGGTTGAAGCATAATCAAGCAACTGAGAAGAGACCTTAACAATATAACAAGTTACCGAGTTATATTTTAACTCTTTGATATTTGCCATCGCTTTATTACTTTACCTGGATTAAACAATTATCTACGAGCTTTCCTGACTATTAATCTGTTGTGTGGAATATCCTCGGCCTAGTTAGCTCAGAATCCTACCCAGTCAATGACCCGGTAACATAATTAAAGGTGCATATTTATATATAGTCTATCATGATAAAGAGATCGAAGACTGGTTACCGATGAAGTGTCCATATCCTCCGAGTAATAGCAGTTCTGGTGACTGTCTTTATCGATCAGGGCAAAGTTTTCAGAGTTAAACAGTGTTCGCACTTTGTTTTTGACGGAATGAATTCTTAAGAAGTGTAACAGGTTTATTCCTGTCTAACGAAAATACAATAGGACCGGCGATAGACCTGCTAGCGCTGGTGCTAAGGGAGGCTTCAAGGGACCGGTAGCTCAGAAGGATAATAGTTGAAGAACAAATTGGGCTAAGGGACTCAGGGATTGCCGTTCAACCAAGTGTATTCTTAGACTGAAGGTCTGTCGAAGTCTGCTGTCTCCTGCTAGCCAGGAGACTGGTTTAAATACAAAACCCAAGAGCGATA
>Ga0307509_10006918_pt1 | contig 15051 bp, 13 predicted proteins | sample 10_EM_MG_FD_202245 | JGI IMG/M metagenome (GOLD analysis project Ga0307509, IMG submission 202245) | Populus trichocarpa ectomycorrhiza microbial communities from riparian zone in the Pacific Northwest, United States - 10_EM | ecosystem: Host-associated > Plants > Roots > Unclassified | place...
GCAGCGTGAAGCTGACGAGGATCTCGCCAGGCTTCAGGTTGGTCCGGCCCGGGCCGGCCGGCACTTTTGCCACCGGCATCTCGCGGCGGCCTTGCGGACCCTCGATCATGACGTTGGCGCCTGCCGCAACCAAGGCCGGCACGCTGTCTCCGGCCGGCGAACCGTTGCAGAGATTGCCGCCGGCAGACGCCCGCCCCTGCACCTGCTTGGAGCCTATCAAGTTGACCGCTTCGAGCACGCCCGGCCAGACCTTGCCGAAGCGTGGATGCTCGGCCAACACGGCGCCGGAGACGGCCGCGCCGATGCGGAAGCCGCCATCAGCGGTCTCCTCAATTGCCATCATCTCGTCAATTTTCTTGATGTCGACGATCAGGCCCGGCTGCACGACGCCAGAGCGCATTTGCACCAACAGATCGGTCCCGCCGGCCAGGATGCGCGCAGCGTTCCCTGCGGCGGCATAGGCGCGAATCGCTTCGTCAAGCGTCGTTGGCGCCAGGTATCGGACATCCGTCATGGTCGTTTCCCATCTCCTATCTGCTCGGGCCTGTGTGATTGCTGGCTCAGCTCCAAGCCCACGGGATAGCGAAGCCTACACGGGCGAGCACGGTTGGAATAGCCGGTGGCTGCAATTCAAATGGCTTGCTCCTATGCGAAAACACCGCAAAGGCTCCTGAGCCAATGCAGTCACATGGATGACATCACGCTAGCGACGCCGCTAAAATGATCTCACCCCGACCGGAAACAGATACGGCCAAATGATCGTGACCAATGGCAGACCATCGAAGCTCCGCATCTTCGCATTGTTGAAGCATGGGAGCAGACCCGGCGGCTAAAGGCTCAAAGGGCTAATCTGAAAACGCACATGAAGCGGCGGCCTCCACACTTGCTGTTCGGCCTACTTCGGTGCGGTTGTTGCGACTCGGGCATGTCGGTTCACGACCGTGACAAGACGGGCAAGACGCGCATGCGTTGCTTGGCCGTGCGCGAAAGTGGGAATTGTCCCAATCGCCAGATCACATATTTGCGCGATGTAGAGCGGGCAGTCTTGAATGGCATGCGCGAAGAACTGAGGGATCCGCGGGCAGATCGAAGCTTACGCTCGCAATTACAACGAGGAGCGCCAGCGATTGGCCGCGGATTCAATATCCACGCGTGCCAAGTTGAGGCAAAGCGGACGCGGGGTCGAAAGCGGACGCCAGGGTAACATTGACCCAGTCGTTAAGCAGATCAATGGGGAGGATGATGCACGGGAGCGCATCGCGGAACTCAAGGTTCAGCGGCTACAAATTGAGGTCGAGCTCACAGCACTTGGGGAGGTTCCATCCATCGCAACGCTGCACCCTGCCAACGCCTTGGCAGCATCCCTGGCAGATCATGCGGTAGCCGATGACGGGACTTGCAGGCTCGCCCCCCTTGCAAATCCCTTCGGGCCAAAAGTGTTACCTATGTCCTCGGTATAAACCGTAACCCATGTCTCCGGTACGGACCCAGTGTGTACATGGTAGCGGGAGAGCGCTACCGCCTTTCCACACAACACGCAAATCTACGATATTTCCTCCGATCGTCCGCCTAACTCTCGGAAACCCTGTCAGGGTAGGTTCCAATGATACCGACATTGCTGTCGTTGGCCATTCGAGCGGAATTAGCTGCAGCGGGAAGGACCGTCGGTAACTTGGCTTGTCGAAACTTCCGTCCCTGCGTCCCGAACGCAGTGAATATCTCATAAGCTATTGATTTTTCTTGCCGTGGCAGGTGTTTCCGCCACGTTTTGTTCACGGTCGTTTCACCCAACTCGTTGCGATTTCGTTGCGGCGTTCTCTGAGAGACCGGCTCGGTAACGGACCCCTCGTGCGCCAAGTGGGATGCCATAGCGCAAAGGCCGGAATACCTTCTTCCAAGGGGGACCTGTCAGCAACTGGACAACCAGGTCAGTGTGCTCAGTCTTTGAGCGCGGTGACCACCACCTCAATCAAGGCACCGCCGCCAAGATCGGCCACACCGACCGTTGCGCGCGTCGGAAGGTTGTCGCCGAAAAACTCGATCCAAGCCGCGTCCATCTCCTTCTTCTTGGTTAGATCCGTTACGAAGATCGAGGCGCTGACAACGCGGGATGCATCCGTTCCCGCCTCTTTCAGATAGCCGGCAATCTTGCCAAGGATGTTGCGGGTCTGCTCGCCCATCGAGACGCTGGTGTCGTCGGCGATGGTGCCGCCGACGAACACAAACCCGTTGGCTTCAGCGGCGCGGTGCATGATCGGGGTGCGGATGTTGCGGATGATGCTCATGATGTCCTCTTAGCTTTGAGATATGGAAGGATGGAAACGCTCGATGCCGAGATCGCCGATCCGGGTCTGGGTGCCACCGTTGACGATCAGCTCCGCCATCACGGCGCCCGCGCCGGGGCCGAGCTGGAAGCCGTGCAGCGAAAAACCGAACTGGTGATAGAGGCCCTTGTGACGGGCGCTGGGTCCGAGCACGGGCAGATCATCGCGCATCTTGGCCTCGATGCCGGCCCAGGCCCGCACGATCGTGGCGCCGCGCATCACGGGAAACAGCTCGAACACGGTGCGCGCGCTAATGGCGAGGCTGCGCCAGTCCAGCACGGTCTCGTTGCGGTCCTGGTCCGGCGTCGCCGGATAACCGCCACCGATCAGCACGGTGCCGTTGGCGAATTGTTTGAAAGAGAGCTTGCGCCCGCGCAGGATCACGACGGGATCGATGAAATGCGGCACGCGTGACGTGATCATCAGCATCGGCGCCACGGTCTCGACCGGCACCGGCTCGCCGAGGTCGGCGGCAATTCGTCCAGCCCACGCGCCGGCGGCGTTGACGAGCACCGGCGCAGCATAGCTGTCCGCGCCGACATCGACCTGCCACAGCCCGTCGCGCTGCCGGATATTTGTTGCGGGCACGCCCTCGCAGACGGTGGCGCCAAGTGCGGCCGCCTTGCGCCGAAACGCTGTCGTGGCCTGAGCGGGATTGGCCGCGCCATCGCGCCGCGACACCACCCCGCCGGGGCAGGTGTCGGCGACGGCAGGCACGAGCCGGCGCAGCTCGGCGGCATCGATCAGCTCTTCATGGGTGAAGCCGAGCGCGTTCAGTTCTGCGACACGCGCGCGGCAGGCTTCCAGTTCAACGTCGTTCTCCGCGACCAGAACCTGGCCGTGGCTCTCGAAGCTGCAGTCGTCATCGAGCAGTTCATTGATCCGCTCCCAGATTCCCATCGAGCGGATCGAGAGCGGAATCTCCGGGATAAGCCGTGCCAGCTGACGGACGCCGCCAGCGTTCACGCCCGAGGCGTGGCGGCCGGCATAATCCTTTTCGATCAGCACCGGCTTCATGCCCGCGAGGCACAAATGAAGCGCGGTTGAGCATCCGTGGATGCCGCCACCCACGATGATCGCATCCACGTGCCTGGTCATCCGCGCACCACCGCCTTGATGTCGGCCTCTGTCTTCGGAATGGAAGCCAGCTCCGCCAGTGTGATCGGCTTCACCGGTGCACGAATTCGATAGTAACCGATCTCCTGCGGACTCTTGCCGCGCGCCTGCCCCATCAGCTCGGTGACGGTGAGACCACAGAGCCGGCCCTGGCAGGGGCCCATGCCGGCGCGGCGATAGGCCTTGAGCTGGTTCGGTCCGGTCGCACCGATCGCGACGGCGTCGAGAATGTCCTGAGACGTGACCTCCTCGCAGCGGCAGACGATGGTGTCGCCGGAGGGAATGCGGAACTGCGGCGCCGGGCGGAACAGCGTGTCGAGGAAGGCACGGCCACGCTCGGCCTGCGCCAGCGATGCCCTGATCGTCGACATCGGTGCAAACCTCGCGGCAGCCGCGGGCGCCAACGCATCTGCCGCCGCGCGCGCTGCGATACGACCGCGCAGCACCGCCGCTGCGGCGCCGCCGATCCCGGCGCCATCACCGGCGATCGCGATGCCCTCCACGGACGAATTGCCGTTCTGATCGAGCACCGGTGACCAGCACAATTGCCGATCATCCCAGCGATGCTCGATACCGGCCGCCATCGCGAGATTGACGTTGGGCACGACGCCCTGATGCAGCAGCAGCAAATCCGAAAGGATCGTCTCGCGTCGGCCCCCAGCCACATAGCTCACGCTTGCAAGCTGGCCGTCGCCGGCGGCGGCGAGTTCGCTTAACCCGGAGACGACCGGCACCTTCGCCCGCACTTCCCGCATCAGGGCAAGGCCCTTGGCGAAAAAGGGCGAGGTCAGAAAAGCAAACGCATGAGGCAGCGCGGCGAGGTAGTTGCGGCGCTCGGTGGTGTCGAGGATGCGATCGACGCGGCCACCGAGGCGCAGGATCTGTGCCGCAAGCAGCCAGAGCAGCGGCCCCTGCCCTGCGATCACCGTGCGCCCATCCGGCACCAGTGCTGAAGACTTCAACATCGTCTGCGCGGCACCCGCGGTCATCACGCCCGGAAGCGTCCAGCCGGGAATCGGAAACGGGCGCTCCAGCGCACCGGTCGCGAGGATGACACGACGCGCCTTGACGAAGGCCGACGCGCCGCCGACCGAGATACCGATATCGAGATGGCGGTCGAGGCTCCAGACCGTCGCACGCTGGATGATCTCCGCGCCGCTCGCATGCACGGCGTCGACGAGATCGGCGCCCGCCCAATAGTCGGCGCCGAGATGGTCGCGTTCCCTGACTGGAGTAGACGCAATGGCGCGCCAGACCTGGCCGCCGGGGCCTGCATTCTCGTCCAGCAACAATGTCGACAGGCCTGCCTCGGCCGCATTCGCAGCCGCAGCGAGCCCGGCCGGGCCGGCACCGATGACGACGACATCATAGCTATCGCGTTTGGGAGCGGCGCTCATCGGTTGATCTCCCTCTTGCTCTTCTGTATTTCGATCTGCATGCCCTCGGCGACAGGCACCAGGCAGCCCTGGCGATTGCCGACGCCATCGATGGTGACGAGGCAATCGAAGCACACGCCCATCATGCAATAGGGCAAGCGCGGCGCGCCGCTTACCGCGGTGGCACGGCGCACGTCGCGGCCGGAGGCGAGCAGTGCTGCGGAAACCGTGTCACCCTCGCGCGCCGCGACGGCGGCTCCGTCCACGAAAATCTGCACCGGTGGTCTGTTGTCCTGATCGGATCGTTTGAACATTGGGATGCTCTTGGCTCCTTGTCTGATGTCAGTAGTAGCCGCTGCCGGTCGCAGCCAGGTTCGCATCGAAGCGACGGCCAGAGAACGCGCCGACCAGCTCCGGTTCGAGCGCCCCTGAAGCGACCATGCGGGCAATGTCGAAGGCGTGGTTGGAAGCGAGCGTCACGCCGGAATGGCAGCAGGCCACGAATGCGCCGGGATGACTTTCCGACTGGTCGTAGATCGGGAAGCCGTCCTGCGGCATGACGCGGATGCCGGCCCAGCTCCTGACGACGTTGAGCCGCGCCAAATGCGGAAACGTTCGCTGGGCGCGGTCCGCCATCACCGCGCTGACCGAATGCTTCAGCGCGCGATCGTCGAGTTCGTCTTCCTTGCTGTCTCCGATCATCACCGTGCCCTCGTCGGTCTGGCGGATCGTGGTCAAGGGGTGCGGCAGGAACGGCATGGTGCGCTCGGTCACCACGATCTGGCCGCGGGTCGGGCCCATCGGCGCCGACAGATCGACCATCGGCGCCAGCGTTTGATTGGCGTTTCCCGCGGCAAGCACGACCTTTCCGGCGCGCAGCTCGCCCTGCGTTGTCGACAGCCGGAATTCATTGCCGCTCCTGGCAATCGCCGAGACCGGCCGCTCCGGGAAATAATCGACGCCGAACGCCTTGAGGCCCGCATGGAAGGCGCGGAAGGTGCGCAGCGAATTGACGTGGCCATCGAGCGGACAGAAGCTGCCGCCCGACACCTCGGGGCCGATCAGCGGCAGCATCTTTTTGACTTCCGATGCCGACAGCATCTCCATCTTGTAGTCGGCCGCGCCGACCTGATTGTGCATGCGGGTGACGAGCTTGGCGCGCTCTTCGAACTCGTCATCGCCAAGCGTCAGGTGAAAGCCGCCATTCTGCTGCAGGGCGAGGTCGAGCCCGGTCTGGTCGTTCAATTCGGCGGTGAGCTTGCCCCAGGCTTCGGATGCACGCACCGTCCAGGTGGTGTAGGCCGGCATGCCAAGTCCCTTGCTCTGCACCCAGACCAGCGCGAAGTTTGCCCGCGAGGCGCGCTTGGCGATGTCGCCCTCGTCGAGCACGACGACCTTCTTGCCGAGCCGGCCAAGACCCCAGGCAATAGCGGAGCCGAGCAGGCCGCCGCCGACGACGGCGACGTCATATTCCTTATGCATGGTTCCTCCTAGCGCCCTGGGTCGCCCTTGCCGGCGAGCACGCGGTCGAGCCCGTAGAAACGGTCGAGCAGGATGAGAGCGGTCATAGTGATTGCGATGACGCAGGCCGACACGGAGGTCACCAGCGGATCGATGTTCTCCTGGATGTAGAGAAACATGCGAACGGGCAGCGTCTCGGTGCCGGGCGCAGCCAGGAAGACGGTCATGGTGAGATCGTCGAAGGACTGGATGAAGGCGAGCGCCCAGCCGCTGATGACGCCCGGCAGGATCAGCGGCAAGGTGACGCGACGGCACAAGGTCCAGCCGCCGGCACCCAGTGAGACCGCCGCCATCTCGACGGAGCGGTCCATCCCCGTGGCCGCCGCGAGCGTCAGCCGCAGCGCGAACGGAAACACGACCACCACATGCGCGATCAGCAGGCCTGCGAAACTGCCGCCGATGCCGATCGATGTGAAAAACCGCAGGAAGGCAATGCCGAGCACGACATGCGGGATCATCAGCGGCGAGAGAAACAGCGCCGCGAGCGCATCGCGGCCGGGAAAACGATAACGCGCGATGGCAAGCGCGGCCGGCACCGCGAACAGCAGTGCCACGAACGAGGACAGCGCACCCAGCCCAAGGCTGACCCAGAAGGCGTGGACGAATTCGGGATAGCCCGCGATCGCCCTGAACCAGCGCAGCGAGAAATGGGTGGTCGGCATCGACAAATAGCCCTCGGGCGTGAAGGCGACGAGGCAGACCACCACGATCGGCGCCAGCATGACGACGACGAAGACCGTATGGAAGGCGAGCGCGAGCGGGCCGTTGGTCCTCATCGGAACACCTCGGCATAGCGCCGCTCGATCAGCGCGTTGCTGCCGACGACGATCAGCACCAGCGCCAGCAGCAGCAGGATCGCGACCGCGGCGCCAAGCGGCCAGTTCAGCGTGTTGAGAAACTCGTCATAGGCGAGCGTCGCGGCGACCTTGAGCCGGCGTCCCCCGATGATTGCAGGCGTCGCAAACGCGCTGGCCGAGAGCGAGAACACGATGATCGCGCCCGACAGCACGCCCGGCATGATCTGCGGCATGATGATGCGGCGGATGATGGTCGGCGATCCCGCGCCGAGCGACAACGCGGCATTCTCGATTTGCGGGTCGACCCGCTGCAGCGCCGCCCACACCGACAGCACCATGAACGGCATCATGACATGCGCGAGCGCGACCACCATCCCGGTCTCGGTAAACATGAAGCGCAGCGGCGAGCCGATCAGCCCGAGCGACATCAGGAGCTTGTTGACGAGGCCGTTGTTGCCGCCAAACAAGAGTGCCCAGCCGAGCGTGCGCGCCACCACGGAGATCAGCAGCGGTCCCAGGATCACGAGCAGGAAGAGGCTCTTCCAGCGTGGGCTCATGCGGTTGAGGATGTAGGCCTCGGGCGCACCGAGGAGAGCGGTGATCAGCGTCGTCAGCAGCGCGATGCGGAAGGTCCGCCAGAACATCTCGGCATAATAGGGATCGGCCGCGATCTCGCGCCAGTTCTTCAGGATGAAGACCGGCTCGATGCCCTTGTACTGGCCCCAATCGTGGAACGAGAGCATCACCGTCATGGCGAGCGGGATCACCAGGACGCCGAAGAACAGCATCAGCGCGGGCGCGGTCAGCGCCCACGCCGCGCGTGCATCGCGGGTATCCGCGGTCGCTGCCACGTTCGCCGGAACCGTGTCGATGGCCGCGCTCATGCGGCAGCCCCAGTGCCACGCAGGCTCATGTCTTCCGGTCGCCAGGTGAGCCGAACGGCCTCTCCCTCCACGGGCTGCTTCTGGCCGTCGTTTTGACGGATCACAATGACCGAGCCGCATTCGCTCTCGCACTGGAACAGCCAGTGGTTGCCCTGGAAGATGCGGGTGACGATCTTTGCAGCCAACCCCGCGTCGCTGAAGCCGATCCGTTCTGGACGAATGCTGATGGTCACCGGACCTGCGAGGCCCACCGGTGCAGGCGCGCTCCAGGAGCCGGCAACCAGCCGCGCCGGAGCCGCGGCGCGGTCGACGGTCGCGGCGAAATCGTTGGTCTTGCCGAGGAACTGGGACACGAAGGCGGAAGCCGGCCGCTCGTAGGTCTCCTGCGGCGTGCCGATCTGCTCGATGCGGCCCTGGCTCATCACCACGATCCGGTCGGACAGCGACATCGCCTCGTTCTGGTCGTGGGTGACGAGAACGGTGGTGGTGCCGAGACTGCGCTGAATCTGGCGCAGCTCGATCTGCATGCCCTCGCGCAGCTTGGCGTCGAGGTTCGACAGCGGCTCGTCGAGCAGCAGCACGCTCGGCCGGATCACCAGCGCGCGGGCAAGCGCCACGCGCTGTTGCTGGCCGCCCGACATGCGCCGCGGAAAACGCTCCTCATAGCCGGCGAGCCCGACCATCGCCAGCGCCGCGCGGACGCGCTCGGCGCGCTCGGCCCGCGGCACGCGCCGCATCTCGAGGCCGAAGGCGACGTTCTCGGCCGCCGTCATGTGCGGGAACAGCGCGTAGCTCTGGAACACGATGCCGAGGCCGCGCTTGGCCGGCTGCACCGTGGTCAAGTCACGTCCCTCGAGCCGGATCGCGCCGCGCGAGGGATCGAGGAAGCCCGCGATCATCTGCAGCGTCGTGGTCTTGCCGCAGCCGGAGGGACCGAGGAAGGAGATGAACTCTCCCTTGCCGACCGCAAGACTGAAATCATCGACGACGGTCTGCGGGCCGAACTGTTTCCTGACACGGTCGAGTTCGAGAAAGGACATGGATCTTTTCTCCGGTGCTGGAATCAGCTCAGCGCTCGACCTCGCGGTTCCAGCGCTTGGTCCACTCCTCGCGCTTGTCGTTGATGATCGCCCAGTCGGGCGTATAGAGCTTCGCCGCCCGCTCGCCGACTGGAGCCATCTTGGCGAACTCCGGCGGGACCACGATCGACTTCAGCACCGGGCCGTAGCCGTATTCCTTCAGCATCACGAGCTGGATCTTCGGCTCGAGCAGCGTCTTGACGAAGCTGGATGCCAGCGGCGACGCGGTGGCTTTGGCGATCGGACAGGCGGTCGTCAGCAGCGTGACCGCGCCTTCCTTGGGATAGACGAAGTCGACGGGAAAGCCGGTGTTGGCGAAGCTCTGCACGCGGCCCGTACCCCAGACCGCCAGCACCGCCTGGCCGGACTGGAACAGCTCGGTCATCTTGCCCGGCGAGGGCTCATAGGCCAGCACGTTGGAATTGATCTCGTCCTTGAAGATCTTGAAGCCGGCATCGACATTGGCTTCGCTGCCGCCGTTCATCTTGGCGAGCATCAACAGCGCGTGCAGGCCGTAGGTGTTGTTGATCGGCGGTATCACCACCTGCTTCTGGTACTTCGGATCCCTAAGATCGTTCCAGGAGGTCGGCGGCGCCCAGCCTTTCTCGGCGAAGACCTTGGTGTTGTACATCAGACCGGTCGCCACCAGTCCGACGCCGACGGCGCGATCATCCTTGAAACGGGCGGCGTCGTAGAGATCGGCAGGCAGTCCATCGACCTTGCCGCAAAAGCCGAGCTGGATCGCCTGGTACATCGGACCGTCGTCGACGATGGCGACATCGATCTGCTGGTTGCCCTTCTGCGCCTGCAGCTTGGCCAGCGTGTCGGTCGAGTTGCCGGCGACGTATTCGACCTTGACGCCGTTGGCCTGCTCAAAGGCCGGGATCACCTCGTCGCGGATCGTCTTCTCGAACGTGCCGCCATAACCCGCGACATAGAGCGTCTTCTGCTGCGCCGAAACCGCCGACGGAACCAAGGCGAGCGCCGCGATGCTGACCATTGTCGCAAGGCCGAGATGCTTCATATCGATCGATCTCCAATAATTTTTACAGGGGTGACATTTAGAGGCCTTCACCGGCTCGCTCCGCCGAGCCGCCCAAAAAATCGGCTAAATCCAGCCTTGATGAAAAAGATCGCAATTCCCACTTTCGTCGTCCAATTAATAATGGCACGCTCTGCATGCTTAAATGTTATGGGTGAGCAGAGATGGTGCGGATCAATTCGCGGCAGGTCGAAGCCTTCCGCGCGATGATGCTGACAGGCAGCGTGACGGACGCGGCGAAGCTGATGGCTGTGACGCAGCCGGCCGTGAGCCGGCTGCTGCGCGACTTCCAGGCGCTGCTCAAAATGGAGCTGTTCGAAAGACGCGGCAGCGGCCTCGTGCCGACAGCATCCGCAACCGCACTCTATATGGAAGTCGAGCGCTCCTTCGTCGGGCTCGATCGCATTGCCACGGCCGCCGAAGAGATCCGCGGCCGCCGCACCGGCACGCTGCGGATCGCGGCCCTGCCCGCGCTGTCCAACGGTTACCTGCCGCGGCTGGCAGGCGGTTTCCTGAAAGAACGACCGAACCTCAATTTGTCGTTTTCCGGCGTCATCTCGCCGATCGTGATCGACTGGGTGCTGAACAACCAGTGCGACATCGGCTTCGCCGAGGTGCCGATCGCCCATTCCGGCCTGCCCTGCGTGCGGCTACCGGCGCTGCCGCGCGTTGCAGTGCTGCCCGCCGGCCATCGGCTTGCGGCCAAGGCTGTGTTGGAGCCACGCGATTTCGAAGGCGAGGCTTTCGTGTCGCTGTCGTCGGGAACGAGCAGTCGCCACCTGATCGACCAGGTCTTCAACCGCGATGATATCAGCCGCGTCATGCGGGTCGAGACCAACCTGTCGGAGATCCTGTGCGGGATGGTGTCCTCAGGACTCGGCGTGGGAATCTGCGATCCCTTCACAGCGCAGGAATTCGAGGGTCGCGGCATCGTCGCGCGCCGTTTCCTGCCAAGGATCGATTTCGAATTCGCCGCCGCGTTCCCACCGCAACGCAGTCCCTCACCCGTGGCGTTGGACCTCGTGGAGGTCATGCGTCAGGCGTTGGTCGAACTGAGCGGGCGGCCCGTCGCTCAAAACTGATGGCGGTGGACAGCCGAACGCTACGCCGGGTTTAAGGTTCGAGTCTTCTACGCGAAGCGCAGTAGGCTCAAATCCCGGAGGCGCAACCACCGATACCGACAATCGCTGGTGGTGGAGATTTGAACTCGAAGACCCCCCGATATTCAAGTTAGATCAATAAGTTATGGGGCCGCCTGACACGCGGGCCCGCAATGGCAAGGAGATGGCGTTTGCCGGCCAAAATCGAAAAACTTCCAGAGCGGGTGTGAGACAGCTCACATCGCTGTGGTGCATCTCGGCCTAGTCCAATTGTCTGGAGATGACCTGAAACGAATGGAGATGACGCATGATGCGCCTTGCCTCTCCTGTGATTGCCGTCCTGGTTGCGATAGGTGCAGCGACCAGTGTCCTCAAATCCCACTCGCTCTTCCCCTTCGGCGGGACTGGCATGCCCCCAGTCCAAGAACTCCGAAGCGCGGATCAGTTGGGCAAGCTTCCGGTCCAGGACTTCGATGACCTCTCGTTGGTCTTTCCGAGGCAATCCACGCAATAGCCAGGGCCGACACGACCCGCAGCGAGCCTCCGGCGCCCCCTTTTGTGTGCGCGGATAGCCACCATATAGTTGCCAAGTTGACGTCGTGTACCGGGAGATTGCCATGAAGGCATTTGTGTTGGCTTGCGCGGCTGCCATCGTCATTGCGTCCGCTGCCGTCGTGATTCTCGACGGGCTACAAGAGCCTGTTCAACAGGCGTTCTCCACGTCAGCGGTCCGCCTCTAACCGGCTAAGCGCAGCATCGAACTTCGGAACAGAACGCAGATTCCGAGCGGCCTGAAAGTCTTCCGCCGCGGTGGGTTGCGCAGCGCAGTCGACCGGTCGTCTTAAAAATCCGGCTCTTATTCCGCCGCCGTCGCCGATTGCGGTTGGGCGTCAGTGGGCCCGGTTCGGGCGCTCTGCTCTTCGAGCCACAGGCTGTGGTGCTCGCGCGCCCAGTTGAGGTCCACCGTGCCCGAGCCCATCGCCTCGAAAGCGCCTTCCATGCCGATGGTGCCGATGTAGATATGCGCGAACATCACGGCGATGAATAGCACCGCGACAACGGAATGCACGATCTGAGCCAATTGCATCCCCTCGATGCCGGAGAGATAGAAGGGGAACATCAGCTCGTAGCCGGTCGCGGCAACCAACCCGCCGCCGATCACGACGATCCAGTAGATCGCCTTCTGGCCGGCGTTAAATCGATAGGCCGGAGGATGATCGTGGCCGACGATGCCCCCGCCCCGCTTAATCCACTGGATATCCACCTTGTTTGGAATGTTGCCCCCGATCCACATCAAAAAGATCAGCACGACGCCGATGGTGAAGGGGAAGCTCAGATAGTTGTGGGCATATTTCGCCCATTGCGACCATTCGGAGAACGCTTCGAAGCCGATCAGCGGCAGCAGCAACGGACGGCCGAAGGTGATGTTCAACCCCGAGACCGCGAGAATGATGAAACAGGTCGCCGTCATCCAGTGCACGAAGCGCTCAAAAGCAGAAAAGCGCTCCACTTTACGGCCGGATCTGCCGCTTTGCAGCCGCACCATGCCGCGGCTGAGGTAGAAGATGACGAGCAGTGCCAACATGCCGAGGATGGCGATACTGCCGACCCAGCGCAGCGTCACGTTGCGGAATTCCCGCCAGTCGCGTCCCGCCGGCTGCTCAAGCACGCCCGAACGCTGATCGGGTATGCTGACGCGCCCCTGGATCCGATTGAGCTCCTGGAGAAGCTGCTGCTCCTTGACCGAGCTTGCGGTCGGGTTGACCTGCTGCGCGGCTGCGGGCATCGATAAGGCCACGAGCAGCACGAACGCCCAGGCGCCGAGTGCCAGGCGGATATATCTTCCAAGAGACGCCATCAGCCTCCTCCTCGATATTGTCGCCCTGCCGCGCCGATTGTCAGGACCCGATCGTCTCGCGGTAGGCGGTTTTCCAGCCCCAGGCGCCGGAGCCGTAGCCGCGCTTGGTAACCCGCTCCTTGTAGATCTGGGCGATGATTTCACCGTCACCGGCAAGCAACGACTTGGTCGAGCACATCTCGGCGCATAACGGCAGCTTGCCTTCGGCGAGACGGTTCGCGCCATACTTCTCGTACTCCTCTTTGCTGCCATCAGCCTCGGGGCCGCCCGCGCAGAATGTGCATTTGTCCATCTTGCCGCGCGAACCGAAGTTGCCGACCTTCGGATATTGCGGCGCGCCGAAGGGGCAAGCGTAAAAGCAATAGCCGCAGCCGATACAGAGGTCCTTGGAGTGGAGCACGACACCGTCGGCCGTCGTGTAGAAGCAATTCACCGGGCACACCGCCGCGCAGGGCGCATCGGTGCAATGCATGCAGGCCATGGACACCGAGCGTTCGCCTGGCTTGCCGTCGTTGATGGTGACGACGCGCCGGCGATTGATGCCCCAGGGCACCTCGTGCTCGTTCTTACAGGCGGTGACGCAGGCATTGCATTCGATGCAACGGTCGGCGTCGCAGAGGAACTTCATACGTGCCATGGTCGTTGCTCCTTATGCCGCCGCGATTTGGCAGAGAGTAACTTTGGGCTCCTGCATACCTGTCGCCGGATCATATCCATAGGTGGTGATCGTGTTCGCGCTTTCGCCGAGAACGATCGGATCGGTGCCCTTCGGGTAGTTGCCGCGAAGATCCCGGCCTGCGAACCAGCCGCCGAAGTGGAACGGCATCCAAGCGACGCCCTTGCCGACACGCTCGGTAACGAGCGCCTTCATTTTGGCCTTGGAATTGCTCTCGGCGCCTGTGACCCAAACCCAGCCGCCGTCCTTGATGCCGCGGTCGGCGGCATCGGCGGTACTGATCTCGATGAACATGTCCTGCTGCAGTTCAGCAAGCCAAGGATTGGTGCGCGTCTCCTCGCCGCCGCCTTCATATTCGACGAGACGACCCGAGGACAGGATAAGCGGGAACTGCTTGGCGATCCCCTTCTCCACCGCCGCCTTCTGGACCGAGAAGCCGATGTTGGGCATCCGGAACTGCTTGGCATCGGGCAGCGTCGGATATTTCGAAACCAGATCGACCCGCGGCGTATAGATCGGCTCCCGATGTACCGGAATAGGATCCGGCAATCCGAACGCATTCATGCGTGCCTTGCCGTTGCCGTAGGGAACACAGCCGTGCATCAGCGCCACGCGCTGGATCCCGCCCGACAGGTCGAGCGACCACGACACCGCATCGGGATTGGCGGAATTGACCCTAGTGATGGTGGCCATTTCCGCTTCCGTCAGATCCTTGTTCCAGCCGAGCTTCTTCAGGCTCGCCAGCGTGAATTCCGGATAGCCGTCCTGGATCTCCGAATCCTTGGAGTAGGAGCCATCCGCCAGCAGGCTGACCTTGCGCGTCGTGCCGTCGGGAAGCTTCTCCTCGCGCTCGATGCCGAAACGCGGCCGGAACGTGCCGCCGCCGTCCATCACGCTGAGATTTGTATTGTAAAGCAACGGCGTACCGGGATGCTTGACTTCTGGTGAGCCCCAGCACGGCCAGGGCAGGCCGTAATAGTCGCCGCCGACTTCAGGATCGTCCTTGGGCGCCCGCATGGTCAGCATGTCGAACTTCGCCTGGTTCTTCATGTGCGCCTTGAGCCGCTCGGGCGACTGCCCGCAATAGCCGGTCGACCAGCTGCCGCGATTCATCTCGCGAAGCACATCTTCCGCTTCTGGCAGATTGTTCTCGACCTTGATGTTCTTGAACATCTTGTCGGCGAATCCGAACTTGGTCGCCATCAGATAGACGATCTCGAGGTCATCCTTCGATTCGAACACCGGCTTTACGATCTGCTCGCCCCATTGCAGCGAGCG
>Ga0307509_10006920_pt1 | contig 15051 bp, 9 predicted proteins | sample 10_EM_MG_FD_202245 | JGI IMG/M metagenome (GOLD analysis project Ga0307509, IMG submission 202245) | Populus trichocarpa ectomycorrhiza microbial communities from riparian zone in the Pacific Northwest, United States - 10_EM | ecosystem: Host-associated > Plants > Roots > Unclassified | place...
GAGGGGGAGCGAGAGGGGTACGCGTGTTGGATTTTGGATTTGAAATGGCGAGAAAACCTAGTAAAGGAAAGAGAGGAAGAGGAGCTGATGAGCTAGGAGCCAATAGGAGGAGAAGGGGGAGAAAAGAAGAGGAGAGGAGAATTGTAGAGAAAACGAGGTTAAAAATGTTGATTTACTGAAGTAAAAAGACGTGGTTAATATTGCAATTTTTGTTACTGTATTTAATATTATCTTACCTTGATGAGTTTGCAAATTGGACCAACTTTGTTTTGTAGTTTTAAAATCTAGATGACCTCGAGATATAGATTGGTTTGAATTAAAAAATAATAATTATATCAAAAACACATTATTTTTTTTAAAAATAAATTTCTTGATCACACTATATTAAGTAATTATTCTACACCGAATTGGGTTTTAAAATTATATTTTATTTAATTATTAATTTGTTAATATAAAGGGTGAATACTATATGTGTTTTTTATTAGATGGAGGGCTACAATGTTAATATTCGATAGGATTTAAATGTTAATAATACAAGTTTTAAGTGGATACATCAAATTAGTTGTGGTGGATCTAGGATTGATTTACGGATAAAGTGTGCAAGTAGAGAGGGGTAATTATACATGAGTTTGGTTTTATATTTGTCAAAAAATCATCTTCACTTAATAGTTTAAGCTGTTAGGTGAGGTCTCGAGATATAATTTATATTATTCTCTAACACACCCTCTCAAGTAAAAGCCCTTTGGGCTTGAAACTTGCACAAACTCGCATTACATTGTGCTTGATTTTTATCAAATAAATAAGGATGATGAGATTCAAACTCGTGACCGTTTGATCATAAGGCTCTAATATCATGTCAAAGAATCATCTCAACCCAATAACTTAAGCTGTTAGGTGAGGTCTCAAGATATGATTTATATTATTTTCTAACACACTTCCTTAAGTGAAAGCCCTTTAAAAAAGTATTTGCAGATGTTGCCTTTTCAGTATAGTATTGTATATACCTAAAACCAAAATAATTATTTAAATTTGGTTTTTTAATATTCAAACGGAACTTAAATAGGTTTTGGGTATCCATAACCAAAACCCAAATACAAATATTATGATTTACAACTATTTAATATATAGTTTTATTAGTATACATATAATTTCTTTTAATTTTAAAGTTATTTATTTATTTTGGATCGGATCCAAGTATACCAGCATTCATGCTCAGTTCAAAACCTAACATTTTGTATTTGAGTTTTACTCGGATCTAAAAAGTTTTTATTTATTTAGGTCAGTCTGGAAATGTATCCTTCGAGTTTATATGAAATTATCATTTCTAATTGAAGAATGGATGAATAAGGAAGAGAGGAGATTGGAGGTTTACTTTGTTTATTGTTTTTCTATTGCTTAATCAATTCACATGCACGTCAAAGCAAGTAAACAATCAAATTTTATATTCTATAACACAGTAAACTTACAAATAATATATGGATGTCAGTTGAAAAATGTCCTCGTTGTGTTGGAATTATTAAGGAACTTTGGATAATAAGGTTTTGTAGAAACTAAAATATTTTTCTTGTTTACATGTATTTATTTTTAATTTATTTTACACATAAAAACTCATTTTATAATAGTTTTAATCAAAAACATGTTTTTTAAAGAATTTATTTGTTTTAAATTGCAACTAAAATTGTTTTTGTTAAGCTTATTTTTTAAAATCATAACTATAAAAGCTACCATAATATTAGATATGCACTTGATATATGTAACTAAAAAAACACTAAAACTAAAAAGACATAATGAACACACCGGCCATTACAAAAAAGTCATTTTATATATATTTGGAAATGGAAAACCTCTTCATTGCTCCTTAACATGTAATCAAGGTCATGAATCAAAAAAATTACAAGTTTATTATTTATTTTTCTAATTATTTTTATTTTTATTTGGTTCATAAATATATTTTTTTGAAGGGATTTTATTTTTTTCAACTTAATATAGGAAGTCAAATATTGTTCCTTTTATTTTTTTTTCTTTTTAGTTTAGGAATCCCAATAATAGTTCTATAATCATTTATTAAAACAAATTAATGTTCAAAATAGACTTATGACGAGTATAGTTAGGGATATTTAGTTTATATTTCAACAAACCACTTGAAAAAAATATTTATTAATGAAATTTTGAATTGATGATTATGTGTTGAGACCTCTTCCAATAGAATTATGTATTTCTTTATGCTTGTTGTCTTTTCATCTGTGTTGGTTAATAATAGAACCCAATGATTATTGGTGGTTAGTTGTTATATCCCGTTGAATAAGCATTATTGAAAGAGGCCGAAAAACATGATGTGCTCGAGTAAGAAGGGATGAAGAGGTTTTTTCTCATGAAATAAAGTTTAAGACTCGATGATAGAAGACATGCAAATATAGATTGTATAATTGACTCGTTAGTTGTTAAAGGTGAGAACATTTAGGGATCATGAGGAGATTGATTGTAGATCTATGGATAACTCTGAAAACCTGTTTTAAGGACGAGAATAGATAAGACAACCTTCTGGTTGGGATGAGTATCGTGGAGATTTTAGTGGTCTCATTTATAATGAGATAAATGTGAATTGGTATTCTCAACCAATTTATAATATTTATTTTGATGATGGTTATGTTGATAATAATAGTATAAACAATAACACAAATCACAATAATGATATCACTGGTAGTATCCTCGTTGATAAGTAATCAACTAGGTCTTCGATCATTTGAAGCAAAAGACATTTAAATCATTTCATTAATTTTATATTCAAATTAAAGCTAAGATCATGGAAAAATACTAAAAAAAACTCGATCTCAAATATAACAAAGTATAGGGAGGTCAAACTTGAAATTAAGAACACAAAGACCTATTCTCTCACAAAGAGGTTTAACTAATTTAATAATCAATTGAAGTGGATATTTTTCTTCCCAGTCGAGCGCTGTTAAGATCACATAGAGCATTATTTGTCAAACGTGTAAAATATACGGTATGTGTATTAGAAAGGTGGAGTCATGTAATTAAGCTTCTCTCTTAAAGACGGTCTAGGGTATTTAAACTTAAAAGGATGTAGTATGGGTGCAATTTATGTAAGCTAAACATTTTTCATCTAATCATATGTTCTAGGTTCTAAAGCAAATTGATATGATGTTTAACATTTTCATTCATGGCTAAATGTTTATAGGTTATAAAGGTTGGTTTCAAACAAATCCTTTTAGGTTATAAGTGATAGTAAAATTGTGAAGGTTTGTTCAATTAACATGGCAGATTTTAGCCCTTTTATAGCCTATGAAAAAAGGTGAGCTTTCAATAGTTTTCAATGGTGTTAATGTATGTGAGTTTGTTAATTATATGGGGTATGAAATTAGGGTAAACTCCAACAATGGTCATCTTTTTATTGTATTGATGATACATTTCTTATATGTGTTTCTCATATTAAGAATGACAATGATCTTATTTTTTTAGAGAGAGGAAATGATGAGTTTTTAGTTGTTTAAATAAATATATATTTGAATAGAGAGAAACGAGACTTTTCAAATAAAATATTAAAAAGTAGGATGGAAGTGAAAATGGTTATAGTGAATCATAAATATGAAAAAAAAAACCCCTCATAAAATAGTAAAGATTCAAAAGACACCTAACATCATGAAAATAATTGTTTGTGTATTGTGCAATCTAGTTGTGGTAAAAGTCTTTATTGATGAATGTAATGGATTTAATGCGACGTGATTCCTTTCAGGTTATCTTAATCTATTTGGTCTACTAAAAATGTGTTGATGGCGCGTTCTAGTAAATTCATAAAGGAGTAGATCATTGTATTTGGCATTGCCATTTGGTATTTCTAATACTGGTGTGATAAAAAAGATTTGATAATATCCAATTGCGTTTAATAATAACTTTTCTTGGTGATATTCGAGGCGAAACACCTAACTAAATTAAATGAAAAAAAATAGACTTAATCAGGTCATAATACAAGATGGAATAGAGCCATGAAAGTGGTTCTTCTAAAACATCAAAGTTCGTATCTAAAGTATCCTTAGTTAACCCATAATTAGCCAACCAATCAGCCGTTGAGTTTGCTTCCTTGTAAACATGTGTAGTTTTTATCTCTTAATCTCTATCCAACAACCTCTTAATGTGCATGATAAGATTATAATTCCTATCCATAGTAGCATTATTCCTGGTTATAAGATTAATCACAACAACAAAACATGACTCTAATATAACATTTCTAAGGTTTTGTTTGTTTTTGCATCTCAAAAGCGTTTTTTTTTTAAATAAATTATTTTATTTGTTTCTTTGCTTCAAATTAATATTTTTTGGTGTTTTCAATCATTTTAATGCGCTAATGTCAAAAATAATTTTTTTTTTTAAAAAAATATTACTTCAATACATTTTCGAGTGAAAAACACTTTAAAAAGCAACCGCAACCACACACTCCCTAAACCCTTTTGTCCAAGTCAGCTCTAACCCAATATAAATTGCCCACAACTCAATGGTTACTGAATAGTAAACCCCATTATTCATAGCAAAACTCATCAACTAGATCTCTATACCATCTCGAATAACTCCTCCTATATCTGCCATCCCTGGATTACCTTTATTGCAACCATCCACATTGAGCTTAACCCAATCTCCTATAAGATAAATCCAGCCAATCTACCTCAACTCTTTATTAGTGGTATTCTCTTTATTTTCATGTGTTTAAAACATTTTAACATCCACCACCATTCTTTTTATAGCTAAAACAATATCATACCAATTAACCTACTTCACACCGAAAACTCTTTGACATCTATCCTTCCAAATAAACCACGGTACAATGCCAAACTTTAAAGGCCAATCTACATCATGAGAATCTTTGTTACTCAAAGAAATATTAGAAATCAGCCAAGCATACCAATTATGATGGTAAAAATACCCTCTCTCCCCAACCTTGACAAGAGATTCCCAAACCCTACGTGCTTTAGGATAATCACACATAGCATGAAGCAAAGTCTCCACTTCTGTTAAACAATGACTGCAACATGGATCTCAATCCATCATAACATCGTTTCCCGCCTTCTGTAAAGCATAAACTGAATTAATTATGAAATTCCCATTAGTGAAGTGTTTTCAAACCATTGAATCAGCTTTCATATTATAATTATGAGGTATATACCTAACAATGATCATCATTACCTGCAAAGGGAGTAAATGTGCAAAAAATTCTCACTTTCATTGCTTCTTATTTCTAATCATATCAGCCATTGTACAATCAACAATGTCCACTAGAACTTTACTATTAGATAAATTAATTAGAGGATCATAGCCCTCCAACTAATCATCATTCCAAAATAGTTCTTTCCTACCATTTCCTAAAGTCCAACTTAAGCTTTGGGATACTTGAGGCCACACTTGACAACTTGCTTTCCAAAAAACAAAATCTTTATTCATAGTGTCACACCCCCGTGAGAGCGCAACGTCGCGACGACCCTTCCCGGAGCAGAGAATTGATTTTGGGGTCTTTGTTTTGTGTAGAAAGGAGTCGCTACCTAGTATTATGGTCACTAGGAACCCTAATTGGTATTCAGAGATTTTAAGACAAGGGACTGGTTGCGTAAATGGAAAGTTTTAACACCCCGAGTATACCCTATCTAAGGTAAACTGCTTGGTGTTTTGTTTATAATTGCTATGATGTTGATTTTTCTAATCCCATCAGTTTTCCTAGGATAAGTTTGCTAACTTGGGTTCAAAATCTAAAAGAAAGAACCCTTGACCAATATGAATCATACCTTTAGATATGTCTATAGAGTGCAAAGAAGAACCGATGCAGATCTCTTGAAATCTGTGTTTGATTTAAACTAAATTTACAACCTATGAATTAAGAGACACCTAAGATGGAAATCTAAGGAGATTCAATGTGCTTAAAAGCTTATTTTCCCTTAGTATTTCAAGATTTCACGACTCGTAAATCGCAAGGAAGAGAAATGAAAAAACTAAATTAGAAATCTAAGGAAATTCAAGGTGCTTTAAAAGCTCTTTTTTGCTTTAGTATTTCATACTTTCACAACCCATAAACCGTGAAACAAAAATTGAAATGTCCCCAATTATAATTAAGGTTTCTTTCAACGATGTGCAATTAAATTGTTCTAAATAACATTTTGGGCACAAATTTACCTTTATGTTAAAAATGAACAAGTTGTATTACTCTCAATAATATTTTGGACATTTACCTTTCATAGGTTTCTTTGTGCTTATATTATTAATAGACAATGACTAATTATTCCTAGAAAAAATATTTTAGATATTAACCATTTGGGGTTTCGTTATCCAAATATTAATAATGAATAATAACAAATTATTCCTAATAATATTTTGGATATTAATCTATTTGGAATTTCTTTATCCAAATATTAATAGTGAATAAAGACAAATTCCTCAAAAATAATATTTTTATAATTTTGAAAAATTGGCTAACAACCTTTGGAGTTTTACAAACATGTTGGAAAATCCATAATGTAAGAATATAATTTTTTGTGTTTAAGAAATCCATGCGAAAACACATTTTCAAAACTTCAAATATTTGTTTTTTTATATATAAAAGGAATGTTCAAAATATGTTAGGGTATTGACCGTATGCAACACACAAGAAAATGTTTTTTTTTAATACCAGGTATTTTAATACTAGATTTGTATTTTTACAATATAAAAATACAAATCACAAAATAAATACACGAGAAAACCAACGATCTTACTCGTTTTTTTTGGGCTGGGTCCAGCTGGCCCCCGTGGCTGGGCTGAACCCAGTAGGCCTAGCAGGGTCACTGGTCCAAACCAGTGACCCGGTTGGGCAGTGTTGCAGGTTGCATGCGTGAATTGCTCATGCATGCACTGCACAATGCAAAGGTAATTAATTTACCTTCACACAGTGCCAAATCTTTTAAATGCAAATGCAAAATTGAGAAAGGAGAGAAACGACTACCTGGTTTGCTAGCGGTCTGGTTTTTAGTTCTCCACTGTCTGCGTTCGTCCGACCTTCTTCTTATGTCCTCGTCTTCTCCCTACCTTCGGGTTCCCCTAGTGTCGGTGCTTGCTGAAGATGGAGGTCTGGGAGTGACTACGTCTGAATCTTTCTCTCTGTGTTTGTCTCCCTCTCTTTTCTCTGTATCTTCATCTCTATGAAGATTTTCATAGTCGAAAAGATGAAAGAACACTTCTCATATTCTCCCTTGTTCTCTGCGTTTTTCTCTCCTCTCTCTTTCTCTTTTTTTTTTTTCATTTTTCTGTTCCCCCTCCTTCTTTGTTTTGCAGATCTTGTTTGCAGAAAATGGAGCAAATACCGAAAGGCAGTCCTTGCTTGTTTTTGCTTTTGATAATCTTAAGAAAACTTAATATTCTCCATTGTTTGCTTCTACTTTCTACTATCCGCCTCCTTCATCTCCTCTATTCTCTTTTCTGCCTCTGTGTTTTTTTTCTCTCTTTTTTTCTTTGTCTTTCTTTGTCTGCCTCGTATTGCCTGCCTCTTTCTCGTTTTTCTTCTCCAGTTCTCTTTTATTTTTTTGCCTCCTCTCTTTTAGGTCAACAGAGGAGGCTTATATATAGCCTACACGCAGCTTCATTTAGGAAACAAAACACACTAATCTAGGATTCAATTTTGGGTTACCTACAATAAGATAAAATGAAATAGGAAACCAAAATATTCTGATTGATATTATGATGATTCCAGTGATTACTTTCCAGTAATTAGAGGATGATGTGGCTTCTTTCTGTCCTTTCATAGCTGGCACTGTGAGCACCAACTATTTCCTTTGGATTGAGGCAGAAAAAAACATGATCTACAACTCAAAAATCGATCGAGAGAATCATGAAAACCAGTGGGAATAGTTGTGCAGAGAAAAGGAAAGAATTGCAGATGATAAGGGTTGTGCAGAGAAAAGAAAAGAATTACAGACGTAGAGGATTGTGTAGAGAAAAGGAAAGAATTTCAGACGAAGAGGGGTACTGTTCAAAACACAAATGAACAGTACCATGCTGCAAAGTCGTATTTCCTTATCCGACATGGTAGAAATCCTGTCATTTTCTGGTGATCCAGTCCCCATCTTCAACTTCTTAAAAACCAACCCATTTCCTTCTAATTTCATCTTCAATTAAATCCCTCATTTTAGCACTTTTCAATTTAGTCCTTGGTACAAAACAAATCCTTCAAACTGGCATGTAATCCCTTGAATCAGACCTGCGAACTCGAGCTAGAACCCTTCTCGCAGCAGGATTCTTTGCTTTCATGCTAGACCTTCAAACGGGAATATCTTAAGCTTCTGATATCGAAATCAGGCAATTCAAGAACCCAAATTCATCTACACGTATAGGATTATAACTTTCATGAAGGATTCAAGGTTAGATAAAATTGTTTTGAAGAACAGAATTGCAAAAAAAACTTGGGCTGAAATCCTTCTCGAGGCATGATTCTCTGCTTTCATATTAGATATTCAAATAGGACTATCTTAAGCTTCTGATATCGAAATCAAGAGATTCAAAAACCCAAATTCATCTACATGTATAGGACTACAACTATTATGAAATGTTCAAGTGAGATAAATTCGTTTTGAAGAATAGAATCTGGCCGCAATCTGGTTGGTCAAAAAGATCTTCTAATCTTATTTGAAAACTGACAATGCCAAGCACCCCAATCTGACTGAGAGTCTGATATAAGAACAATGAGCCCTAAGACCAAATAAAGGTGTAGGTTAATTATTTAACATGTCATGAATGACGAAATATAGCTAGGATGGTCAGATATTGCACGAAACCAAGTCAGAATCAAAGTCTAAGTTAGAATAAAATTGGTATTACAACAAAATTGCGACAGCAGCAAAATCAGTTTTTTAATGCAAATTCTAAGGGATTTATCCAACCTTAAAGACTAGATAAAGAAGGAACAAATTTAGCATTATGAAGACTCCTAATTATCCTAAGAAACGTGACGATTTCGACAGCAAAAGAGGAGGATAAAAAGAGTAGAAAACAGCTGAAACATGGTTCGAAAAACACTTCTTTCTTCTCTGCTTTTGTCAATTCCTCAACAATCATGAACTAAACTCCTGTATTTGGTTCAAGAGAGGTACACACCATCTCCAGCATGTGGGGCCCATAAACGTGTAACAACACATAGCTTTCCTATTTTTTGTTTCAATAGTAAACTTCATATATTTAGCTTTTAAAAATCTCACTAACAAACTATTCTCTTATAACATACCTCATGCTAACTTCATTGTAAATGCCATGTTATCGTCTCCATACTTTTAATACCAAAACCACCCTCTTATTTAGACTTACATGACGTTTCCCAGTTGACAAGATTATTCTTATCCCTACCCTTATTATGTCCCCAAATAAACCTCCTACAAAGTTTTTCTATCTCATTACAAGTATGCTTCGGAAGTATGACAACTTGCACAGGATAGAGAGGCATTATAGATAAAATAAATTTGCACAATATGATCCTGTTTGGCAATAAGAGATTGTTGGACTTCCACCCTGCTAACTTTTTCTGTAAACTTTCAAGTAAATAATTGTAAGTTTGCTTAGTTAATTTTTAATGCAACAATGAAACCCTAAGCTATTTGCCTAAATCTTTAGAAACTTTGAAACCATTGTTCATGCTAATAGAATTTGCCAAAGAGATTGAAACATTCTTCAAAAAGAGTATTTTGGTCTTTGCCACACTAATTATGTGCCCCAATGCTTCACAGAAAACATTCAGACGCTTTTGGTACCAATAGACCTCCTCCTAATTAAGAATCTGATTATAATCTGCTAACAACTCTGCTTCCAGCTGATATAGATACTTGTTGCTCCTTTTTGTAAGAGCTTTTTGCATTCCTTTCAACCCTGCCAAAACCTTTTTCTTTCACTGAAAAATATTACCAAACACCAATTTGTTCCAACTCTTTAACTTATTTATCATAGACTTCAAAACCGATGGAAAATCCTACTATTGCTTCTAATTATTCCATAAAAACCCAACATGTCTAGCCCAAACAACCTCAAATCTAAAAGGCCTTTCCAAGACTTAAGACACTCCTTCCTGGTCCTTCAATTGAACTAGGATAAGATGATGGTCCAATTTGACTTGAGAAAGGACCAAAACGTTAGCATCATGAAACATTTGTCTCTATTAAGCATTCCCAAAATACATATCTAATCTTTCATAGATTCTCCCAAAACCTTGCCTAGCTACTCCTCTCCATGTGAATTTAGGCCCTTTGCTACCCAAATCTATTCATCTACATTCATGCACCTAACTTTCAAAATGACAACACCTTCAAATATCTACTGGTGCTCCTATTTTTTATGAAGATATAAGGATTTCATTTAAATCCCTTACCATCATCCACAACAAACAAATAGTCCTAACAAATGTTGTAACCTCCACAAAACACTGTTTTTTCATATTATCATTGGGATTCACATACATAATAGTAAAAAGTCAAGCATCTGAATTACCTTCATCTACAATCTCATGAATAAAATGTCCAGAATAATTTAAAATTTTAATTCTAATCTTTGAATTATTCCATAGTAACCACAAGCCTCTTAACATCCCTTGAGCTTCAACTCTAGAACTAGACTCAAAGTTTAATTTATTCGCAATTCTATCAGCTCGCACACCACTCACTCTAGGTTCAGTTATAGACATAACATCAAATTTAAACTTTATCTTCAAATCATGCATAATCACATAAAAACCTTTGTTTCCAGCCCCTCTACAATTCCAAAATAAGAAAGACATAATAAAAATTATTAGGGTCTTGCAAAATCTGAGCATACTCCTTATCAACATGAGAGCACCTCCAAGACTTCTTCCTCATCATTCATCTTATCCTTCTTGAAAATATCCATTATTGTTAGGTCATCATTGTCTGCTGAATCAAATTTCTCATCCATCCAAGCTGAAATATCATGTGGCTTCGATCCCTGCCTTTTTTCAATTGAAAATTTACAACCTTGGGGTTTCATATATAGCGACGTTGTTAATTGGTTGCATAATCTCCATGAAACCCATCCCTCCATTTGTTAATTGAGTCACTCTCCTGGTTTCCATTCGTTACTCTTCTATTTTGCCCTTGCCCTTGTCTATTCTAGAAACAGGATTGAAAGTAGATCCAAATCTGACTTTCTCTCTCAAGGTCACATTACCTTTTATTAATTCACTTGGCCTAACCTTATTTGTCTTCTTAAAAGCCTTAATACCACCTGGGCCCATTTTGTTTACTTGTCTCATTTGGCCCACTAGCTTTCCAGTCCTATCATTAAATCTATTAACCTTTGTCTCTCTTTTCTTATACATTCCAGCCCTTCTTATTTTGATGCTAACCCCGTCATTCAACTATCATCTAATTATCAAAGGACTCTATTACCTCTGGACATATCATTGCAACCGAATCATTACCTAACATGCCATCTTCTTTTGCTTCTTCTTGATTAAAATTTTTAGCACGAGGGCATATTTTTTTTATGTGGCCACATTGCCCACAGTAGAAGCAAACCAGATACAACCCTTTATAAATTATATGTCAAACCCTTTTTTGTAATTTAAATGTAACAAGTAAAGGCTTTATGAGATCTACCTTTACGCACAATCTAGCAAAATTCCCCCTCATACTTATTGTTGTATTCCTATCAACCTTTAAAGTTTTCATAATTTTATTGCCTATAGTCCACAATATCGAGGTGTTATAATATTCTAATGTCAAATCTAGAAGTTTAACCCAAACAACTACCTTGTCTATTGGAGCCTTTTAGGGATCAAAGTTGGGATGCCATGTACAAACCGTGAGATAATGATCAACCACTATCCAAAGACCTCCAAGCAATACATGTTATTTGTCCTCAATTTTAGAAAACTTCACCAAGAAGAACTCATTGCCCAAATTCGTTAGCTGGAAATCACCCTGTAATTTCTATATTGATTTAAGATGTTTGATCAGATACATGTAACCTACCCTTCTTCCCATAATTTTTATAATTAGGGTTTGTTTTTATGGTGCACGAATTCTCTTTTTCCCTCCATTGAAAGCTTGATAATCGGACAATCATCTTCATCACAATCATCCTCATCATCTTTGGATATATATTCCTCGATGGGACTGTCCTCCTCAGAACGTTACACCACAAAACATTCTCCTATAAGAGAATCCTTATAACTATTCCCACCTTTTGCCACTTGTTAAAAGCCATGTCTGGAATCATTATCAATAAACTCATTATTTTCTCTAATCTTGACTTTTTTAGTTAAACGTGCCAATATATTAGACTCTTTTATGATTCTCTTAGTAGCTTCAGGAGAGAGCATAATGTTTAGTTGAAAGAATAACTTAACAATGCTTAAAAATGGTTAGTTTCTATTATCTTAAGATCAAGCAAACTTGGAAAAGCTACTTTTCTTCAATTTCCTACCACCCATGTGTGGACAAAGTAATAGAGCAACTAGATCTATTATCATGATGGTTGGACAATATCAAATACAAATGAGGCAAGTTAGGTAAGGTTAGATCTGGTTAATCATCTTGTGATGCTTTTGGTAAATTTTAAGGTGGTTTTACATATAGAGTAAGGGTATGCAATGCCCTTGATGCTAAGTTAGAAGCGGTAAAGATTGTATTAAAATTGACTTGAAACACTAGACAAAACAACTTCAACTTGAATCATTATTGGGTGGTTTGAGAGCTTATAACGAGTCAAGTTTTTATACCATGACATTAAAACAAGTTTTTATACCATAACATTAAAAGATATGATGTCGTTACAGCTAGTTTTAAGTCAAGAATAACTAAATTATCTCTAGAAACCATGATTTCAATTTGGGGTATATGAGCACAATTAACTAGAGGGGAGAGAAAAAAGAACTAGAGAGATGATTTTTTTTTCAATTTGGCGTATAGGTCATTTATTTAAGTGTAATTTGTTTTTATGTTTGGATGCGTTTTAAAAGTATATTTGGTTTGAAAAAACATCAGATTAATATTTTTTATGGCTTTAATGTGTTGATGTCAAAAATAATTTTTTTTTAAAACAAAAAATACTTTTTAAAAAACACTTTGCACCATGATGTTAAACACACACTTATAATAACTCATCATTTTCCATACAAACTCTAACATAAGTAATTATTGATTATACAAGCATTAATACATGCAATAGATTGATTTTATGATAGCCAATGTATCAAGACATATACGTGATCAACCTCGTCAACTTTTTCACAAACATTATGAGAAATTTTATTATCCCATAATATTTTTCCCCTTAAAAAACACAAATCATTTCCGAATCGGACCATCCATCAACAATAAGCAAGTCAAATCGGTGAACCCATTAATAAAAAAGCCCTTCCTAACAAATATAACAAGCTTCACCCTCGTCGTTGGTGTTTTCTATGAACATGTAAACAATTTTTTATTTCCAAACACTGACGATGATGAAATACCATCGTTTAGACCTCACGTCCAAACCACGCTTCTAAATCCAGACATGATAATGTTTGTTTGTATGGCTAGACCACACCTTTTATTTTATTTTTAATTTTCTTTAACCTTTAAAATACTTTTTTGGTTTTTATTTCATCGTTTTGATTTGTTGATATAAAAAATATTATTTTAATATATCTCAAAACAAAAAATACTTTAGAAATCAATCTCGACCACATTTTCAAACATGTTAATCATCTCTTTCCCAAAACCTAGTGTATTTTTTTATTCGAGTTAATAAGCTTAAAAGTACATCTACTTCTGTAATTATCTTAATATGATCCCTTATAAATTATTTTATTAATATGACACTTCAACTTATTCTCTGTATTCACATAAGTCCTTGAGTCCAAATCCATATGTTAATTGTTGAGTTGGCCTAATAAGTTGGATCTATTGCTCACTTTCTGGTTGTTAATCCGGATTGTTTAGAATTACATTTTGAACGGTGTTTTTTAAAAAAAATTAAATTTTTTTTATCATTTTGATGTGTTGATGTCAAAAATAATTTTTTTTAAATAAAAAATATTATTTTTATTCATTTCTAAACAAAAAATATTTCAAAAAATAATAACTAGCATACTCCCAAGTACCACTAAATTGGTTTGAATTGTTTGTTCACACTATAATTCAATAATAAATATCAATACGACAATTTTAATAATAAATTAAAAAAACTTTATTATTATTACTGTATAGTTGAGATATAGCATGAAGACAACTCAAACCAACCCGGTCATTAATTGGAAGGGAAAAGATGAGGAATGGATCTCACTTGCCGGGCCAATTAAGCATTTAACATATAGATTTAGACCCACTGTTGATTTTCTCTCTCCTAATTCATAATTAACTTGGTTTGAGTTGTTTATTCACATTATAGACAATTATAAAATTATGATAAATATTGCTATTGTAGTTTTGATGATTAATTGATACAACTTTATCACTATTCTATAATTGAGCTTTAATACTTATAAGAAATCTACGCATTTTTAATCCTGGAATAAAAGAGAATATGAATAAACAAGTTTGTCCACGTGTTTGTTTGCTTTTCAAGCGGAAAAAAATTAATTTTTAAAGTTTTTGTCTTGAATTGCATTGGATTTTGTTTTCTTTAAATTATTATTTTTATATTTTTAAATTATTTTAATTTGTTGATATTAAAAATAAATTTTTAAAAATAAAAAAATATTATTTTAATATATTTCAAAACAAATAATATTTGAAAACAAATTACACAACAATACCAAGCAAGGTACCCTTATAAGGCCAAATGAGGATTTAACATGTGGATTTTTCCATATGGATTTATTTGAGTGCCGAAGAATAAGTAAAAGGATCACATTAAAAAATGAATTGATAGAGGACTACATTAAGAAAATTACAAAGAATATAAGGACTTTTGAGCTTATTAACCCTCCCTTTGAAAGAGCAACACCAACAACAAATAACACTGTGCGACACTCTCGCAATTAAAGCTCCCTCCTTCTCCACTCTCTCTGTTTCAACAAACTCTCTCTCTCTCTCA
>Ga0307509_10006922_pt1 | contig 15046 bp, 15 predicted proteins | sample 10_EM_MG_FD_202245 | JGI IMG/M metagenome (GOLD analysis project Ga0307509, IMG submission 202245) | Populus trichocarpa ectomycorrhiza microbial communities from riparian zone in the Pacific Northwest, United States - 10_EM | ecosystem: Host-associated > Plants > Roots > Unclassified | place...
CCAAGAGAAATCACAACTTGGAACGTGACCAAACCGACTCTGATGGAAGAGTCTGCCACCTACTCTTCAAACCCAAGTCTCTCGCCCAAATCCCGGCACAGGAGGACCAGCTCTCGGTTTAAACCTGGGAGTAGCAACAACACGAGCGGGGCCGTTTCCGTGCCATACCACGACCAACCCACGACATCGACCTCGAGCAGGTTGAACGCCGAGGATCTCTCTGATTTGGGATTCAGACGGGGTGTGTCCCCTCTGAGCACACGTAACCTAGTCATGTAAGCCCGCAGATCCACACGTATCCCCACCCGCCCCTTCCATGCCAATTCCGATAGCTAAGTCGTCACACAGGTCGGATAGTGAGCAATCCGAGATAGTCTCCCCCATCCCTCGAATGCACGACAACATCACTGCGAAGGAGAGTCTCCAATGGCTACGAATCGAGACTCCCTCTCCGGGACCGTCCGACCGGTCTCTCGCCTCTCATTACTCCGCCATGAACACAGCGGCAAATCACATGTATGCGTCCCTCCCGTCTCCCGCCCTCCGTCCACAACATCATTTGCCATCCATCGCGAAGAGGCCGAAGAAACCATCGAGCGTCGGGTCCCTCGCCGAGAGAACGCGTAGGGGTACGAGTAGTAGGGTTGAGGTTTTGCCTGCCTCGACGCGTCACGCCACAGATCGACACACGAAGGGACATGGAGAATGGGAGGGCGGGTTCGCGAGGAGGTGGATTAAGTGGATGCATAAGGAAGGGGTGAAGCGTTGGATCTTTCCATGTGTGCTGCTTACCACAACGTGGATCAAGTGGGCCACCAGCTTGGGGTCATATTCTGGTAGGAGGCCAGATTTGTCCCTCGGGGCGTGCATGACTAATTTTCCATCTCTAGGACGGGACACTCCACCAATGTTCGGTGATTACGAGGCCCAAAGACATTGGATGGAGATAACGATACATCTCCCATTCCATCAATGGTACAAATACGATTTACAGTACTGGGGGCTCGACTATCCCCCCCTCACGGCATACGTCTCGTGGATATGCGGTAAAGTGTAAATTGATGGTTAGCCCGCACCAGTGAACCATACTCTAATAATTCGTTTGCAGCGGTTCATGGATAGAACCGGCGTGGTTCGCCCTCGACGCTTCACGCGGAATAGAAACTGATGGAAGCAAAGTGTATATGCGGGCGACCGTCCTTGTATGTGACCTGCTGTATGTCTGGGCCGTGGTCATGTTCACGCGCATGATCCAAGCCACGAGATCGACACGAACGCGGGTGAGGCTTCCTCCTATATCTTTGGTCGGGGAGCATAACACTAAGGTTCAAGAGGAAAGAATCTCACGATGGTTATTCTCCTGACGCAACCTGCGCTGCTATTAATCGACTTTGGGCATTTCCAATACAACTCCGTCATGCTAGGTATGCTGTTGGGTTGATCGGGTCGAAAATACCTTTATTGATCACACTTTTGTGGTAGCACTGACACTCCTTAGTGTAAACTACATGTCCAAGGGTCAAGATCTCATCGCCGCCGCCTTCTTTGTCGCAAGCCTTGGCTTCAAGCAGATGGCGTTGTATTACGCGCCCGCGATTGGATCGTACTTGCTCGCCAAGTGCATCTACCTCGGCCAGAGGAACGGGTACGTTCTTCCCTCCTTACCTTCCGTTCACTGGTCGTCTCATAACACAAAACGATGTGACAGGGGTAGACTATTTCTACAGCTCGGCGCTGTGACCGTTGTAGCTTTCACTCTCCTATCCCTTCCCTTTCTCCCGCCATTTGCCTCCCCAACAACGATTCTCGACCCTATTGCTCGGATATTTCCCTTCTCCCGCGGCCTTTTCGAGGACAAAGTCGCGAATTTCTGGTGTTTTTCCAACGTGGCTTTCAAATGGCGCAACGTCGCCAGTCCCGGAACTTTGATGAAACTTTCGACGGTTTTGACGGCGGCTGGGTTTGTGCCTGCGGTTGTGGGTTTATTGAGAACGGGATTCAGCTTGAGGATCGTGGACGATCCGGCCCCTTCTACAACCTCAGGGGTTTCGACGGAGAAAGAGGTTCCGACTGCGGCTGAAACAAACCCGCACACAGAACAGGAACCAAGGGGGGCGAGGGCAGAGGGTGATAACGACCAAGAGAACGAAGTGTCTACGACAGGACCCGGACCTCTCCTCCCCCTTCTCCTCCTTTCGATGCTCACTTCTTCGCTTTCATTCTTCCTTTTCTCCTTCCAAGTCCACGAGAAGACGATCCTTGTGCCACTATTGCCGCTTACGCTAATTATGGTTGGAGCCCCCGCGAGTGCGGAGAGTACGACGTGGGAACTGGGGATGTTGACCAACAATGTTGCTGTCTTCAGGTGAGAATAGTCGAATCCGTTGCACAGACAGGCACTCATTTCTGCATCCCTAGCATGTGGCCACTGCTGAAGAGGGATGGGTTGGGGATCCAATACGTCGCCTTGACGGTTTTGTGGAATGCTGCTCTGGGATATACACCATTTAAGCGTCCGAAGACATTTGCCCAATCCATTTCCCTAGTGAGTGACTCCGTATATACCGGTACCTCCGCTGAACGCCCTGCACTCCCGATAGGTTGTCTCGGTTGGGTGCATCACCCTTCACCTCCTGGAATTCGTCATCCAACCACCAGCTCGATACCCAGACCTGTTTCCCGTATTGAATGTCCTGGTCAGCACCCCGGTCTTTGGATTGGTCTGGTTGTGGTCAATAAAATCCGGGATCGAAGTCGGTTGGGCGATTTCCGGCCTCGGGGGAGGAAACCCGGTAGCAGCTCACGCCGACAAAAACCTACAATCCGCCACATCTTCCTCAGTCACAAACATCCCGCCCATAAAGACATCTCATTCGCACCTGATACGTCGCGGGGACGCTGGATCCCCGTTGTCCGCCACGGACCGACCGCTTTCGCCTTTATCGTCTTTTAGCAGGAGGATAGGTTCCCCACCAGTGGTACTCGGACCGCACCGACCCGGACTCAGAGAAAGGACTTGGTCGAGTGTCAGCGCCAAGGCGAGAGGTAACCTCCCGGTTGGTCCTGGGTGGGACCAGCCGTTGAACTTGGACCGTGTGGAACGGACGGAAGGTGGAGGAAACGACCCGATTCAAGGGCCGGGTGCGTCGAACGTTAGGAAGAGGATGTCGAATTTCCCGGGAAACACTGAAGCTGAAGGTTTGCCGTCGCCTTCCGATTGAATCACTGGAATAGAGTCGTCGTTCTCGTCCTTCGACTGTATGGTAGTTTAGATTTATTATCGCACGTACTGTGCAATGCCTTCCTGCGTGGAGCGGCGTGCGTGATACCCACCGATTACGGCGGCGTTCAACCTAGTTGGACAAGGAGAGATCGATACAAAAGAGTGCGTGGGTAACGTCTAGGTGGAATAAGAAGGGGGGAGGGAGGGAAAGGAAATTAGGACATTATATGTATGGAGGTGGGGTGTGGGTTGCTGTAAATTATGGAAACAAGTGAGCGAAAGCGGTCCGAGATGCAATGCAATTACCGGTATTGCCACTGCTACCGCGAAGGCTCTTGGGGTGGAGGTGGTGGCGATGGTGGTTGGGCCTTTCCGCTCCCGCTGGCTTGCCACCATTTGGTGATCTTGTCCGCGGCGTATCGGCTGCTCTTTCCGACTCCGGCGCTAACGACACCCTTGATGGTTTGGATTGTCGAGGGGTATCTCACGATACGCTTGATTTCTTGAAACAGCGTCGGTAAGGACCGAAGTGTAGGAGTGGAGTAAGAGAGCTTACCGTTTTCGATAGTCGATCCCAAGTCAGGTCTGGCGGAAAGACGTGCCCAATACTCGGTGACCTCCTCAGCGTTTTGTGGCGGAGAAGCGATACCCCTCAATAAACCCGACGGGAGTTTGCGCAAATGGGCCAACCTCGCGTTCGGCGAAGTATCCTGCACGATCGACGTACAATGGTTCTTCCAGTACACGCCAGGTAGCCCGGCCACGAGACGATAATACAATTCCTTGAACTGTGGGCCCTGTTTCTGAACGATGTTCCCCACTTTGTTCCGGTTCTCCACGGGCAAGAGCATTCGAATGTCGCCAGCGTAGCTGGTGCCGGCTACCCTTTCAAAGAGATCGGTTTCGGTGAAGTTTTCCGGAAGGGTTAGGAGGGCAGCCCGGATCGCCGATGTTAGGTTTACTTGTTGGCCAAGTCGAACCCGTGGGTCGTCTTTTATTATTCTTATTGGTTTGTGCATCCTACCGGCAAGGTAGAGAGTATTCCAGTTAAGGAGGTCCGAACAGAGGTTATCGACTGTTGTTACACCATATTTGATTGTCTGGCCACACACAAATGGGACGTCATCAGGGATGCAGGGATGATCGAGTAAATGAAGATTGACGTACCACGCCGTCCATGGGCACGTAAGCGTTGAACCAGAGCCCCGGGGATATCTCCTGAACACGCGAGACGAAGTCGGAACCGAGAGCACGCGAGTAGAGTGGGTAGTGTCCAGGGAACTGAGACATGTTTATGGAGTGCCAGTGCGAGGAGTGGTTGACGGCGAAGACAAAGTCAATCATCGGTTTCTTGGCAGACGAATACCCATCTTGCTCAAAGACTCCCGAACCGTAGGCGAAGGCGTACCGGACTGGAGCGTTGAAGTTCGAGAGGATCGATTCCAAGAGCGCCCGGGTAGAATCCGCTACTGGAAGGAGTTGATTCTTCCCGAACGTGGGTGGCAGATGAGGCAAGTAGGGATTCCGACTGTGTTCTAGCCTTCGAGGAGATGGGTTCAGACGGCTTGTTCTCGGCTTCTGCGCCGTCGACAGAGGTGGTGGCGGTGGTGGGGCGGACTGGGCGGGAGAGTGGGAGATTGGTTCTGCGGAGAAGGAGCGACAGAGGAGGCGAGCATTGTGAGGAGGGCGGAGGATGCGAGTGACAATCATTGTGTTGAGCGGGAAGGCGTACAAGTCGCAAAACTCGGAGGTGGACCGGGAGACTTGGTCCTTGCACGTGATGTATCACATGACCTGCGTTCCCGGGACCGGCGCTTCCGACCCTCCAACGACGACCGAAGCTTCCTCCGACTTTCAAAACTCACTTGTACAATTTCGCTTGTCTAAACTTTTCCAGATGTCCGTTCCTTCTTCTCCCACTCATTTCGCAGCCCAAGACGACCATGCTGTCCTCCATTCTCCCCTGCTTCCGAGAACGCGCACCGTCGCCATCGTCAAGAATCACGCGCTCCTCAACCGCCTCGACATCGAGCCACGTATTTCCGAAGCAGGCTTCGAAGTACGTCAACCCCCGCACCTACCCCGCGTCGACGCGCTTAATCGATATCTCTTTAATAGATTGTGAAAGAAAGGCAGATGGAGTTTGACATGGAGTACGACCCCGAAGTCATGTACGACCTCTTTGGCCAGGATGCCGTTTGTTTCACAGAGTACGCGTTTCGTCGATCACCCCCTTCACACCTCTCACACTCCCGCGTTCAGGGGCCCCGTTCGCGTTTACGTTCTGGAGAGAAGGGGCGCTGTCGAAGTCTGGCAGAACCTCATGGGCGACGTTGATCCCGAAGTTGCTCGTGAACACCAGCCAGACTCTCTTCGCGCACTTTATGGCATCTCCGCAGACCAAAACGCAGTCATGGGCTCCCCAGATAACGAAACGGCAGAGATTCAGATAGCGTCATTGTTCGCTTCCTCCCCTCCCTTCCCTGTTGTCGATCTTCCCGATGGCGGTTCCATACGATCAGTAGATTCCTCCGTTCTACGAGCGCTGCAGGAATCCGCGTCCTCTGAATCCGGGTACCCTCAATCGACCACTACAAACCCATCCACCGTCGGCGGAACCAAACGATCCCGACCTTCATTCAAGGCCCGGCCTCTCCCTACCACACATGTCAAACCAGATATCGTTCCTCGTACCACCAAGGCTGCTTCCCTCCGCGCTGGTGTGCCCGTGGAGCAGAAACCCTCCGGTCCACGTCGCCCTCTTAACAAAGAGGCCGTGGCGAAAACTTTTGCCAACGTCCCAGGACACAAGCGTGCTGATACCATTACCGTTGCTTCGACCGCGCCTCCTGTTATCGCTCCACGTATGACTCGCGCCGCTTCTCTTAGGCTTGGACAACAGCCACCTCCAAAAAAGCAAGTCCGAGGTTCCGCCAGTGACACCCCCGCCCGTACCAAGCCTACCACTCAAGGAACCTTTGATGGAGTGCCTGGCCACAAGCGAAGAGAAACTATCTCTGTTGCGAGCACGAAAACGCCTACTGTCACTCCGAGGACCAACCGGAGTGCTGCGCTCCGGGCCCTGAAGGAGACCGCCCCCCCTCCTACGAGTTGTGAGTCTGCCCCTGCATCTCTACTCGGACAGAATCTAACAACTTAATCAGTCCGACACCAAAGTCCACCAGTACTCACTCGCACACCTTCCAACTCCGGTCTGAACGGGCGAACTTCCTTGCGTCCCGCCTCAGTCGCTGGGACACGCTCGATATCCATTCTCCGCGCGACAAACACGAATTCTAATGGGACCAAAACCAACGGAGTCAACGGCGCAGCTAAAAAGCCCACCAAGACCTCTCGATCCACGTCTCCAGCGAAGCCGGATAAGCCGAAGCCTAGGCCAAGCAGCGTTTGTGCTCCAACAATAGCCCCACGCACGAACAAAAGCGCGGCGCTGAGAGCCGCCAAAATGGCCGCTACAAACGAGAGCGTTGGAAAACCAAAGACTCCGAGGAAGAACATTCCTGCTTTCGTATGACCCCCCACTTGGTTACCAGAATGGTGTTCACCTCTTCCCCTACTCGCTCGTCTTGGGTTCTTATCTCGCCGTTATCTGAGTAATTATGTTTTCCCCTACTTTTCCCGGTACGCAGGTCGTCCCTTCCCAGCGACGTGTTTTTAACGATCGGCTTGTGGAATACCATCATTTGTGGCTTGGCCTATCCCCGTCACAGCTCACCCTTCTCAGTACACATGCTTTCCTCCTTGCCCCAGTCACTTGGTCTTCGTCTGTCGTTTATAATCCCCTTATATGGTCCTCAATCTGCTGTGCGACGCATTGGATAGTGTATGTTCTTCCTTGCAATCCATGGATACCCCAAAATGATGTCCACCGATCTGACATTACTGAACTCGAGTGGTCCCACGACCGAACAAAATTCAGTTCGATTCACTCGTAGCCCTGGCGCACTGTAGACTCCGTGTCTTCCCATCACAATCCTCGCGACCCTCCACGCTCCCAGACGCCCCTTCGTCGATTTCAAGAGGTTGCGATGCGCTTGAACGCGAGCCCCAACATTGTACGTCCCATCTCTGTCGCCCAAATTCGACAGAGGCCATTCCTAAAGCACCACTCTTGTGGGACCGAATTGAACTTTATGACCACCGTGAACTTTGGGGATGAGAACTTCTGGAAAACGGCTCGTGGGATCGTGAGGGGTTAAGAAGTGTTCTGGCGTTACTCGCAGCGTTTACGCTCCTCGCGCCTCGAGTGCCCTGCCCTGAGGACAGCGCTCGAGGCGGGATGGTTGGTGGCGTCGCCTTCGGTGAACCCATCACAGTGCGCCCACACTCAACCTTATTCAGGATACTAAAGACGCAAAGGGACCGTTTGCGTCACCGATCGGAACAAGTCAGTCGGTAGTGAGCTGGGAGTCGACGTTTCTCCTCCGGGATTGCGGGGAAAGCAGGTTGTTCACAATGGGTCGACGAAGGTCGAAAAGGGTGCCCCCACCTGGAACTTTGTTCGGGGAATGGTTGGGGCCGTTCCCAGGGGACTGAGGGTTTTCTTCACGAGCTTGGTAGCGCCGTGGACTTCAACCCAAGGAACACCCCGGCGGCCCCAGACGTCCGCCACACAGTACCCGGGCTTTCTGTGGCGAGCATACCCGCGTGGGGGAGCCGTGAAAACTCTCCACGCCTAGACGAGATCCAACGAATGCAGGACCGGCAGTTACGGGCCCATGAAGGGTCGTTTGTCGTACCTCCGGCGGTAGTACGTTATACCTCTGGGGATCAACGACAAGTGGAACGATGTACTTCCTGCTCCCGGCTCGTGTGTGGCAGAATCGTGAGTGCACCAGGGTGTTTTTGTGCGTGTTTGGAGGTGGTTCGCTGGGTGATTGATAATGGCGTTTTGAATGCGATTGCGACACCTTCGAAAGTTGCGAGCGTTTGAAGTAAGGAATTGTAGACCCTGCCGGCGGGGCGCTGACCGCTACGGGGGGAATACCGTTCCTCTGGCGGACGTACGAGGACCGGAGGGAGAGGAATGCGACCGGATCCGGCTCCGGAGGGAGAAACCCGGTCACCGGTACCGTACGGCTCGAGCGACCGCTTTGCAAAGCACCCTCCACCACTTCACACTTTAGCGGCCAGAAATCACCATGCCTGCCGCAGCCCTCTTACCGTTCTCGTATTCGTTTTTATTCGTTACCTGTGAGAACGATCCCTTAGGGGGTTGAGCGCTTGAACGTTGAGAATTTACCCACGGAAACCACCACCCTCTTGACATCGTGATCAAGTTCCATTCACTCGCCCTTCAACTTTTCATGCATCACGTCCGGCGGAAAGGTGCCGCATCACCCCCCTCTTCTTAGTTGCTCCCTATCCATCCTTTCGTTTGCCCCCCACCTCCCCAGTCGTACGATCTGTAGCTCTTAGGACGAGGGCGTGTGGGCGCGTCATAGCCAATCAATTCATTGGGGAGGGAGATGTTGCGTCACTGAGTCTGCGGGAGCGCAGGTCAGTCGATAGCGCTGGCCGCGCACCATTCAATTTCCATACTGGAAGCTTACATACTGTCATAGTAGGCAGACAGACACCTCGGGGTCTCAATTAGCGTGTCAGTGAAGATGTCAAGAGGGCACGGGGCGTGAGGGACATAATCCATCCGATGAATCAATGGGCGAATCAGGCCCTGAATTTGCTTCCTGGCACGCATGTGGCAAACGTACCGAACCGATTATGCTAGGTCTCATTCCTGGGGATAAGTGGGATAAGTGGGATGGGAGTCGACCCGCGCCGTTCCCCAGATCCCGAGCGCCACGCCCACCTCCTCACCACCTTCTCTCACTCCGGGCCCCTTGCTTTCCCGTAACCCGCTGAACTTCCTCAGTTCTTGTATTATGGGCGAACCAGCCATCAACCCAACAGCGTACGTCCAATCGACCTTATCCCTTCGCCTTCCAGCCTTGGTGACCGCGTTGTTTTTAGTTTGGAGGAGGCAATACTCAAAGCGCTGCCATCTCTTCTTCCAAACCTCCTTGGAACGACCCAGAACCCACGCGTCGAGTTCTACGATAAGTTCCGATGCGAAGCCGACGAATATGATCGTGACTTTATGAAGAAATACGATGAAGACTTGAACACCACATTAATCTTCGTGAGTGGTTCTTGTACACCCACCTCAATTGTAGCATTAATTTACTCTTCAGGCCGGTCTATTCTCCGCGGTCACATCCGCTTTCATTCTCGACGTTCAGGGCAAGCTCGAGCCTGATTTTCAAGAGATGAGCTATGATCTCCTCAAAATAGTTGCCAGCGCCTCACTTGGGAATATCCCAACCGGTGCCGACGCTGCTTTCCCTCAATGGACCGGCCCAGATCCCACCATCGTTCACGTCCAAGCCATCCTGTACTCGAGTTTGGCCGCCTCCCTCCTCTCCGCATTTCTCGCCATGTTGGGCAAACAGTGGCTCACTCGATATGCTCAGGTGGACATGCGCGGATCCGTCGTCGATCGCAGCCGATCCCGGCAGCGCAAGATGAATGGCATGGCCACCTGGCACTTCGACCTTGTCATGGAGGGTCTGCCCCTCATGCTCCAGGCTGCTCTCCTCCTCCTCGGTTATGCCCTCTCCAACTACCTACTCTTTGTTGAGGAGGTCGTTGCTAGTGTCATAATTGGCTTCGCAAGTTTTGGTCTTCTGTTTTACTTCCTCATAGCCTCCGCTGCTACATTTTCATACAATTGCCCCTTCCAAACTCCCCTATCCCTCATCATCCGCTTCCTGATTCAATTTGATGACAAGCACAGGAGGTACCTTGGGCGAACCAGGGAGTGGTTCAACCGTGTCTTCTCTTGCAGGAAATGGAAGCTTGAGCCTAAGCACAGTGGTTCTGGACTGCCCCATGCACTTGACTGGAATAGCCCAGTTGACCACACTGAGTGGTCTATTCCTGGCCCTCCAGAGCAGCCTTCCCCACTTTTTAATAAGGAGACAGACTGGGAGGGTTATGTGTTGGATTCAGACTGTATTACCTGGATGTTTGAGATGTCCATGGACATGGACATCATCATGGCCATCATGAAGTTCATCCCAGAGGTTGTTTGGCATGCTGGTATCCAGACTACCCCACTACAGAGGCTCTATGACACTGTGCTTGAGTGCTTTGATCACTCATCTGGACATCCCACAGTGATCCCAAAATTCAGGGATAGAGCTTACTTTGCTGCCAAGGCTCTCCTCCACCTCACCATCCAGCGCAAGTGCATTGGTGATGAACATAATGCTGTTGTGTTTGAGTCCATCTCCAACAACCATCTGCCCCTGGCTCCTTTATCCTATGACAGTGACTCTGACTTAACATCCACCCTTGGTATCATTGACCATGTTTTTGGACATTCCAAACCCATTCATTGGCAGGACTTTTCTTTTACTCCTCCACATCACTTGTGGATGAGTCACATTTTACTTTACCGTGTATGGGATGCCCTTGGGCGATGTCAGTCACTGCCTGATGACATTGAGCAATTTGTCCTCCACTCATTTCACCTGGATCCCCCTCCTCCTGCACCAGTCATTGCCGACTGCTTGTTTATTGTCAGTTTGATCCTTGGGATCCCCCTACACAAGGATGACCTGTCAGCCATAGACAAGAGGTGGGTCAATATTCAGTGATAGCTTGCTTCCATGACTTGATGCTAACTCTGGTTCTCAAGCCCCCAGGCCAGTACTCAAATTGATGTAATCTATAAGAGGCTGGGTGGAATTTTTAGGACTACTGCTCTGAGCAGTGATCCTGGCGTTGGTGCTGCAATTGATTGTGCTCTGGAAGCCCTCCGGTTGATCTCTCATCTGACTGAAGACAAGGTGGCATTGAAGAGCTATGACTTATTCCATACAATCATGGGTGCTCTCACTCCTGAAACACACCTGCAGAAGTGGGAAGCATCTCGTCTAACCATCTCTGGAGCCTACAAAGGGGGCAAGTCCATACCACAAGTGGGGGATCATCAGAGGAATCATACTCAGTGTATCCTCACCTTCCTGAATCACCACTTTGAATTGGCTATTATACATGGCCAAAACCAGGATGGCCCCATCCAAAATGCCTTACATGCACTGGTCTGCACCTCTAACCCTCCTTCAACTGCACCGCTCAAGTCCTTTGATCCAACCAAGTCCTTGTTTGTTCATGGTGTTCAATATATCATCCAGGGCAATAGACCATCTGACCTTCAAAAAACCACCCTCTTATTCCTTCCTCTTATTTGTAAACAGTGGTTCAACACCCATTCACCAATCATGAATTCAAAACAAATGAAGAGTTTTTGTATGGGTTGGGCTTCTGCTGTGGAAAGTGTTGAGCAAACCCCTGCTGTCAAGTTGGCCACACTCACAGTCCTTCTTGAAATGATCAATTCTCCCCACTGGTATCCCCATGTTCCCCCAGAGAAGTTGGGATTATTAGAGGACCTCAAATCAGTTCCAGATAGTTTCCAGCCACTTCAGAATTGTATCAACAACTTGGACTTGATGGGTGTGATTAGGGATTCAGACAACCCTATAGCAATAGTGCATTGGGTGGCCATTCTCTGGCCAAAGTATGCAGAATTGGAATCTGAGGTGCAAGAGCAGCTAAAAACAACTACAAAGGAGATTGTACAGAATGAGCAGACCCCAGGTTCAGATGCATCTCGATCACCTATAGGCAAGTGTCTATTAGACATGACTTCAGAGTTGAGGAAGGTCAAGGATGAGTTGAGGAAATACCCTACATGGCCCCCTAACCCAGCTGCTGCCCCCCTTGAGAAGAAGGCTGAAGGGCTCAGACTGGCTGTTAGGACCTTGGATAGTATAAAGCGGGGGTAAAGCCCAAATATTGAGGCTTAATGGTTTGTAGCCTTTTCTGATGACATTTGCACTGGGTTTTTACTGAGTTCTACTCCCATGTGTTCCATTTAGCACTACTCCTCCCCCAGGTCCAAACTTATTAGGTATTGATCTCCCCTATGCTAAGCTTTACTCCCACTCTCCTGTCTACAAGCCAGTACAGTAGTTCACCAGTCACCAGGACGCCAAAAGTGTTTTTCCAATGTTTACACCCACTGATCGTGTATTATATCAAAAAAATTATATGAGCTCATAGCAGCCTACAGTGTCTATACATCCATGTGAAAATTCCCGCCTGCCTACATGATTTGTGTGCTGTGGAACAAATCTGTGTGGTGGCTGTGCGACCCGTGGCAACGGGTCACCTGGACAGCGTGATGTCACACTATCACATTTAGTGCATTCCAACCCACTGCGATGAGTATATCCCCCAAATTTTGCACAGCTGGTGGAGGACACCTTATGTATCTTAACCTATGTCATTTGTGAGACAGTCTGGCTGCATTCTGAGCTACCAAACAGGTAGGCTGAATGGGGGTGACAGTGTGACTGTCACGCATTACTGTTACAATTCCCATACCAAAACCTCAAGAAATGACCGTTTGCAGGAAGAACAGGTCCCGCCATTGCAGGAAGTGTGTTAGAGTGGGCGTAGCGGAGGCCACAATTGTATGATACTGAATTCTTGTAATTTTTTTGATACCCTGAGGCTCAGCATTGACGAAAGTGCTTCATCAAAAACTGATGAATGACGCGTCTTCTTTATTTTGCCTCGCACTTATGTTTGGATGGTGTAAAAGTATATGAAGCTACAGGAGGACACTATAGCTACAAGGTGGTACTAAAATTGTGGTCGGAATGTTGTTGTGGAAGGAGATGTGGCCGGGTGTCCAGGTGACCAGGGAACTACTGTAATACAAGGAGGTATTCTTGTCCCCAACATAGATTTTTATAGTTATCATACATACACACAATATGTCCCTACTCAAGGTACATGTGATTGAAATCTAAAATTGACACCTCCCCTGAAGAGTGACCAGCAACCAGATACCTGTCATCCCACCGCAAGTTTGTTTTGGTAGAGACCTCTGAAAATCTCTCAGGGAGATGAAGTACCAGCCTCCCAGTAACAGTGTCCTCAACCCAGGATCGGGCTGTCTGGTCCTGTCCAGTCTCACTGAGAAAACTAAGATGTGGTATGATGGGAAGTATGTCAGGTAGTGGGACTGGGGGTGAGTTCAAGATTCCAAAGTCCCATCCAATAGGGTTTGCATGTGTGAGGCCCCACCCAATAGGATCTGAGCCTGAGAGCCAGACTCTTGAACCCTCTACAATGAGCCTATCTGGTTGTTGCTCTGTAAACACTGCTTTCCCCACAGGTTCTCCTGTCCATAAAGACCAGGCTTGAATGGATTGGTGGTCTAGGAGAAACACTTTAGATTTGGATGTGTCCCCTAACATCCTTAGGTCCAAAACTCTAGACCAACATTCCCCAAATGTCTGGAGTAGCTTTCCTTTCTCTGCATCCCAGACATGGACTTTTCCAGGTGCACCTATCTTCCAATCATACCAAACAACAATCAACCTGCCATCTATTTGCTGCATGTCTATTTTCCCTTTGGCAGGAGTTTGGAAGGAGGACTTCTGGTGACCAGCCAAGAGATCCCAGACCCTGACCACTCCGTCTGAACCACTTGAGATGGCAATACCATCCTTTGCTTGCAGAGCAACAGATTTGATTGAAGCTGAAGCAAGTGGTATAGATTTAGGACCACCTAATTCAACTGGCTTTACCAGTAAGTCACTGATCTGCCAGAACTTGACTGATTGATCTAAGGATATTGAGATAAGGGAGGAGGTAGAAAATGCGAGGGAGGTGATTTGATCGGTATGTCCAGTGAGAGTTTCAATAAGGTAAGGGACCAAACTGGCAATGTCCCAAATATAAGCCACAGTACCAGAAGCAACGGCTACACACTTGCCACTAGGAGAAAAGCAGCAACAATTAACATCTTTGTTAGGTGTAGGAAATTCAACCACAATTACTCCAGAATCAGAGTTTCGAACTGTGACCTTTTCTCCACATGAAACAAAGTGGGTACCATCTTGGGAGAATGCAATACATGAACCATAATATGTGGGCTCAATTTGGTGACCATTGGTATCTAACCACTGTATAACACCACCAGATGCAGATATAAGGTGTTGTGGGTCCACAGGGGAGAACCTGACATAATCCACATTTCCCTTCTGTCCTATAGTACAGTAGCACTCCCCTGTCTGAACATTCCACAAACGAATTGTGTGGTCCCAAGACCCGGAAGCAATTACAGTGCAGTTTGGTGAGATGGATACAGAACAAACATTTTGTGTATGGCCACAGAAAGTCTTGACAATTCCCCCAGTCTGGACATCCCATAGTTTGAGAGTCTCATTATTGCTTCCAGACACAAGTGACATCCCATCCAATGAGAAGGCAAGAGACATCACATCATCAGTGTGGCCTGAAAGGATGGACTTGCAAACTCCAGTGATTGCATCAAAGATAATGATGTCACCAGATTGCAAACCAACTGCAATGGTGTCTTTCCAGCACACAAGGGCCCATGGATTGTTATCCAAAGCAACTGTGCGGGAACATGCTCCCCATATAGGTGGTAGCCCTTTAACCACCTTAACCTCTTGTGAGAGTTCTATAGCATAGTACTCTCGAAGCCATGATGAGGAAGGGCAAAAGGGGAGGGCGGAATGGTATATCTGAGAAGGAGATTTGCAGATTGTGTCAAAGTATTCCAAGAGGAACCGCTGGCTGTCAGTTGCCCACTTGCATGGAGTTCCTGCCTGAAAAACTATAAAAATATATTCCCTCTGGATATCCTACATATGACTCACCAACTTATACCATTGTTGTACATCATTTAGGGAATAA
>Ga0307509_10006923_pt1 | contig 15045 bp, 16 predicted proteins | sample 10_EM_MG_FD_202245 | JGI IMG/M metagenome (GOLD analysis project Ga0307509, IMG submission 202245) | Populus trichocarpa ectomycorrhiza microbial communities from riparian zone in the Pacific Northwest, United States - 10_EM | ecosystem: Host-associated > Plants > Roots > Unclassified | place...
AGATGCTGATTCTCAGCAGACATTCCCCTTGCTACTCTGCGAGTCAATCGTATATAGTCATCGATCCTTTGTCCTCTCCGCTGCCTCAAGCTCAGGAACATCTCTTCAGCATAACGCTGTTCCTCCTCCAACTCGGCTGAGTTTTCAAACCGTCCCTTTAATGCCTGTGATAGTGCCTCATAATCTCTCGTAGTCTCAATTGGGAGCCGACTAACAAACCTTGCAGCCTCACTCTTCGGCTTCAAATGTGTAATTATGCGGTAGGCACGGCTCTCACTAGTCTCGGGTAGACTACCTGCCTCAAGCCTTGCTTCCTCTCTCTGGAAAGCCAGGGTAAACCCACGGAGGAAGTGGTCGACATTTTCACCAATCTCACCGCCGAACTCCATATGTTTGCTACTTGCCATTATAAAGGATGGATGAGCTGGACAAGTAACAGAGATGGAAGCCGGCTGTGCTTTCAGATTTGCACCACCGTCTTCGGGGGAGCCCTGGTGAGAACTAGAAGTAGCAATTGTGGTTAGTGAACTAGAAAACGGAAGCGGCCACTCTTGCCTTGCTTCCGGATACCAAGTGCAAAAAGCACGTTCTAGTTCCTCTCGCAATGAGATTGGTCGACAATGATACCGGACGTCTGGATCAAAAATTGCTTGCTCAACTAAAGGGTTAGCTGGTCGGGGTGTCAGAGAGTGATATAACTCCCCAACCGTCTCTGACTGGGAAACAGATGAAACAGCAGGGGTTTCTAATAGAGGAGATAGATCGAAGTCAGGAAGGGTAGGGGAAGATGGAATCAGAGTGTTTGCTGAAATGATGAATGGATTCTAATTCAAAACCGATGATAAGGATGAGAAAAAGGGCAAAGGAGAGAAAAATAGAAGGGAATAATATCAATGACGAAAGGGTTTTTCCGTCCAGCAATCGTTTGTTTATCGATGTTTCCTGTTCAGCAGTAGCAAAATATCGACTGTTCTCTGATCAAATGAAGCACCAATATTAGTTCACGGAATACCTTGGGAAGCCCACCTCGCCTTTCGGGCACCAGCTATCCTATCACTTCCGGTCAAGGCGTTCTTTTGGTGGGGAATAGGCACTTCCGAAGGAAAGCAAATTCGTCTCACTTTCTCACAGTTCAACAGCCAAGGTCAAGCGAGATATAAGTCAGAGAAAAAACCACGATGAACATTGATGGAAAGGGGTGGATGAGGATGGTTGCGGATCGATGCAGACAGACACTGCTCTCTTCTCCTCAAGTAGTCCTTTCCTATGGAGCTAAACTAATAAAAGTAATGGTATCAAACATTCACGACAGTCTCTGTGTTCCGGCGTATTTTCCACCATAGTCATCCACGTGACCGACAGCACGGCGAAGTCTTGGCTGCCATTTACATAGAAATTCTGTGAGCCACGTTCGCCAGACTTGCCCACAACCCCCGGTACCACTCTGCGGTCAACCATACCAGATATGGAAGGGCGCTCCAACAGAAGGGCAGTGCGGGATTCAGGTCGGGTTTATACTTGTGCTCCACAAGGTTTGCCTTCCCCATTTGTTGTAGTAGGGTTGCCCAGTTTTTCTCTAGTAAAGAGGCATAGTGTGTAAGCAGTGTAGGACCCGTGGGGTTTATTATAGCGGGTTCTAATAGCGGCTCTAGTCAATTCGGAAATGCTCTTTCTGTGAGGAATCGTGTGCTCTGCTGCGGGGCTGTCCTTCTTTGGTCAAAAAGGGATGAGGAAATTGACTATTACAAATGGGAAGGCAAATCTTGGCCAAGAACGAGTATATTTGGTAACAGACAGATACTTTTATGCCAAGGCATTTAAGCAGTCATACTACAAGGGCTCCCTCACATCGATACAAGTGGTAAACGACTGTGAAAACTGGCCTCTTCAACCTCAGCTTATGGAATCAAAAAAGACTCGCACTGATAAGCCAAGAGGTTAGCTCTTTAGCCACGGATGTCTTGTGTGATCAGGTCGGAGGACAAAATGCCGCGGCTGCATGCATTTATTTCGAGCGGGTTGTCAAAAAGAGCCCTCTTTGAATATGCAGCGCGCCCTGCTCAAACAGGTTGTGTACTGGCCGGGAAAGATACTGGGGGATATCACTAGCACACTGATACTTAGGGAGTACAATTGGTAGAAAGGTGATCCCGGCTTACCGGTATTGTTTAGATGCTGCGCATTACCGCATCTAAAAAGCGCGCCTTCATACACATAATCCATCTAGATGAATGCACAAAAGGATATCCAGTCAAGCTCCTCTACTTGCTAAATACTCTACAAAGTTTCTGGATGCCCAAACGTTCCTTACTAGAAGGCCAACATAGCGACTGAGATCGGAGGGAGGCCCCCGAGAAGAGTAAGGAGACTAGCCATAAATACCTGGATTATATTCCCGCTAGTCTCGTCGGATATTGATGCGATCCTGCAAGAACACTACAATCCATCGCAGGGGCTAAAGCTGAATGCAATGATTCATGACCTCAGGTTAGGGATGATTATGGTGGAATACTAGACTGGATAGAGGAACTGGGCGGAGGGTGCGATGCCGTCATGGCCACTTCGATGTGGGTCGTGCCATAGAGAAAGGCTTGAAGGCCGATTAACTCGAGTTATGATTGCCGGAGCCAGAGTAAATGAAGTAATACCCACACAGTACTGTCAGTCATGAGGGGCTCATCACGGATTACGACCAAAGGATGCTGTATGCATATCGGAATGAGTAGGTCCCCACCATGTACCTAAACCCCTTGTTTTCAAAATGTGGCCAGGTGTATAATCGTGGTAAAGAAAGTTTTGATGAGGATGGAGCTGGGTCAGTAGATTCATATGGATGGAGAGCAGTCAAACTCTCTCGGAGAGATCTTGCAAACTGTTTCAGAAACTCTTGATAGCTAGGAGACGATTTTCTACTAGAAACAACCTCATTTGTGAATTCTTCGGAAAAACCCACTCGCCTTTCTGGCTATTGCAGGGCTTCCCCGACCAGAATTATTTTATGGGTATTGGCAATCTTGACGGTAAGGGTTCCGGAAGGGATGATCAGTAGGCAAAAACAGAAGAAAGTAAGACTGGCTATTAAGGCTGAAAGATGAATTCCTGATGGCTGTGATTGACCGATTTGACCTTGCCACAGGAACAATGAAGAATGACGGAGAGAACGGTTTCTGCGAACAGAAAAAAAGTCCCACCACCCTGACTCCTCCTGAAAGGAGTTTCTACGGTTCTTAAATAACAGGAGTACCCCTACCTAAACCGCCCGCTTGCTTCACCGCGTGAGAGCCTACGCGATCCACAAAAATACCTAAAGTCATGAAAGCCATCTTTGATACCCACCCACAGCCCTATAAACCAACCATAGTTCCTGCAAACGACCCTGAGTTTTATGCCGTGCGAACTTCGTCCTTTAGACATTGGTGGAAAGAACTAGAATGCGCGGATAACAGACGTAGGAGTCCCATCACAGTAGCTAATGTCGAATCCGGAGCTCTTAAAAGTGTTGATGAATTCGCGGAGGAGTTCGTAAAATTCCGGGGTACCATATCTGCGTTTGTCGGCTCCGATTCCAGCGCTGAGGTTCGGGAGATCAATAGTCTCGGTACGATCTGGACAAGTTAGCATTTCTACATGATTGAGCAACTGCAAAGAGTAAGGATTACTTACTAATTAACCACACAATCTATGGGAGGTATCCATAGAGTTCCCAAAAAAGAAACATAGTCAGTCCTCCCCTCCGCCGTCTCTGTATAAGTCGGCATCGGTCTTCGCATCTAAGGCAGTGTTCCCAGCCGTCTAATCCGTCGGTCTTTGGGGTAGGGCAGGAGGCTCATAGTCGGTCTTTTTTGGGGCGCTAGGACGGACTATAATCCTAGAGCTCCGGTCTTAGCCCAAAGTGAAATCGTGCACCTCCGGACGAATCATTATCACATCATGAGACATCACTCGTGCAGCCCCACTGCCCCACTCCAGGGCCCCGCCGGGCCCCCGGACTGTTGGGAACACTGACTGGAAGACAGGCATGGGAACTAGGATCGGAAGGCCTTAACCGCTGCGGTGCGGTGATGATGAGGTTTTCCTGGAAAACTGGGGGGAGTGAGAGAAAGGAAGGAAGAAGGAATTAAGGAATTGGAGAGGAGAGGAAAGTTGAGCAAAAATAGGATCATAAGTTAGTTGATGTCTGTGATTAAGTGGAAAATATGAAAGGAGGTTCTCTGTGAGGTCTCGGGGAGACTAGGGTGGTTGTGTCGTATTGTATGGTGAGTGAATGTAATTTGAGGATTGGGCTAAGACGAGTGATGGCTTGTGATTGAGTTGGAGAGGAATAGAGGGAGTGGTGATAACTGAGCTAAATATAGACCTGCGGGAAGATAATATTTAAGTGTAGCATTGTGTATAAGAAGGAGCGAACAGAGTTAATTTTTTGTTCGCGGTATTCTAGAATTAGTGGGTACAGTTTAGCTAAGTGGTAATTTATTGAGTTGCTCGCTGGGAGTACAGTATGTCCTCTTTTTGCTGGTCTTTTCCCAAAGAAAACCCCAACCCACACATGCAGAATGAAAGAAAAAAAGTTTACGACAAAATCAACCGCCACCCTGCATCAGGTCTTTGCCCATCCCTCGATGAGGCTGCCCTAATACAGGCTCTCGTATCGCAATATCTTGCTCATGGCGGATATGTTGACACCGCAAGGGCATTTTCCGATGATGTCCAAAACGAAGCTAGAGCCTCAGACAGTGGACGCTCTGGTGCTCTGAAAGTTTTAGAAGTGAAGGAGGATAAAGATACATAATATATCGCCAAAGTAAGATATAGTACCTTCTACCCTTTTTTTTTTCACTCCTAATATCAGCTTGCTCTTGCGGAAATTCGGGGCGCGATTCTCGGGGGTGACGTGGACGCTCACTTGACCTCACCAACAAACATTATCCCGCGGTTTTGCCAAATAATCAGGCGATATTTTTCAGGCTCCGTTGTAGGAAATTGGTGGGGATGATCAGGCAGTTTGCGGGGACAGTTCACGATAGTCCTGCCGGCTCGGGAGGTTCCCACGGTGACCCTATGGTTGGTGTTTTCGCACCGGATATGGAAATAGACGACCTCGCAGGTGCCGGAGTTGGTTGGGAGGAGATGGATGTTGAAGATGAAGACGGATGTGGTGGCGGGGAAACAGGAATGGGTGTGTTCTTTGGATATTCCATCTAATATCAGTCCTGCCCTTTGCTGCATAGCTATTATTATTTTCCTGCTCTCTTCCTTTCGTATCGCGTTCAAATTGTTCTCACTTTCCTTGTGTGGGCCGCGGGGGTAAGCTTGTGGAGGAGGGCCCGGGAAAGGTTCGTAATCATCCATTCACCCTTCAGCTCAATTATCGTGCAGGGGTTCACGTTCTGTTTGTTGGTTGATTATGATAGCTACACTTTGGCTTTCTGGCTTTCTCACGTCTTCTCTAGATAGCCCGGTCCCTTACCGGTACTTTAGCTTTGCTCGAACAGCCCTACTCCCTCTAATCCATTTCCCTTCTCGGCTTATTTGTCCGTCGGTCTGAACTGGGACCTTCCGTTTCTCCTTGCCGCCGCTGCAATCAGGCCCCAAAACGATCGATGGCAACCAAACCATTGGGATCCGGGGACGAGCAGCAGCAGGTGCAGCGACAAAATGATCGGCTTCCTCGTCCTTTGCTCGCCCCGTTAGTCCTCCATACTTCAGTTTCTAATAGTAGAAAGGATTAGGAAGATACGAGATTATGTTTGGGCCCTGTTACTTATCACGACCCCCCATGACCGGGGATGATGGTTCAACACAACCTATGTTACCCCAAGAGGCGAGATTACGAAACCTTACGTATTCAGCACCAATGTACTGCGAGCTCAAAAAGGTTATGGTGGCTCGAGAAGTAGGAGTCGTGTCGGATGACGAGGACGGCGGGTCTGAAAATGGGGGCCCGCAGAAGGACAAGCTCAGGATACAGTAAGAATGGGATATTGAGGAGGAGGATGAGGGAGCAACCGAAGTTTTTATTGGCAAAATGCCAGTCATGCTCAAATCACAGTACTGAATCATGAAGGATTTCAATGAGGAGAAACTTTATAGTCTCAACGAATGCCCTTACGACCAAGGTGGCTACTTCGTGATCAAAGGGTCAGAGAAGGTCCTCATTGCTCAGGAGCGGAGCACCGCCAATATTGCACAAGTGTTCAAAACAAGCGTTACCTTCGCCAACGCCGTACGTGGCTGAGATTCGAAGTGCAACAGAGAAAGGGTCGCTGCTCATTAGTAGCATGCAGATCAAATTGTTTTCGAAGGGAGAAGAACGAGGCGGATACAATGCGACCATCAAATCGACCCTTCCATATATCAAGAGCGATATACCCATCGTCATTTTTTTCCCTGCTCCCCCGCCCCTTTTACGGTGGTGGGTGAAGACGGCCTTAGCCTCAGTCTGATACGCGAGCAGGAATTTTGATTAGAGTTACTAAAGGAGCCGAGGATGAATCAGAGGGAGAGGGGGAAGAGGGTCTCTAAGAGGATGGTGGGGAATGGGTTTGGAGGTTGTAGGGGTTTGGGTGGAGGAGGAAAAACAAAGTGAAGGGAGCGAGGGGTGGACACGTGAGGTGGCTAGAAGGGGGATGGGGAACCGGTTTTTGGATTGAGAGGATTTTGTCAAGAGGAAGGGCAGCACGGGGACGATATTGTGGAGGGGAGGTTGGTGGCCAATGATGAGAGGTGTGAGCGCTGGGCGGAATATCGAGTCCAGGAACAGATTTGTTACTTAGTTTCTGAATAGAGCCATCCATTAGTAGTAGAAAGTCTTCCTGTATTTGTCCACCTCCGATTGATAATGCTCAACTACACTCTTGGAATCTGTATGAGGGTACTACTTGCAAAGGAATTTCTGTGGTAAGTGATCGGTAATGGGAAGAGTTGGGCTGAGAGCTGGGGCAGTTCGCCCTCAATGCTACCATTTTGGCATGGGAAGAGTGGAGCAGTTTTCTTGAGGTGAAGGGGGTTTGGTTTGGTTCGTTCACAGAACTGGTGAATAGAGGTGCAGAATGTCTTAGGCGTTAGTGGCAGCGGACTGATACAATAGTACTTCTGCTCGCAATCGATAGCAAGAATGGGAGGGCCCTTTTTCTATTGGCATTATCCTATTATGTTTGTCAGAGGGAGGGGTTGATAGATAGCAAGCGAGGAGGTGAGGGTGGTTAAAGTGGAGAGGTGTGCGGTATCAGAATCTTGACTTATGTACAAGTATTCTGACCAGCGGAGATAGCGAATGGCAGTTTTTACTGTACCGCACGAGTATGGACACCTCAGTAGAACAAGTGCCTGGCGAGCTCCCTCGAGCAATGCGCCCCCCTTAGCACCAAGATGCCCAGACGTCTTTAAACTCCATCGGTACCGTGCTCAGTCCGACCTGAAAACTAAGAATTCCGAGAGGCTATTGCCAGTAAAAGTGCTCTCCTAGAAAGGCATACCTCATTTCCTTCCCAATCGTCTCAACGAAGGTCTCCAAGGGGATCTACTCGTCCCGTTCTCCCCTTAATCCAAGGGGGAAAATCTGGATGTCCTAACATTCTCAATTATTCTGCTTTTACGACAGCGTACGAGTACTAGTGTGAGTTTTAAAAAGTGCAACTTGATAACACTATATTTTAGCTCCCGAGGATCCAGCTGTGCTCCTACAAGTAGTGCTTGTACATAGATTTTAAAATCTCCTGGACCGGTATGATATGGTCCGTTAACAAAAATAACGGCACACCAGAGATCACTAGCGACGCAACGCCCCTCCACCCTCGACCCACCTGAAGAAATTTCCCTAAATCATATCAATTTCCTGTATCTATTCCACTACGCATTTACTTTTTTTAATTCATCGCGACAATAGTAGGTTTGGTGGGAAAGTGCTGTTGTCGCCGAAATTTTTCCTGATCGTTGGTGCGCCGTTAATTTTGTTAACATACCATACCATGGTTCGCACAGCGCTTGGCCCATCTCATGGACTGCGGAGAGTCATACCGGTATGACAGACTCATAAAATATCAATCGTTGTCTAGGGAAAAATTCATTTGACAGATCATAGAGGTACAGTCTACAGAAACCCGGGAGTCTGCATGTGGGATAAAGTATCCAGGCATCTTGGCATTTCTAGTGCCTGTGTCAGCACCAAGGTGTCCCGATACGGCACTTTATAATTGCGAGGCACAGCACTGCGGATGCATGATTGGATAACCGAAATAACGGGTCCAGCTGAGCCCAGCCAATTTCTCCTCGTTCCAGGGCTGGCGCCATACCTAACGGTAAGTCGGCAACTTCTCTACGGTACTACTACCGGCAGTGTATGTCAAATAAACATCCACCCCCGCGCCAAATAACCCACTGCGTGACTATTCATGGTTATTATTCCAAAATACTGTTATCGTTGATCTGATATCTTGGATCTGCAGATCGGCTAGATTGTTACAATTCTTGGTCTACTTGGTTCTGGATCAACGGTGCTGTACTCTACTCGGGGTAAGGGTTGATGTACTCGTCCCCCTCATGAAGTACCCGAAAACAGGGATGGTAGAGGGCAGTTGGTGCAAGGGTATGAGACACCCCCTGAGGGGTCCGTGTACATAGGTAAAAGTACCCTAATTCCCACCCGAATGATCGTGAATTGACTTGATTCGACATATTCCTGCAAGTCCTGTGTGACAGTTAATAAAAAAAGGTAAAATCTATTAGTCTTTTCAAACAATCGTCCTCTTTTGCCATAAGCTAATAGGTTCTATAGACTATGCCTCCCATTAAAACCCACGAAGCTTCATATAGGCAAAGATGTGCGGTGCAGGCACTACGCTTTAGCGCAGGCTGGACATATCAACGAATTGCAGATGACCAAAATCTTGGTGTTAGCACGGTCTGGGACATATGTCATGCCCCAGCGACTCCGAAAAAGAGAAAGGGCCGGCCCTTCTCTATTGACTCCCCCACTCGGAGAACCCTTGTTGCCACAGCAACAAGGGATTCCACCCACCGCCAGATGCCCTTCACCCACATTGCCGATATATGTGGGGTTCAGGCTTGTGAGCGCACCCTGCAGAAAGCCTTTGCCCTCGAAGGGTACCACCGCCGCAAAGCCCGCAAGAAGCCGTTTCTTAAGGCAGAGCAGAAGGAGAAACGACTTCGCTTTGCCCTCACCCATCGCCATTGGACCCCCGAGGACTGGCGCCGGGTTATCTGGACTGACGAGTGCTATGTTTGGCTTTCTGGCACTCGCGGGACAGTCTGAATAACCCGGTGCCACGGGGAAGAGTATGAGGAGTCTTGTTTGACTCCGAAATTTCAAAAAAGAAATGCGGTGATGATCTGGGGGGGTATACTGGCAGGGAAAAGGACTCCCTTAGTCCTTTGGCAGCGTGATGATTGGGGCACAATAACTGCAGAAAGTTATTGTACCCATGTGCTGACCCCGGTACTCTGGCCTTTCTGGTACTGGGAGAGCCAGAATGCCGGGCAGCAGCTCTGGGTTATGGAGGATGGGGCCTCCGCTCACCGGGCACGATATACCCAAGCGGTTCACCGTGGGTATCAAATACCCAAGTTGGAGTGGCCCCCCTGCTCTCCTGATTTGAACCCTATCGAGAACGTGTGGGGCGTTCTTAAGGATAGGCTCGATGCCCGGCGTCCTCGAATTACCGGAAAAAATGAAATGATGATGGCTATTCATGAGGAATGAAATCACATTGCGGAGGTGAGGATTCTGGCATTTGTTAATACAATGCCAGAGAGGATTCAAGCAGTTATTGCTGCCAATGGAGGGCATACACGGTGGTAGACTTAGTTTATAATTTTTTTTAATTTTTATTATTATTTATAATACATTTATTTCTACTTCAACTTTGATTATCGTGAGCTTGCTTTGTTTCTCCCCCCTCTGTGCGTTTATTTCTGCCCAATTAGACCCCTTGTCAACCCCCTGCTACCCCCCTGTCTCAGCCCTGCCTTAACCTTGTCACCAACAGCATTATACCACCCCTGTTTTCGGGTACTTCATGAGGGGGACGAGTATTGGGACAAGCAGGGGTAGCAGAGGCCTGTGCAAATACCTTGAAAGGAGTAATCAAAGAACCAAAAAAGTAAGAAAACTACTAACTAGAGTAATTCTACTATCCCCCTGCTTGTCCCAATATTTTCCTCCTCGCCCGAGTACTATACAAGTACAGTCCTCGGACGGAGTCAAACTGGACGGTGAGGTCGTTAGGAAATAGGTTGCAACAGTGGAAAAATTCTTGCCTCAGTGGACACCAGAAATCCAGACTGGAGCATTAAGAATCTTAGAACAATACTTGAACACTAGTACTACCTCTCTTTACTAAGAAAAAAAAGTTATGTATACAAGGCAATAAATAGGGAGAGGGGTAACATCCACCTTCCCAAGGAAACAGAGGTAAATAAAAAACTTTTTTTCTTCCTATTCTTACTTTTTTTACTTTTTTATTTTATTTCTTTGTTCCTTTGCCAACCCCCGTCCCATTTGCTTCTGCTACCCGCCGATCGCCAACCTTTAAGGTCTAGAGTCGGATTCTACCACCTCGTAGCAGGATCGTTAAACCCCACAGCCCTATTGATGAGGGCTAAGTTCTACAATCTCCCAGTTCCCATAGGGCAGGAGTTCTTTAATTCTCCTGCCCTACATGACGGATTATTCAATAATAACTGATTGTCAGCATGGATTGAACTCCTGGGCTCCCGCTATTGCGACAGGAGTGTTAACCACTGCGCCAGCTAGGTATTTCATGAAAGTCAACCTGGGAACTAATACTTATCCTACTAGAAGCCCGACTTTAGAATTTTAATAGGTAGGTAGTGTGTCTCTTCTCAAGTTGCAGGTAGATTTCAACAGAGGTGTTTATTACTCCTTAGGTGTTTAATGAGAGATTCTCGGTGGTTTAAAAGAGAATCAGTGGTTTGTGCGCTTGTTACTCTGTAAAGATACGGCTAGCAAGGTCCCACTCGAGACCTCAAGCCTCCCTACTTGCTCGCATGTGTGTTATCTCACTATAGTCTTCTGCCCGTTCTAGTGTTTTGTGGATGTTTTTTTCCTTTTCTTTCCTTTGTGCTTGCATTCCGCTCGGCCTTCTAGGGATGCCTCATTTCTGCTTGGCGGGGGTGGTTCGCTCCCATCAAGCAAGCAATCATTGTGGTATAGATTAGATGGTATTCTGAGACAGAACATTTAGGTACGACGTACAGTACATATTAGATTTAGATGGCAAGTACCGTAGATGATGAGATTTCCAGTGCACAGTTGAACCCATGAAATTATGAGTCTTTTAAAGGAACTATTCCAAAAGCCCCGATTCCTTCTCCCTTGGTCACAATTTAGCCTTCTACTATCAGATTCTTCATAAAACCCATAGATATATACAGTACTAGGACAAAAAGAATCGTCTGATGCCCATTTTACACCAAAAGTAGCCGATTTCGCCACCCTCCCTCAGGCCACAATTTTTATGAGAACCCACAAACATTTGGCTGGGTATTAGAAAATCCGTAGATAATATAATGAAAGTTACAAAACTCTTAAATATCGCAAGGGGATGGAGAAATGGTTGTTTAAGTAGAAAGGAATTGGATGTCATGTAGCTTTTTGTATGGAGCCCCATACAAAAATCTCGGTCACTTTCACACAGGTTGATGCAATCATAATCAATGGAAGCAGCTTTGATTCCTTGTACTTCTACTTCTAGAAGTTTGAATAGGTTGTGATTTTCTAGCTGGAGGAAAGATTTGAAGTGTTTCTATGCACACAGTGTTGGGAATTGTATGTTTGAAAATGCCAAATTTGGCCCTAAAACCAGTATCGGACGAATCTTTTTGTCCCCGTACCGGTACTTTACAAGAGTGGCTACGTTTCAACTGCTCCACCAAGTTAATGCCATCCTATAACACCCCGATATTTTCCACTCCCTCCTGTTCTGGTCAGTCGGCGTGGAAAAATGAGTGATGTCACGGCACACTACAGGGTTGGACCTGTTGAAATGAGTGACTATCCATGAATCTAGTGATTTTATTGAGACTGTATAAGACCAAAGTGAGGGCAAAGCAGGGGGGCCAGGGACTTTAAGGCAGTGGTTATGAGCGCCCATAATATAAATGAATAGATTGAAGTGCATACCAATTTCATCAGTATCATATCTAAATGGTCAACTACTAGCACATGCTGAAAGATACAAGTACCTACGGTTTCAACCTAGTTTTCTGGTGCCCGCCAAGAGAAAAGTTTTCCACCGATGCAACTTTTCTGCCAGCTTTTCGGCCCTTTTCGACCACGTCCGAGTACCGGTACCGCGGTCCAAGCAAATTGTGATACCGTGCTCGAGTGCCGGCTCCCTCGTGCATAAAACCAAATTTAGAATCGCAAAACCGCATTCACGGTCGCAGTTATCGTCGCATGTTGAAAACCTAGCCGAAGATGAAACACTGGGCAGTGAGTCATACAAGTACCAGTAATGCACTTTCTCAAGTATCATCTCGTGCAGGTGCCAATGTCAAACGCCATGTCATCAGGGTGAAAGCTCGAGATAAGCTTCTTCAAGCAAGAAATCTCCGGAGTGAGTCATCCGGTGCATGAAAGTTTTCTCCTGAGCCTTGCTTTTTTCTCAGCTCCGTGGCAGTGTTATGTCTTGGCGCCCAGGTGACTCACGAAAATTGCGAAGCTTAATTCAACTGCAACAATTGAGACAGGCTCTTGAATGCCCTTCACGCGTGGTCGCGTGAGCGACGCGTTACTCCGCCTCGACGTGCACCAGTTATCTGCTCTCGTGGCTAAGCTAAACCCAGACACTTTGTCTAGGAAAAGTCGCATTCATTTCAAAGTTCCATTCGAGGTGAGAGTTATAAGAGCTCCTTGACGGTACCTTCGACATGAAGTTCGGTACTCAGGAACACAAGTTAGGAAGCCGACTCCAGAAATCGAAATCCAAGTTACGATTACCCACAAAATGTCTATTCATTTGCTCTCACTCCCGGCGGAGACGCTCGACTCAATAACGAATTATCTTCCTCATCCTGTCGATGCACTGAACCTATCCATGACCTGCCGCTATTTCAACCAGCATCTGAGCACGCAACACAACAACAGGTTCTGGTACACAATGTTCTACGGCTGTCAGTCGGGGACCGTATACGTATTTCATCCCGACGGTGGCTCGTTTTTGGTTGGTAATCCGAGGACGGCGTATGAGCCTACCCAGGACTACAAATCCTATATTCTGCACGCCCTGTCCGTAGGGAACGGTTGCCAGTTTTGCCTAAGGCAGATGGTGGCCCCCAACTGCAAAAGAGGCGGCGACTCGCGCCTGTGCCAAGTCTATGGATTTAAGATTTGCATGGGATGTTTGAAGGAGCACACTACCAGTAAGAAACCCTTGCCTTTTCCCGGGCTTGAGCAAACCAGCTGACAAAATTCCAACAGCTATAAGCAAATTCCGAGGCCTAGGCCTAGACCTCACCACAAACCCGCCCAAATCCAGCACCCAGGAAGTCTACTATGCGAGGGCCGGGCGCAAGATCACCATGACTTTTTACTGGAAATTCGACATCGAAGCACTCTGCATCGCGCAATTCGGAATAAGCCTAGGACACCTGCAGCGACGGAAGGAGGAGGGAAAGCTGACCAAGGAAGCCGCTAAAATCGCCAAACCTTCCCCGGTACGGAAGCTCCGTGACCAAGCCAAGTCCAACATCGCGGAGGCCACTTGGACTATCTGGAACGGGGAGGACTACAAATACCCCCGCGACCGCTGGGCCAAGGACGTTACGAAGGAGCAGCTTCTCGGCTGGCTCTTCCTGCGACGGGAGGATGTGGAGCCGCAGGTTGCTGACATCACTGGGAACCTTAACCGCTACCTCAAAACCATCCGTTCCAAGGCAACTTTTGCTGAGAAAGACGAGGCGTGGTATGACTTGGTCGCCCGGGATTTACTGGAGGGGTTAAAGGATTGGCGTCCTGCCGGGAATGATGTGTATCGCGGGCTTGCGTTCTCGTGGCATCTGGAGAGGATTGCTGATATCTTCGAGCAACTTCAGACCCAAATGCCGACCCTGTATAATTGTTGCTACGAGCATTCAGACGGGCACTACACCTACAGCAATGAACTAGAGGATTATCTCTGGCACATGGAAAGCCAGCATCCGGTGTTCTATTGGTCTTCCGAAGAGTGGGGAGGGCTGCCTTTGTGAGCCCAACCATCGAACCGGGTTACATCGTTTTTTCTTTTTCTTTTTTGTAACGCAAAGCAGGTTTCAAATTTCTGCTTGAAGATCACGAATATCATCTCTTTCCTACCATTTTTCTCCCTCACTTTTTCCCTAGTCTTTTTTGAAGGGAATTAAATACCACCGGCACCCTCCCTTTGATTTTTGGCTTTCTTGATTGATTCCTTTTTATCACTCGATTTCCCGAGATATGTACATAAGGATCTATTTTGTAAGTTGGTTGGTTGAGATCTATTTATTTATTCGAGCGTTGTAGTATTCTCTCAACTAAGAAGCTATTTCAAAAATTTCTCCTTCTGTGCCGAGCCAGTGCTCCAGCCCCCCCGGGGGTCCTATGAGAATGGTAGGATGCCTTCCAAGAGAACCGCACTTGACAGAGCGGCGGGCGGGTGGCAGCGGCTATATGAAATGGAAGAAGGCGGGGCTTCCTGGAGAAGGAAAGATGATTGAGTCGGCAAAACATACTAGTGGTATAGTAGAGGACTTGGGGTGCAGTCAGTAACGGGTAGTACTGAATTGGCGGAGTATGTGGCAGAGTAGGCGTAATTCCGTACCGTAGAATCTGGTCTTATACAGACCGTTGCCAATGTGGGTGACTCGCATGACTATACCATCTTGGGCAGCACAACCCGGCTCTCTAGCCAATTAGCAAGAGAAATCAGTTTTGATTGCACTTTCGCTTTGATGTTTTTTCGCTATTTCTTCCACATATAGTATAGTCCAACCCTAATTTTACCTACTTCCAACTTGGCAACGGTCTGTATAAGACCAGATTCTACGGTA
>Ga0307509_10006924_pt1 | contig 15043 bp, 17 predicted proteins | sample 10_EM_MG_FD_202245 | JGI IMG/M metagenome (GOLD analysis project Ga0307509, IMG submission 202245) | Populus trichocarpa ectomycorrhiza microbial communities from riparian zone in the Pacific Northwest, United States - 10_EM | ecosystem: Host-associated > Plants > Roots > Unclassified | place...
GGCTGATACCAAAAATGGCCGTACACCACTCTCGTATGCAGCCAAGAATGGGCATGAGGGAATAGTAAAGATGCTTTTGGAACGAGATGACGTCAATCCTGACCAGGCAGACACCAAATATGGCCGGACACCACTCTCGTGGGCGGCTAGGAACGGGCATGAGGGAATTGTAAAGATGCTCTTGGAACGAAAGAACGTCAATCCCGACCAGGCAGACACCTTTTATGGCCGGACACCACTCTCTTGGGCGGCTAGGAACGGGCATGAGGGAATAGTAAAGATGCTTTTGGAACGAGATGACGTCAATCCTGACCAGGCAGACACCAAATATGGCCTGACACCACTCTCGTGGGCGGCCATGCGAGGGTATCAGGGAATTGTAAATATTCTTACGAAATGGAAAGATGTCTGCACCCCTATGCCGGATACCATGAACCAAGACCCTCAGCAGTTGGCTCTCTCCGAAAGAAGTGATGGAGTCACGGGAATCTCTCCCGAGCAGGGCAGCCCCAATTTCGCCGCATCAGATCCCGGTGGCCTGACATCCCTCACGCCCACCACTATGCCTCGGGACGACCGTGTGGTAGAGACCCAATTCATATCCGATGATCCAGGTGCCAACATGACAGACTTTGATGGCCAATTTGTTCCACTGCCAGTTGGTCACAATGAACAGCTCAGGTTACCTGACGCGGGGGATTCCCTTCCTCAGTCCGCAGATGGCGGCCTCTCAGCCCCATCACCCAGACGGTCTCAACCTCTCTCCACCTGGCTCCGAAGGCTCTGCCGCCGCCCAAAGAAAAATAAAGTCCATCATAGCAACCCCTAACCAATCACTTATTCGCGGTCCACGAGAGTTCCCCCACCGCCTCTTATTCGTCCCTTCGTTTTGGTTCTCCAGATCCGACCTTTCTCGTTGTTAGATCTTTATTTGTTCCATGGTGCTGCCGGGGGCGGTGCACCCAAGACGGCCGTCGATTAAGATGTAAACATCTCTGATCAATCTGTATTTCCTAGTTTCTTCTAGCTCTTTGGGATTTTTTCTTCTTCCCGGGATTTATTTTCTTTCTCATCCTCTCCTCCTTCTCCTGGAGTTCTAGTTACACTTGATACTATTTTCATGTTTCTTATCCTTCGTTCCCGCTATTCGTCAAGTCAATATTTGCATTGTATTTTATGGATACTAGTGTACAGTAGGGCCCTTTATAAGCAATTTGGTAGCAATAGACGGTAGACTAGAAGAACCCGCCATAGGTTTGCAAGCAACCAGCCCCTCTCTCCCGTGTAACTCTTCTCACTGCTATCCAGCAGTCCCTAGCGGCTCTCTTTACCCAATACTCTACTCTGGTACTGGTACTGCTATATGCCATCGGGAGAAAGTCCCCAATCATTGAACTGCCTGCAAACCCTCACCGTATCATACCGGATGTCCTTTTAACACCGGCCAATGGCCCGGTGATACCAACAAGATGGCGAGCGGTTTTTGTGGTGCGGCCTAGTTAAGCTAGATTCTACAAACGTCTGAGATAGTTAGTTGGCTTACCCTGGTGTAAGCACTTGTGGCGTACGATAGGAGGTGTGGGTATGATACAAGATAGAAAATATTTCAAAAATGGCAAAACCCAAATATATCCCATGCGTTCCTCACCTACAACTAGTTCCAGATTTTCTGTTCCCCTCCTTCAACCTCTGGTGTTATCCTGCAGCGGGTAGATTATGTATAGATGTCAAGAGCGAACTCACCTCTATCGCAATTAGCGGGAGTCCAGAAGTTCAATTCCCGCTAACAATGAACGATCCGCCATGTGGGTCAGGGGAATTAAAATAATCCTAACCTATGGCGACTGGGAGATCAGGAACCTACCGTATGGTAGTCCTCATCGACAGGGCTATGGGGTTGTAAATCCCGCTACGGGGTGGGAGAATCCGACTGTAGACCTTCAGGTTGGCGACCAGCAGGGTAGCTGAAAGGAAGAAAAAGAGTTCTCCTGCTCCTTTGATTTTGCAAGAGCAGCCGTGGGTCACGAAAGCTACATACGTTTTAAATACTTTCACTCTGGGAAGCAACGCTCTCTCTATCTAACCTTTTGTAGACATTAATTTTTTTCCAGCCAGGCCAGATACATACTGCCTAGCACAAGATCATCAGATTAGTAGATGCCGGACAGGCATAGCTAGGATAAATACACCATGTCCAAATAAAATCCGCGCGATACCGGTACTGCGTTCACTTATCACACCAGCATCTACTCGCATTACCAGATGAACAGACTGGACCTCGATTGATTTACATCTTTTCGTTATTCACCGCATCTCACTCGAATTAATCTTCTTGACTTAAGAAAGAACACCAAAGTGGTAAGCGAATTCTACCAAAATCTAACATCCTCTTTCCTCTCCCCGAGGAATAGGACCGTCACAGATCCCCTCTCGATTTATTCCGGAAGAGCTAACATTCTGCTTTCTTCCCTCCTGATATCTTTGCCCTTTTGAAGGAATCTTTTGGGCATTTATGCGTTGAAATTTTTGGGTTGAGATGGCGGTGTGGTTATACTTGCCGTCCCCCGGCTCATGCACGGTGGCGTCTATGCGAGTAGTTGTCGAAAGGAAGTCTAGATGGGCTACCAAGTATATCCATAAATAGCTAATTTATGTTCTTTGGTATTATATCATTAAACTGCCACTGTTTTCTGATGCATGTCTCCAGTATGATCGAACTACCTGAATGGAGGAAGCATCTTCATGATCTACATAATATCTCCGTATTGAGTATATCGCCATGTATGAACAACATTCAAATTATGCACTTAAATCTGAAATCCGAGAGGGGTTACTGAGAGGCTACGACCGTACTAGCTTAAAGTCTTTCCGGCTGTTGTAAGCGGGGCCTAAAATTGTGAGGTGGAGATAGGATTATTAAGGTATTTACACCCCCGACTCTTTTTTTTGTGATGTACCGTCTGGAATTTTAACTGTAAAGTAAGTGGTAGTCTATCCTTCGAACAGGAGGATCTGATGTGTGGGATACAGTAAGTAGGCGGAAGTCTAACTTCTATAGAGATAATGTTGTGCTAGTGGTCTTTATGGAACGCGGAATGGAGGTTCATACTCCAGTATTCAGCAGAGAGGCTTTGATAGCACGTTGGCCTCCCCCATAAATCCGTTAGTGTTATCGGTATACTTAGGTGAAAATTAAAGATCTCAGCGGCGTGACAAAAAAAATGCATGATTGGAACACAGATATCAATGTCACTCCGTCCGGATCTTTAATTTGCTCCTACGTGAAACCTATTCATGGCTTAATCATTGGCATGGAATCAGATATATTTAGCATTCAACAGTCCTTTGGTCCTCGAGTACAATTAGCCCTCGCAAGCTGAATGGGTTCACCACAAGATTTGGATAATCCGAGTGAATATTTACCTCTACAGCTGCGTCATTCCACTAAAATTTAGACAATCCCGCATATATTTATTCTGTGCCAATCGGTTGATGTCACAGCGCTTCTGATAGGTTTGCTTCCCTTGGATGTTCTACCACTCCGGTATCTTGTTCTCTCCTTGAAACAACTGGTTGGCCCGAAGGGCTTTTCCGACACTCCCGGATGATTGGCTCTTCGGCAGATTAAGCTTCAGGAGGATCCGTGCGCCCTACAAATGGTAGTTGTAGTTTTCGATTTTAGTGGTTATGTTGCGCTAAGTCTCGGCGGCAGCGGGTATGGGAGCTGCCCACTCCCAAGCATCACCCATATATCCTTCGGGAGCCATCCTAACCTTCGAGAAAATCAAAACATAAACACATTCCCTAGCCATGGTGGCATCGCGACATCCACCCAGCCGTTTACCAATACTCTACTCGCCCCTCCTCTCCCAACTCCTTCTTTCACCGTGTTCTAAATTCAAGGGTGGAAACAAAGGCTCTCACTGAAGTGGCAGACTCTTATGATCCCAAATAACCCACTCTGATCGAGACAACCCACCAGCGAATCTGAAATCCGGATATCGCAGCGTCGATACCCTGTTGACTCGTCAAATCCGGTAGCGCCTCGGCAAAGTTTGATCTCCCCTAGCAAGGAAATTTGAGGTGGGCCAAGAGGAGATTGAGACCTCCCGACAGCAGTGGAGGCGATCTTCCTCTGCCTTTCCTATTCAGTATTGCGCTAACCAGCTAGCATTGTCTCACAGCGCAGATCAGAACCCCCCACAAACATACCGGTCCCCAATCCGACGAGATAATACGATACTTATCTACCTATTTATGGCATCAATAGCGTCACTCATCACTCAGGCAGTGTAGATCATCTCGCCAATATCGAAGTAGATCACACCCAATTCGCCAATCTGCAATCTGCAATCTGCAATCCACAACCGAGTGCTCGCTCATGACCGCTGCCCCAAAACATCTTCATACCCAATTCTCGAGATTTGAGTGGAAGGAAAGGAAAGAAAATGGCACAAAGTCCAATCAGCATGAGGCATTTGCTCTGTGCAAACAAGTTTCAGCTCCGCAGGCAACCCACCCTATTACCCACCAGTCGACGGAATCTGAATCAGGTCCGCAGGGCGGAAGGTGCCGCAGATCGGAAATCTGTGATTCGAGAGGTGTAAGTGTGTTTGTTTATTCTCCAAGGTGACGCAAATTAGCCTAAGATCACCTCTGTGTGCCTAGGTATCGTACTTACCGGAGTACCGAACTAGAACGACACCGAAGAACTCGTCTAAAAGAGAAAAAAAAACACATCTCCCACAATGGCCGAAAACAGGGTAGGACCTCCGAATTGAAATTGACTAACGTACGGCTCGGCTTTCGGCACTCAGGTCGCGATACTGCACGAGTACTCGGAGGGGGAACGGGCGTGGCGCACTGAGATGTCTTATCCTTCATTGTCTGCGCGCTCACGTCTATTTACACTTGAGCTCTTGGACATATCCAAGACCGTACCGTACGGTGCAAGTACCCCTCTTCCCCCACCGCAACAAGACGAGCGCGGGGAACCCACCGACCACCACCGGTCATGTTACTCCAAAAGAAGTGAAAGTGACACGTGTGGGAAAAGAAAGTGCGACCACACATTCCGCCGAAAGGAGTACCGGTAACCTAAGACAGGTGATTATTTCGCGAGGACCCTTCAAATCACAAAGCACAAGTAGGGCCCTCAAGTACAAGTATCACAAATAATTATCATTATTTTTTTAAATGACAAGAAGAGAGTTGGGAAAAATCAGACGCCTATCATAGACATTTTGTCCTACATACCGTCAAAAGAAGGAGGGGGGGTGGAGGGGAACTCCAAGACAATAATCCAAAGTGGGAAAGTCTGCCGCAGGAAAAAAGAAAAGTGCACTTTTACGTCAGGATCCGTTCCCTCCGACTGGAGAGGAAGTGAGTCCTCCCACCCTTCCAGAGGAAAAAAGTGGGAAAATAGTGAGACATGCGCAGTGCGCTTCGCCTGAATAGTCCATTGCGCACGCTCCGGGATCCAGGTTAGTTAGTTGTGGGTTTTCTTTTTTTTTCAAAAGTATCCCCGGAAATTTGGGCTTCGTTGGTGGTTTCTTTGTTGGCTACATCAATTCGACTCGGAGAATCAAGAAGACCGGCCAGAAAGGAAAGGAAAGGAAAGGAAAGAAAAAGGTTTCTTAAAATAGTAATGATCTGAACTCTTAAGGAATAATATTATTAGAATTTTTTATTTTTTCCCTCCCTCTCTTAACTCGCTTCTTCTTCCCTCGAGATGGATTCGGTACTCCAGTCCACAATACAGGAAATATTATCGCCGCCTGTGCGACGATCAAATAAACAAATCCCCGGGCACTTTTGAAAAAACCACAAGTTGCAGCTCCTTCTATCAACCGGTCGGTACATTTAGGGATCGAAGAAGAAAGAAAATTGTGGTGCGAGAGAGAGGTACGAGTACAAGTGTCACCTTAGCTTGCGGTTGAATTAAGCATGAGGCGAGGGTCTAAGCGCTTCGCCTAGGCCGCATTTGGAAATCGCACAGTTCGCCGACGCAGGGCAGTGTGCTAGTTTCTGATAACATAATCAAAAGTTGAGGATCTGCTGAGAGGGGAGGAGAGGGGAGGGAGAGTGGGTCCTTTTGTGGACCCGTGGTAAAGGCACAGAGCAGGGTTTATCAGGTAAATCTCGCCTGAAGAGTTGATTGAGCCTGGCTGAATCTGGTTATGGGGAGGGAGGGGGAGGGGGTATGTTATTTGGTTGGATGCATGACGAGATAGGCCCGGGCGATAGGCTGATGGGTGATATTGGCAATCGGTTGGGGTTTTTGTGTGGAGGGGGTTATGATAGTTGGTTGGTGTTGCGCATTTTTGCACCAAATTCAAATTTCCGACTTGGAAGGAGAGTGGAATTATGGAAGTTTGATAGGCGGTGGGGGGGGGATGGGAAGGAAAAAATAGCAAGGTAATTAATCGTGCATATTTAGGTCAGGTTGTATGCAGGAGAAGAGAAACAGGCATAATAACTAAAGTTATGCATTCGATTCATCCATCCTAAGATTGCCGGTATCATAATATCCCAATACCAGATCTGATTCATAATTAATCATTAAAAGTATAACTCCGTGCCCTGTGCTCATATCCTATCACTACATTAGACAATTCCATCATGCTCGAAGCAAAACAAAGAAAATAACGTATCTAACCCCCCCTCCAGCCATGGACGCAGCAACGACCCAAGCCCTCGCTATGCCGCTAGTCTACCTGCTCCCGCCGCAACCCCTCCGTACGCTCCAGGCACAGCCCCAGCAGTCCCACCAGCCGCACCACCGCCAACTACTCCACCGGCACCACCCGCCGCGCCCCCCGCCGCACCTCCCGCTGCTGCACCTCCCGCCGCCCCCGCTACTGCACTAGCTGGCAACATCAAACACTGTTTCCACAGCACCGCAACCATAATACACCAACCGGCCATACAAGGAAAAATAATCTTCAACGGTTCCAACCATTGTTTGTGCTTATGTATCAGTTCTATTTGTTCATGCGCACCGACGATCTTGCGTTGAGAATAGGTGGGCGCTGCAGGAGCAGGAGCGGTTACGGTTACTGCTGCTTTGATGGAGGTTATCTCGCGGGTTGAAGTGATAGTAGTCGGGGTTGTAGTTGTTGTAGTTATTGTACGAGTTGTGGTTGTAGTTGTGGTTGTAGTTGTCGTTGTAGTTGTGGTGTCCGTCGTGGTGGTCGTCGATGTAGTGGTTATTAGCGGGCACGGCACACTGGGGGATACAATGATACTTGTAGATATGGACGTGGTAGTGGTTGTGACTGTGGTTGTGGTGGTAGACGTAACTGTCTGCGTTGTTGGCGAAGGTACGGTGATGAACTGCGACGCAGGGATTATTTGAGTGTTGAAGACAGTTTCCCTGGCTGTGGTTGTCGTGGTCGCGGTGGTTGTCGTGGTCACGGTGGTGGTCGTAGTCTGGGTGGCAGTCGTAGTCTGTGTCAGAGTTTGGCTGACGGTTTGAGCGGGAAACGTTATCGTCCTTGTTTCCCCCGGGTTTGTCACTGTGACCGTGGACGGGGGTGGAAATGCAGTGTTGAACACTGTCGAAATTGCCGTGATAATCACCGGTGCTGGGATAAGTATTGACACAGAGGTTACGGTCTGCATTTGTGTTTGCACTTGCGTTTGGAGTTGCGTCTGGATTTGTACCGGCTGAGAATTAGTCACGGTTACCGTCTCTCGCACGGTAGTTGGCGCAGGAACTGTAGCGGTGAAGCTCTTATCCACTACTATTGTTTCTCGCAATGTGATTGCGGTCGTCGCCACCGCTGTCGCCGTTTCCCTCGCGGTCTCCCTGATTGTGACAGTGGCAGTGCCGCTCTTCACCACCGTCACGGTCCCCATCTCCGTAGCGGTACCGAAGAAACTCTCCCTGACAGTAACAGTCGCAGTAGCAGTAGCGATAGCACTCTTCACCACAGTCGCAACCGCAGTCTCGGTCTTGACGTCCGTGACATGCTGTTTATCAACTACTGTTACACTCTCTGTAACCACATTCACGACCGTCTTTATCACCGTTACGGTAACCGTGCCGGCTTCACCGATGACAGTCTTTGTTAGGGGCTGAGTGGTATAAAGTGTAGTTCCCGGTTCTTTTTCAGTCACAGTCTGGCTCTTCCCTGGGAGTTGGAGCGTGGTTCCGGGTTCTTTTTCTATCACGGTCTTACTCTTCTCCGGGGGTTGGATTGTAGTCCCCGGCTCCTTTTCTGTCACCGTTTTGCTCTTTTCCGGGATGTATGAGGACTGAGTGGTGGTTTTGTATGTCGGTTCTTGAGGTGAGGGGGTTGTGACGGAGTCTGAGTAGGATTTTGGTGGGGGATTGCTGGAGGTGTGGTATGATGGTGTTGGTGAGGGCCCCTCGTAGATGGGTTGTGAGGTGTTTTGGTTGCGCTTTTGTAAGCCACAGAGTGAGTTTAGCCTGTTGTTTAATTGGTATCGTTAGATATCATGGAAAATCATTTACAAGAAAAAGGTATTTGGAGTAGATATACCATGTCTCGGCCGTACCCCTGGGGTCGCAATAGAAGTTAGCTTTCTCTCTTTCTCTACTGCGTTCCCTAAGGAAATATGAATGAACTCACGACTCTCCATCTGGACACCCTTTCAAACAGTTATAATCAAGCACAACATTGCTCGCCTTCCCATCGGAACACTTCACTATCCCACCAGGACAACTAACGCACTCTGAAGAACATCCTGGCAACTTTGATAGATCAAGCTCCGTCTGTGCCAGGCCTCCCCATACTATCGTGAGAATCGTAAAGAATTGGAGTGCACTCCTCATGACGTCGTAAATTTCTTACCCAGTCCACAAAGAGAGAAAAGGCACAAGAGGGAAGGGAAGAGAAGAGGGGGGGGAAAGAAGCCAAAAGAGGAGGGAGGGGGAGGGCAAATTGTATTAGAGGGAACTCTCTCAGTATGATATACACGATCAGCCCTGGGTAATGACAAACACGCCGGTGTGAGCGATAGATCTACGAGTACGGTAGAGTTACTTCCTGCTTTTTTTTTGCCCTCTCGTCCACCTCGTGCAGCACCTCAATGTGCATGTGTGGATGGGAAAATTAAGACAAACTTGTTGTGCTCAAGTACCGTACCGCCTTATCCAAAGGGGAATTATACCGCACAAGCTCATCAATGTGCTTTTAGTTTTTAGTTTTTTTTAGTTTTTTGTTTTTTCTTCCTCCTCACAACCCCCCGCTCGGCGACTATAGCCAGCTGTGTGTATAGTTCCGAAAGCCTGGATGAATGGATAAGGCTCGACCAGCAAATAGATCATTGAGACAGCAAATATTAGACGACATATGGGGCCATCTTCGCACGTCTGACCTGGCTCGGCACAGTGCCGTACTACGTTTCCTCATCAGGCATAGTATTAGCATCCCTGTTTTGTTAGTTCCTCGAATGAGATATTCTGTGTTACCTACGCTCTGGTAATTTACTTGCTCAAGGCGACTAGCCACTGCGCCGGGAGAGATTCCTACTGTAGCAATACCGGTAGGGTGATTAGGCTACCTAGTCCTATCTGCTATCCAAGATATCCGAATAGAACAGCTGGTCTTGGCCGATCACTTTATGATGCTACAAAAGAAAGAAAGGGAAAGGGAAAGGGAAAAAATAATAATACCGGTAATTGCGGATGCGAAAAGGCTTGTCTTCTCTTTTTCTTTTTACCCTCTTTCCTCCGAAGTGGATTGGGAAGCTACGCGTGGTATTGGTGTTCTTGTAAATGCCTCGCATTGTGCTTTTGAGAATTACTCGTAAATGGGAAGCGAAGCGAGGAGGAGCTTCTGCTGGCTCTCTGGGTTGGCAAGATCGAGCTGAAGTGCTGATTTCTTTTTGCTTTTTCTTGCTTTCTTTTTATTTGCTTTTTGGTGATAATTTTGGAGCAGTAAAACTCGCTACTTAGTGGTGGTTGGATGGTGAGTGACATGGCGTGTGCCCGATACGATAATTGTGCCGGCCTTTCAAAAGTATTCACTATTACTTTTTGTTTTGCTGGGCGCCCAATTAGGAGGAGTGCTTATGGGCGGTCTTCCCACAATTGGGTTTGTCAAATTTCATTCACACGGTGGTGCAGCTCCCGCTCTCAAGCACACCTCGCAGGCGCTGCGTGAGAAAGTGCGATATCAACTCAAAATCTCCGTTGATAACCCAAGTACTCTATAATACATAAGGGGTTTTCCATTTATTCATCCCCCCCACCTAACTCCTCCTCCAAATATCCTCCCTCTATCTCTCCTGCTTCCACTTCCCCCTCCCTCCCTTCTTCTCTCTCCCTCTCCCACCAGCCGAGAAAAACACTATGGGCCCCCAAAGAGCAGATGGCACTCTTATACCAGGAGATTGCCGTCCCCTCCTCGACGAGCCTGATCTCTACGGTATCGGCGTCCGCGTAGGTACGTACACGCAATGGCTGGGCACAATCATAACCGTCTGTCTTGTGCACGACCAGCGGGAGCGCGTGACCATGCGGAACGTAAACTACGCCTTTGCCTTCGCAGAATGGGTTTCGTTGGTGAACCAGACCCGATCAATCTGGCCCGCAGACGCTGTAATCGTCACCTTCCTATTCATGGGTACCCTCACGCTCCTCTGTATGCTCGAGGTTTTCGATCGAATGCGTCCGCACAAAGCTCGCCGTAGGGAACTCGTCTCCAGTCCCGGCGGGGAGACGGCTAGGATAATGTTGCTTGCTGGGTTCGTTATATGGGCGATTTGGTGGTGGTTCGAGGGGATTTATCACACGTTGAGGGATTGCGGAACCTATATCTTTTACTACGGCGGCCCGGTGCGGGTCCTGGGAAATTTCAAACTCATCGGGAGGATTTGGGCGCCGTTGTTGCTTCTCGCGCTCATTCCTGCCATCGAAAAGTCTTGGATTTACATGAAGTCGCGCAGGCATGCCAAAGGAGAGCGTCCGGCAAGTTTTTTCTCATTACAATTCTGGGTGCAGGCTTTTACCGCGGTGGCAGAGGGGGATGAACCCGTCGATGCTCACCTTCAGGGTCCCGAAACGAAGCAAAGGAGGGGGTTGTATTGCGCGCTGTTTCTGGGAATCGGCGTGTTCATACTCATCATTTTTCTTGAGATTATGTTGGCATACGGGGATGTTGATCAGATTAATAGCATCTCCGGAGTCGGCGATACTATACCGATGGTAATCGGGTGTGGAGATATGTTGATGATCTTGTGGACATTGAAGGAGCAGAGGGCGACGGAGATGGCCAAAGTACTTTTCTCTTTTTTCTTGATTGTACTGACTGTGAGGGCTTTGCTAATCATTTGTCAGAGGGAACGATTGGGGGAGAGATATAGATACCCGAAGACATTCTTATATGACGCGGAATTCCCAATTATTGAGAGTATGTTTCTTCTTCCTTGCTCGTGTATCCGACCCTCTATTGACAACCCCTCCCAGAATGCGTGAGAGGCATAGGTAATACCTGGTTACGCATAACCGGCCGGGGTCACCAGGTTCAACCACACCAGGCTCAAAATGACCAGCAACCAGAACAACCACAACACAAGGAGCCAGAGCACCATCCACACGCACAGTAAGACCGGAACAGCTTGAGTATTTGGGATAATATTTCATGTACTTTATGGTTATGAGGGTTAATGGTTGGGTACCAGTGATGATAGATATCGTATATCCCTGACCGCTCGTGTCTCCCGGCCGAGAGTCGGCTCCGATTAGCCCTTTCTATGAGCCTGTGGTAGCTGTTCCAAGAAGAGAGTCAATTCTTGGCACGGAGACAGGAGCAGTCATGATATCAGGAGTTAAGGATTCTAATGCTATAATGTTTGGATTTTGTCTTGTAATTGATTGATGAATATATGGGGGTATCATATACCGGTAGCCCGGTAGTAATTATAATGCAACTCGCGGTATGAGAGGTTGATATGGAATCCACCCTAACAGCCGCTCGTTTCCTCGTACAAAACTCACGGATCAGCATCTGTCCCGGTGGAGGTGCCCGGGTGGCCTAGGAGGAGGCCGTCTCGTTGTGTGAATATGGTAGATCACTAGAGCAACCGTTGCGACACACTATCCCAGCCACAAAATGTGGCAACCTCCCAGCCTCCCCCCCAAGCCTCACAAAAATAGAAACTTCTCAACCCCGAGAAAAAGAACAGCACAGAGAATCATTACATTGCGTTACACAAACCACCCTCTCTCCACCTCCGTGGAACCGGAAAATCACCTGAGCTTCTTCTCCGCACGCATACGCTGTGGAACCGAATGCTCGAAAAGAAATCCGATTAGGTCTAGGTAGAAATCGATTCGCCTAGCGAACCCATTCAGGGAGATGGATGGATGGATGCAAGAGACATAAACATAAGCCTTACTCGTACAAAGTACACTCTACGGTAGTTAGTTTGTCCTTGTACGGCACTCGAGTAAGCAATTCAAGTAGATAATAATTTACCGGTTGCGCGTTAAGGCCGACCAACACACACCCCCGCTTTTTTTTACCGCGGTGTTGAGTGATGGTGTAAGTCACTCTTTGTCGGTTGATAGGGTTTGTCTGTGGTCCAGACAGCACGAGTGAGTCTAATCTTGGGTTTTGGGCGTGGTGAAAGTGGTAGGGGGGTGGGGGGGGGCAGGCGAGTTCCTGGGTAGGGACAATATATGAGTATGAACCTGGTCAAGAGACTTGGTGGAGGGTAAATTCGGTACTTTAGCCGTGGTGGTAGGTTGCGATAAGGGTGAGAATATCGGGGGATAACAACAGGCTACGGTATGCGAGTTCTCAAATATTTCTAAATGGGTGATTGGTTATGCTCGGTTGTCTCTTTTTTTTTTAAGGGTTCAGTTTAATCCTTGGGTCATGGGGTATGATTCGGTCTTGGACAGAATTGTAGCAAAGCTCGAGCGCATCCCGGGAATATTCCTCGGTATTGAAACTTTTGTTACTTACTTATAGGAACGCGGGAATTTTGTCTCGCTGGGGGAAATATTGGACATCTCCTGTACTAGCGCTAGCGGTTTCCCCTTCGCCATGGGGGAAACTCTTCTAAAAACCTGGCGGAAGTACGTCAACGTGAAAACCATTACTAGCAGTCGCACAAAGTATGTGCTGATGGCGGTGTTTGCCCTAAAAAGAATGAAAATTGGTGATGGGAACACTGATCTAGGCTTGGGCAATCTATGGCTAATTCATAGCCTCAATGGATAGGCCACTTGAACACAAAAGAGAATGAAGGGGGGTTAGTTTAAATTTATAACGTTTTCACTGTGGAGGGAGAAATTCCGGGGGTTTTGGGAAGGGTTTTGCTATCATTTCCTGATGTGTTTCTGTTCGAGTAATTTCCTCTTGCCTTGGTCTACCCCCCAAAAAAAGCGCTTCCTTCTCACCGGTTCGATATATTGATAGGAAGAAAAAAAAGCTAAGCCTGCCCCAATATATACGCCCTGATAGATACACCTCTTCTGGACTTGTGCCTCAATATCCCACAAAAGAATCTGCTGAAATTATACTTTTAGATATGCACTTTCTGCGTACTTGAGTACGACAGCACTGGTCAGTATGGCTTAGTTCCACCTCAATGCCGTTAGAGTTCAACTCATCCTGTTTGTATTTCCATTCGTTATTTGATCAATTGATTGTATACGTGATCCTGTTCTCACTTGTTTTCTCCTGTCTTCCATATTTCTACCTCCGGTTTCGTTTCCACTCTGTACCAATGTTCTCGTTTCGATGCATAAATAGTCGGTCCTCGGGCTCGCTTAGATAGAACGTAGTTCTTAAGCATCTCTCGTTCTCCCAAGTTTCCGGGGGATAGCGCACGACTACAGTGGAACCTCCGATAATTCCAGCAGGTAGGGGGTAGCACAAGGCTGGAAATAGGGGGGGGTGGAAAGAGGAGAGGGGCCTTGGCACATGGGGGCTGCAAGACATAACTAGTAAAATCGAGTGATATATCATGATCTCCGGGGGGAAAAGGAAAATTTGCGTAGAACTTGGATATGATGTACCAGGTACAAAGAACTGAGTAGAGAGCATAAATTCAAATAAGAGAGTGCGGCAAAGGCAGACATAACTAAAGACTATTTTCCATTGTGAGGGTATGATAAAAGACTGCTTTGCACGGTGGATTCCCGGAGTCTTTGAGCTCACTCGTTCGCTAGGCATTTCCCTCAGAGAGTTGGGCGGTGGTGATCCTCACTCTGACTATCAAGGTTTTCTGCATATAAATACAACTAGAAACCCCTTTAGACTTTCACTCAAAGGGGGATTGTTTTTTTGTTTCTCTTCTCCCTCCTGCCCTTTTTTTCTCTTCCAAACCAAAATTTCCCGCTACTCTTTCTCGGATAACTTTAGGTGTTTGCTGGAATTAAGGTTATTGGAATGCCCTGGAATTGGAAACTATGAGAGGCCTAGAATTTTCAGAGGGTTTCCCCATACGTCAAACGTCGTGGCCGTGCAAACACTGGAACTACTAAACGGTTGGAAATCTTGGAGGTCGGAAATATCGGAGGTTTCACTGCATTTTATATTTTTCAACAGTGTTGAGAACTATCTGCTGGGAAGGAGTGGAAGCGAGTAGTTTCACAGGTTCAAAAGGACAGCGGCCACCGAAGAAAGCGAAAGACTTATATTGCTTGTTGAACAAGAAGAGGATTGAGTAAGTAAAAGAAAGAAGAGACAAGACGGAGAGGAAGACAGAAGAGAGGCTAAGATTCAGAGAAGGGAAAGGGGGTGACGTAGATGGTCACGAGGTATCACTCGTAACCACAGCAACAGACAAGAGAGCACGCCCGTGACTACAGTTCCCAACAAACAGAATCTGTTGGAATATGCGGATATCATACTATATTAATGCTAGTATCGTGGAGCTCACGATGCTTGGCAGGTGAGCTAGTGAACTAGCGTTGAGAGGTCTGAGGGACTCTCTGTTGGAAACTGTACTCACGGGTGTGCTCTCTTCTTGTATGTTGCTGTAGTTACAAGTGATACGTCATGACTACCTATGTCACCCTCCCCCTTTTCTTTCTCTGAATCTTAGCATCTCTTCTGTC